>ENA-OQIC01000758-OQIC01000758.1-human-gut-metagenome-genome-assembly--contig:-NODE-758-length-13275-cov-2.797232_pt1 | contig 13275 bp, 16 predicted proteins | sample MGYA00242572_ERZ504736 | MGnify/ENA primary metagenome ERZ504736 (study PRJEB26092, sample SAMD00036201) | human gut metagenome | host: Homo sapiens | study: EMG produced TPA metagenomics assembly of... | reverse complement strand
GTAACCGGATAAAAAAAGAACCGCGGGACACGCGGGGATAGCCTGTTTTAGCTTTGCCCTGAAGGGCAATTGAGCAGGAAGCTCCCACTTCAAAATCTGTAAGATTTAAGTGGCGAGAGCATGTCACAATGCCATAATCCTGCATGAATTCCTGCTATCCTTGATACTCCAATCGCATTAGACTCACGCACTGCGTCCAGACGATTGCATATGATCACTCTGGGACAGCGAACACCAAGTTCCGGTTCCGGCAAACAATTATTACAGAGACGGGTATAATTTACTCCTGAGAATGGAGAAATATATGCAGAACCATCTGCTGTTCCTGCATGATTCCCGGATACCTGCCACTAATAATGAAGCTGAAAGGCTTCTAAGAAACTATAAGCTGAAACAGGCGCAGGCTGTGACATTTAGGAGTTTCGAAAGTATCGATTATCTCTGCCAATGCATGAGCATGCTTGTTTTGATGCGGCTAGAAGAACCAGCGAATATATTTGACAGAGTATCCAGAATATTTGGATAAGAAAACCGATGGCTTTGACTGTTATTAGTCTACACCATCGATTTTCTCATGTCCAGCTAACCTCTGAACAGTAACAAACTAAAAGCGAAATTCCTAGGAAAATTCAATTGCTTTTGACAACAAATGCCAGAATGACTATAATGAAAAAGGAAGCTACAGTTCTTAAATATGTGAAACTGAAGATTCCGGGAAATTATTATATAGGGAGGACAAGAAGATGAAAAAAGTACGTTTGATTTTATGCAGTTTTCTAGCACTTTTTGATGATGGTGCTGACTGCACCGGTGATAACGAAAGCAGCTACGGAACCGGTATGTTTAAAAAAAGCCACATTAAGATATCTCAAGTGGACAAACTATGTGGTTGATGGTAGAGAAAAGTTTTCTACAATCGCATGGGATCCATTGTACATTGGAAACTTATCCGGTTCAGCCGTTATAACAAACATTAAATCTTCAAATAAGCATTTTACGGCACGTAAAGGAGTAGGTGTAAATGCTATTTATGTTGAGGAAAAGCCAGATTATGTTATAAAAGATGGTATAAAAACAACAATAAGTTTTAATGTTACACAAAATGGAAGAACATATAAACTTTCATCCAGAATAACTTTCAAACCATATGGGGCATTTTTAAAAGCTTTAAACTGGGAACGAAAGATTATGCATCGGATGTTTCAGGATATAGACTAAAAAAAATGTCACCACTGAAAAGGAATACGGGAAAAATCCAGATTACTCCGAGTAATGGTTACAAAATTGATGAGATTATAGTTAATTACCCAAATAAGTCCAGAAAAGTAAAAAATGGGTCCAGTATTTCCTTAAAAAATGTACGAAAAATATCAGTGTGGTATCATACAACAAAGAAACCTGCATATTATCAAAATCCAGGAAAAGACTATAGGGGATGGACGGGCTCTCCGCTAAATTATTGTTTTGATCTGAGCTTTTGACCAGACGTATACCTTGTTTATAACACCAGAAAACATATCCGGTGTATAAACAAGGTTTTATTATTAAACAAGGGAAGATTGTGCGACGAGAGATGCCTTTAACAGGGGATGGAATAAAAATATTAAAAGCGAAATACCTGGGAATGTTGTTCTGTAGTTGACAATGACTCTGGGAATGATATAAAATATAGAATTGAAATTCAGCGGTTGTTCTGATACTATTTTCTTGACCATATAACCTCCGACAGAACCATTCTGTTTAGAAGTCAGGTTACCGTTGTACCCGTCTGTAAGCGGTACGCCTAATTCATTTGCAACCTCGAATTTGAAACGGTCTAACGCACCTTTTGCTTCCGGTACAGCTGTCTGGTTAGAAGATTTTGTGTTTGACATATCAATTTCCTCCTTGGTTGTTGTTTTCTTTTGAAAGTGTTTTTGTGTTGCAATGCTAGTATATGAAGATGCAGAAATAATACACTGGAAGTTTTCGCATGGACAGGAAGAGCATGGAAACAGGAAAACTTGCATGATGACTGTAAGAAAAATATTAATAAATTATGAATTATGTATATTTTTTAAGTTTTAATTGCGTTTTATTTAGTGCTTTGTTATAATTACAGTTAGGATTGTGGATAAAAGATAAAATCCGCAAAATAAATAGGAGAAACGGAGAGGAGAAACTATGAACTTAGGTATAATCGCACATAACAGTAAAAAAGTACTGATAGAAGATTTCTGCATCGCTTATAAGAATATACTTGCCAAACATGAGTCTATGCCACAGGTACAACCGGACGGAGAATAGAAGAAGCGACAAGCCTTCATGTGCATAAATTCCTTGCCGGCAGTATTGGTGGAGACAAGCAGTTTATGGAGATGGTAGAGCGTCAGGATCTTGATATGGTCATTCTGTTCTACAATCCGGTCATGATTGATCCTAAAGAACCGGATATCACAAGCATCGTGAGAAGATGCGACCAGTACAATATTCCTGTAGCGACAAATATTGCCACAGCAGAACTTCTTATTTTAGGGCTTGCAAGAGGAGACCTGGATTGGAGACTGAATCTGAAATGAGAGTGATCGCAGGTAAAGCCAGAAGGCTTAATTTGAAAACAATTCCGGGGATAGACACAAGACCTACTACTGACAGAATCAAAGAAACATTATTTAATATACTTCAGCCGGAGCTTTTGGAATGCCGTTTCCTGGATCTTTTTTCCGGAAGTGGCGGGATCGGAATCGAAGCTCTGAGCAGAGGAGCTTCTTATGCAGTGTTTGTGGAGAAGAATCCAAAAGCTGCTGCATGCATCAGAGAAAATCTTGCATTTACAAAACTGGCAGAAGATGGTAAACTGCTGAACATGGACGTGTTGCAGGCATTGCGTTCCCTTGAGGGAAAAGGTGTTTTTGACATTATTTTTATGGATCCCCCATATAATAATGAACTGGAAAGACAGGTGCTGGAATATCTGAAAGACAGCACAGTTGCAGATAAGAATACACTTATTATTGTGGAAGCGGATCTTCAGACGGATTTCAGTTATGTGGAATCTCTCGGTTACAGGCAGCTGCGTTCGAAAGAGTATAAAACAAATAAGCATGTATTTTTAGAACGTGCATAATTAACTATAATAATTTCAGAATGAATACATTGCTTCCTGAAATTATCATAAGATTGCTGCCTGCAGGCAGCATTCGTGTTGTTATGCATATGTGTATGTGCCAGAGGAAAGAGAGAGTAAAAATAAATGAAAATAGCAGTATATCCCGGCAGCTTTGATCCGGCTACCTATGGACATCTTGATGTGATCCGGAGAGCAGCAGTTTCTTTTGACAAAGTGATAGTGGGCGTTTTACATAATTCTTCAAAAAGTCCGTTGTTTTCTGTGCAGGAACGTGTTAATATATTAGAAAAGGCGACTCGGGACGTTCCTAATGTCGAGGTAAAACCATTTGAGGGATTGTCTGTGAATTTTGCCAGAGAGAATCACGCTCAGGTGATCATACGTGGACTTCGTGCAGTTACAGATTTTGAGTATGAGCTCCAGATGGCTCAGACCAATCGTGTACTTGCACCGGATGTAGATACTGTATTTCTGACTACAAGTCTGGAATATGCATACCTGAGTTCTACAATATTGAAGGAAGTTGCACATTTTGGAGGCGACCTGAGTAAGTTTGCACCGGCCGAGATAACGGATGCAGTTATTGAGAAGATTCGTCTTACAGCAGACAACAAATAAGTTATTGTCACATAGAGCGTACAGTAACAGAAATAGAAAATAAGGAGTGTATATACTATGAGCAGCAGAATTGAACAGATTATCGGTGAGATTGAGGAATATGTGGACAGCTGTAAATTCCAGCCACTGTCAACTACTAAGATTGTGGTAAATAAAGAAGAAATTGAGGAACTTCTGAGAGAACTCCGCCTGAAAACTCCGGATGAGATTAAACGTTATCAGAAGATCATTAACAATAAGGACGCTATCCTTGAGGATGCTCAGACTAAGGCAGATGCACTGATCGCAGATGCGCAGGCAAGAGCACAGGAACTGGTAACACAGCATGAGATTATGCAGAAAGCATATGCACAGGCAAATGATACGATCAATGCAGCTAACAAACAGGCACAGGAGATTCTGGATTCTGCAACACAGGATGCAAACAGCATTCGTCTCAGCGCGATCACCTATACAGATGATATGATGGCCAATATTGGCAGTGTGCTTAATACAACATTAGAGGATGCAGGTGTGAAATACAAAACATTTATTGATTCCCTGCAGAGCTGTCTTGATGTTGTAAACCACAATCGTCAGGAACTTGCACCTCAGACAGCACAGGCTGCAGCAATTACAGGCTCTTATCATGATAATGACGGAGCGAAAGATGATGATGACGATCTGTTAGATGATCTGGGAGAGAACTAAAATAAATCAGTTATTAAATATAGAAGATGAGAAAACAAGGGGCAGGAAAATTTCCTGCCTGATTTTGTATAATGAAATGATGACAGTTCCCGGAAAGAATTTATTTTCACAGATAGGAAATCAGACAGTAAAGAATACCTGCTGTAAGGAATGTACAGATACACTTGGAAATAAAATAAGGCAGAATGCTGAGGTCATGGTGGAGAACACCTTTTGTCTGAGCAAGGATGCACAGACCGCCGGATGCGGTGGTTGCAGCGGACAAAAGTATACGAGTCATGTATGGCAGTCCGGAAACTGAAATAAGAGAAAGTCCGGAAGTGATCTCTGTAAATCCGAGCAGCAGGTATTGATAGAGAAGTGGAAAAGGCGCATAATATCTGATACATCCTGCCAGAATGGAGAACAATAGAATATATCCTCCGAGACGTGTAATGGTTTCAAAACCGTTCATTATAGAAAAATCAAGTATATTTTTTCGAGAAGAAATCTCGGGTGAAAATCCTGGGGAATCTGAGATGGTGGCATTTTGGTACACAAAAAAACGAAAGAACAGTATACATATCAGATTTGCTGAAAAAATACTCGCAAAGACCATGCCGGCAGGTACTGTATCCTTAAGACAGGACTTACAGAGATAGGTAATGATAAAGGCAGGGCTTGGATTGTTACAGAAGGTAGTGAGATAAAGAGCTTCTTTTTTGCTGATTTTATGTAATCCATACAGATCAGAGGCAAGTTTGGCTCCCAGAGGATAACCACACAGCATTCCGAGAACGAAAACATAACCACCCCAGATGCTGACACCCGGAAAAATATGAAAGAATGATTCAAATGGCAGGAGAAGTTTCCGGATATGACCGGTATGTGTAAGCATTCCTGTGAGAATAATAAATGGGAGAAGCGTTGGGATTAATGTATTCAGCCACAGAGTCATTCCGGCTCTGGCACAGGACAGACTTTCAGCAGGATGTAGCAGAAGAAAGACAAGAAGAAAACAAATACCACCGGTGAGTATGGTGTTTTTGGACATACAACAACCTCTTTGCAATTGTTTGCCATTCTTTATAAAATTTATATGGCGCAGAATGAAAATAAATGCTATAGTATTTGGGTAAAATATATCTGGAAAATTTGTCGTATATCGGGAAAACAATGGTATATTATAAGACAAATGTGTGATTTTTGGAGGTAATATAATTATGGCAGTTTTAGAGAATTGTGAACCCAAAAGAGTGTTCCATTATTTTGAGGAGATATGCAAAATTCCTCATGGCTCAGGAAATACAAAGCAGATCAGCGACTATCTGGTTCAGTTTGCAAAGGATCATGATCTGAAATATGTTCAGGATGAGATGAATAATGTGGTTATTTATAAACCGGGCACAGCGGGATACGAGAATGCTCCTGTAGTGATCATTCAGGGACATATGGATATGGTATGTGAGAAACGTCCGGATGTAGAGCATGATTTTACAAAAGACGGATTAAATCTTTCTGTAGAAGGTGACTATGTATCTGCAAACGGAACAACCCTTGGTGGTGATGACGGAATTGCTGTTGCTTATGGTCTTGCACTTCTGGAAAGTGATACAATTGCTCATCCGCCGCTTGAAGTGTTTATTACTGTAGATGAGGAAATCGGTCTTCTGGGTGCAGTTGGATTTGACTGCAGTGTATTAAAAGGAAGAAGATTTATCAATCTGGATTCTGAAGCAGAAGGAAGCCTCTGGATCAGCTGTGCAGGCGGACTTTCCGGAGTCAGCCATATTCCAGTGACAAGACTGGATGCAGAGGGAGAGAAGCTGACAGTTAAGATCAGCGGACTGATGGGCGGTCATTCCGGAGCTGAGATTGACAAGAATCGTGCAAACGCAAATTCTCTTCTCGGAAAATTTCTCCATGGTCTGGATGAGAAAACAGATTTTGAACTGATCAGTGTGCAGGGCGGACAGAAAGATAATGCCATTACAAGGGAGGTACAGCAGAAATCCTTGTTCTTGAAGAAAATGTAGATGCTGTCAGAGAATATGCGGCTTCTGTGCAGGGAGCATGGAGAGAAGAGTATGCAGGAACTGATGAGGGTATCACAGTAACTGTTGAAGATGAGGGAAAACAGGAAGTAAGGGTTCTTCATCCCACAAGTAAAGAAAAAGTAATTTTCTTCCTTGTAAATGTACCTTATGGTGTTCAGAAAATGAGCGGAACGATCAAAGGACTGGTAGAGACTTCTACGAATATTGGTATTCTGAAGACTTCTGAGAATGAGGTAATGGGAAGTTCCAGTATCAGAAGTTCTGTGGAGACAGCCAGAGATTCCCTTTCTGACAAGATTGCCTATCTGACGGAGTTCCTTGGCGGAGAGTATGAGAGACAGGGCGTTTATCCTGCGTGGGAGTATCGCAAGGATTCACCGCTTCGTGATAAGATGGTGGAAGTATATGAGGAAATGTATGGACAGAAACCGAATGTGGTGGCAATCCATGCAGGACTTGAGTGTGGACTTTTCTATAAGAAGATGGAAGGACTTGACTGTGTGTCTCTGGGACCTGATATGAAGGATATTCATACGTCTGAAGAGGTGCTTAGTATTTCTTCTACAGAGAGAGTCTGGAAGTATCTGGTGAAAGTTCTGGAGGCTCTTAAAGAGTGATGTTGGAAGCATCCCTGTTGCGCTTTGGCGGCAGGGGTGCTTTTTTGAATGTTCTATATGTCCGGTGCTTTGCATATACTGTATCAGAATGCGGAACTAGGCATTTCTAAAAAAAACAGAAACTATTCATATTAGCGAGATATTTTTCAAAATCTATGCTATAATAACAAAATGTATGAAATGCAAGGAGCGAGTGAAAATGGAAATACAGTTATGGAGAAGCATTTTGTGCCCGTATGAACTGGCTGTGAGAGAGCTGGAAGTGAAATTCAATCACATTATTGATGAATGTAAAGAGAATGATGTTTACTGCCCGATTGAGCAGGTGGAGGGCAGGGTTAAGAGCGTGAGCAGTATTCTTGAGAAAATGCAGCGCAAGCATATTCCTATGGAGAGAATGGAAGAAGAACTGGAGGATATTGCCGGTGTTCGTATTATCTGCCAGTTTGAGGAGGATATAGAGACGGTTGCTTCCCTGATCCAGAAGAGAAGCGATATGGTTATAAAGAGTGAGAAGAATTATCTGAAGCATATTAAACAGAGTGGTTACAGAAGTTATCATCTGATTATTTATTATACAGTGGATACGATCAAAGGGCCAAAGAAGCTGCAGGCGGAGATACAGATCCGTACAATGGCTATGAACTTCTGGGCGACGATTGAGCATTCCCTGCAATATAAATATAAAGGGGATATGCCGGGGCATGTGGCAGAACGTCTGAGCAAGGCAGCAGATGCCATTAATGCTCTTGACCATGAGATGTCTTCTGTGCGGAATGAGATTATGGATGCACAGAATTCGTCACAGATGCAGTCTAATCTGGTGAAGGATATTCTGATCAACATTGAAAATCTGTACAAGATTGCAAATAAGCGGGAGATTATGAAGATTCAGGATGAGTTCCTGAGAGTATTTAAAACAAAAGATCTTCAGCAGCTGAAGCGGTTCCACAGACAGCTTGATATTATATCTGAAGGATACCGGGCACAGGCAGTGTATCATCATGTCTGATTATTATCCGGAAATGATAATTTGAAAGGTTTGCTGCAGATGTAGAACTGTGTGGCGGATGATCATATCCGCATGACTATAATACATACGAGGAAAATATAAATGCAGGATTTTTACCGGTAACAAAGAAAGAAATGAAACAGAGAGGGTGGGAGCAGGTAGATTTTGCCTATATTACAGGTGATGCCTACGTGGACCATCCTTCCTTTGGTACTGCGATCATCAGCAGACTGTTGGAGAGTCGTGGGTATAAAGTGGGGATCATTCCTCAGCCTGACTGGAGAAAGAAGGAGAGTATTCAGGTATTTGGAGAGCCTCGACTGGGATTTCTGGTGTCTGCGGGAAATATGGACTCTATGGTAAATCACTATACAGTCTCTAAAAAGCACAGGCAGAAAGATTCCTATTCACCGGGAGGCCAGATGGGACTTCGTCCTGACCGCGCGGTGATCGTGTACAGCAATCTGATCCGTCAGACTTATAAAAAGACACCCATTATCCTGGGTGGGATTGAAGCCAGCCTGAGACGACTGGCACATTATGATTATTGGGAGAATAAAGTAAAACACAGTGTACTCCTTGATTCCGGGGCAGATATGATTTCCTATGGAATGGGTGAGCATTCGATCATAGAGATTGCAGATGCGCTGGCGAGTGGACTGCCGGTAGAGGAACTTACCTATATTGCAGGAACTGTATTTAAGTGCAGGGATCTGTCGAGAGTTTATGATCCGATTATTCTTCCTTCTTATGAGGAAGTAAAAGTAAACAAGAAGGTTTATGCAGACAGCTTTGCCATTCAGTATCAGAATACAGATCCATTCAGCGCCAGACCAATGGTAGAATCTTATGGGACAAAGGGATATATTATACAGAATCCTCCTGCTCTGCCCCTGACACAGGAGGAAATGGATGATGTATATGCCTGCCTTATACGGAGAAAGTTCATCCATGTATGAGAAGCTGGGCGGAATTCCGGCACTGGAAGAAATCAAGTTCAGCCTGACAAGCAACAGAGGGTGCTTTGGCGGCTGTAATTTCTGCGCCTGACTTTTCATCAGGGAAGAATTCTTCAGACCAGAAGTCATGAGTCTCTGATCGAAGAAGCTACCAGAATGACAAATGATCCTGAGTTCAAGGGTTATATTCACGATGTGGGTGGTCCCACAGCAGATTTCAGACAACCATCTTGTCAGAAACAGCTCACGAAAGGGGTCTGCAAGAATAAGCAGTGCCTGTTTCCCACGCCATGCAAAAACCTGACTGTAGATCATTCGGATTACGTTTCTCTGCTTCGGAAGCTGCGGAAGATCCCGGGAGTGAAGAAGGTATTCATCCGCTCCGGTGTACGCTTTGATTATGTGGTGGCAGACAGGGACAAGACTTTTTTGCGTGAACTGGTGGAACATCACGTAAGTGGGCAGTTGCGTGTGGCACCGGAACATGTGTCTGATCAGGTTCTGAAGTATATGGGAAAACCAAGTCACAGCGTCTATCAGCAGTTTCTTAAGGAATATGATGCGGCAAACAGGCAAACAGGAAAGCAGCAGTATGCTGTCCCGTATTTCATGTCCTCCCATCCGGGATGTACCATGAAAGAGGCAGTAAAACTTGCGGAATATGTCCGGGATCTTGGCTTTACCCCGGAACAGGTACAGGATTTCTATCCAACCCCGTCTACTCTTTCTACCTGTATGTACTATACGGGAATCCATCCTCTTACAGGTGAGAAGGTATATGTGCCGAAGAACCCCCATGAAAAAGCAATACAGAGAGCTTTGATGCAGTACAAGAATCCTGCAAACAGAGAACTGGTGCTGGAAGGCCTCAAAATGACCGGAAGAATGGACCTGGTAGGTTACGGCCCTAAATGTTTGATCCGGCCGCTTCGAGAGAATCATGGAGGCCAACAGCATACTCAGGGCAGTAGTCGGAATGCGAAAAACAGCAGAAATAGCAAAAATAACAAAAACAGTTCAGCATCTGCAAAGAAGAATACTATCAGAAATATACATAAGAAAAATTCCAGAGGAGGACGTAAGTGACAGAAAAGAAAAACAGAAATAAAAACAAAGTAAAGCGAAAACATCTTCAAAAGTATCCAAAGGGAACTTCGGATATTTCAGAAGTGAAAAGAGACGCCGCCTGATCATCACTGCAATTCTTTTTGCAGTACCCTTATTCATCTTTTTACATCCTGGTTCTATTTTAAGACAAGAATGACTGTCTGGACAGTTGTAACTGTAGTTGGCTGTCTTCCGGCATGTAAATCCATGGTGAATCTGATCATGATTCTGAAATGCAGACCAATGGATGCCGGATTATATCAGAAAATCCATGAGCATCAGGCAGTCTGGATATGGCATATGAACTTTACATGACTTTTTATGAAAAAAGTGCCTATATTGATGCAGCAGCAGTATGTGGAAATACAGTAGTGGCTTACAGCAGTGATCCGAAAATCGATGCATCTTTCATGGAAACCAATTCCCAGAAGATCATCCGTAAAAACGGTTATAAAGTGACGGTGAAAATTTTTACAGATCTCCGTCCGTTCCTGGAACGTCTTGATTCCATGAACGATCACAGAGAAAGTCTGGAAGAAGGAATCAAATTTACCCCGGACGAAAAATATCCGGATCTTTCCAGAAACGAACTGATCCGACAGACCATTCTGGCATTGTGTCTGTAGTCGCCGGAATTCAATTACAAAATATATCTATAGCAATGTGTTATTTCGGAGTTTGGTATAATTATACAGGAACAATTAAATATGAAAGAATTTATTATAGAAGAAAATGAAGCGGGCCAGCGCTTTGATAAATATCTGGCCAAGCTTCTCAGAGAAGCACCTAAAAGTTTTTTTTACAAAATGCTTCGCAAAAAGAACATCACTCTAAATGGAAAGAAAGCCACAGGAAACGAAAAACTTCTCAAAGGCGACACCATCAAACTGTTTCTGAGTGATGAAACTTTCGATAAATTTGCAGGAAGCAGTCAGGCAGCAAGAGCATACTGCGAACTGGATATTGTTTACGAGGATCCTGATATCATTATCATCAATAAACCGGCAGGGATGCTTTCACAGCCGGCATATGACGGGGAACCGTCCCTTGTAGAATATCTGACCGGCTACCTTTTAAAGAAAGGTGATCTTACAGAAGAACAGCTCAAAACCTTCAGACCTTCTGTATGTAACCGACTTGACCGTAATACCAGCGGAATGGTCTGTGCAGGTAAAAGCCTTGCCGGTCTGCAGTTTCTGTCCAGGATATTCCACGACAGAACACTTCACAAATACTATATCTGCCTCACAAAAGGCAAAATAGAAAAACCGGATCATATCAGGGGTTATCTGCACAAAGATAAAAAAACAAACAAAGTAATCGTAAGCAGACAGGAATTCAAAGATTCCCTGCCGATTGAAACGAAATATTGTCCTCTTGGCAGCAACGGAAAAATAACTCTTCTGGAAGTTGAGCTGATCACAGGCCGTACTCACCAGATTCGTGCTCACCTTGCAGGAATAGGATATCCATTGCTTGGAGACACCAAATACGGAGATTCTGAATTTAATAAGCAATACATCCGCCATGGAGTCAGGCATCAGCTTCTCCATGCATACAGGTTAGTAATTCCGGAGACAGACCAGACCTTTGTGGCGCCGGCACCGGAGCTTTTCTGTAAAATCATCAAAGAGGAAAATCTTGAGGAGGCTTATCATGAGAATCTGGAAAGAAATATGGGATTACGCAAAATGATCATCATAGTAGTAGTGATCGTAACGCTTGTGAATAGCGTAGTACTGATCAATGCCAAAATTCCTTCCGAATCAATGGAAAAAACCATTATGACAGGAGACCGTATTTTCGGATTTCGCCTTGCATATGGACTCAATCTGGATTTCTTCGGACATGAAATATCAAAAAAATAAAAGATCCGGAACGCTTTGACATTGTTATTTTCAAATACCCGGATGACGAAAGCAAGCTTTTCATCAAACGAGTCATCGGACTTCCGGGAGAAAAAGTACAGATTAAGGACGGCAAAGTCTATATCAATGATTCAGAGATTCCTCTGGATGACAGTTTCGTTCCGGAAAAACCAAGGGGCAGCTTTGGCCCGTATGAAGTTCCCGAAAACAGCTATTTCGTCCTGGGTGATAACCGCAATCATTCCAAAGACTCCCGTTGCTGGAAAAGCACCAGTTTTGTGACCTTTGATGAGATTGTCGGAAAGGCAGTTATCAGGTATTATCCGTCGGTAAAATTATTGAAGTAGAAAATAAAATTTACGGAGAAATAAAGTGGCAACATGGAACAGCAGAGGTTTGCGGGGATCCACTCTGGAGGATCTTGTAAATCGTACAAATGAACAATACAGAGAAAAGGGACTGGCACTTATCCAAAAAAATTCCCACTCCGATCACACCTGTCCGTATGGATAAGGAAAACCGTCATATTACGCTGGCATATTTCGAGCAACGAAGCACTGTAGACTATATCGGAGCAGTACAGGGTATCCCTGTCTGCTTTGATGCCAAAGAATGTGCGGCGGATACTTTTCCACTTGCGAATATCCATCCTCATCAGGTGGAATTTATGCAGGCATTTGAAAAGCAGGGAGGGGTGGCTTTTTTTCTTATATTCTACAGCCATGAAAACCAGTTCTATTACCTTACACTGCGCAGTCTCCTTACTTTCTGGAACCGGATGCAGGAAGGCGGCCGCAAGAGCTTCCGGCGCGAAGAACTGGAATCTCAGTATTATTTGAATAAAAAAAGCGGGTTTCTTGTGCCCTTTCTGGATGGGATTCAGATTGATCTTGATGAGAGGGAATAGAAGAGGGACGCGCAGAAATTTATTTTATTTCTGGTGCGGTTTCGGCATCTAAGAGTTTCTAAGGACTATCTAAAGCAATGAGCCGTCTTCTCAAACTCGCTCCGTCGCCGACTTCGCTCAGACAGTGAAACAGCCGGCTCATAACGCAGATTTTTTTTGCCTAAGAAACTCTAGAGTGTGTCTGAAAAATCATTCCCCGCAATCTGCACGCCCCACTTTGCGGGATATTTCACCCGAATTCAGTTGCCGTAGCCCGCTACGCGCCCTCATCCGGGCAAAATATTCCACAAATTGTGACGCACATCTTGCAGAAAGCCTTTTTCAGACACGCTCTAAGATACCTGCAAATGCA
>ENA-OQIC01000757-OQIC01000757.1-human-gut-metagenome-genome-assembly--contig:-NODE-757-length-13293-cov-1.842093_pt1 | contig 13293 bp, 19 predicted proteins | sample MGYA00242572_ERZ504736 | MGnify/ENA primary metagenome ERZ504736 (study PRJEB26092, sample SAMD00036201) | human gut metagenome | host: Homo sapiens | study: EMG produced TPA metagenomics assembly of... | reverse complement strand
CTTCTGGAGTCCATGTTCCATCCCCAGAGGACAGCATCCGGTTCCATATCCGTCTATGGCAAGACGGTCAGCCATGAGGGATGTCCTAGTCTGATTAACGCGGGTTTTGAATTGGACGACTGTATCTTTGAACCGCTCCCTACCAGGGATAATATCTGTATCAGCAATTACAAAAAAGCTGCCGGGCCCATGGGCATATTAAAGCAGACCCGGATGCAGTATATGGAGCAGGCCTTTCTGGCGGAATATAAAAACGAGGGTTTCACATCCAGGACATCCTGCCGCCATCTTCCCAAGAAGGAAAAGCTGGCCATGTATCTTTACCGCTATGAATTTCTTCGCAAGAAGATTATATTTTGTGTCAATCCTGAAAAGTATATTGACTATGAAACGGTTTATGTATTAAAAAATGCACTTCAGCGCATAGCCAACAATGGAAATACCGTTTGCATCATTACCTGTGATTTTGAAAAAGTGTATACTCTGGCCAGCCGCCACCTGATTCTGTCATCAGATTCCATTCAGGAATACACCAAAATGCTTAACATCCGGGATGCAGCGGTACAACGGCAAAGGCTTCTGCATATTCGTAATCACTACGAATCCGCAGAAGCCCTGTTTCATAATCATATGTCTGTCATCATATATTTGTCATCATATATTTGTCATTTCTTACCTGTCATCTCTTAATCCAAAAACGTAACAGCCTTACAGGGTGTCCTGTAATTTGCCGGCGTGATGCAGATACCGTAGTGGGGTTGGCTGGCGTGGATAACCTGGCCGCCGCCGATGTAGATGGCCACATGGTTAATGTAATCGCCGCTGGCGTAGAACAGCAAATCTCCCGGCTTGGCATCACTGACTGGTATGGACTTTCCTCTGGCAGCCTGGTCCCTGGAGCTTCTTCCCGTACTGATGCCGAAATGGGCAAATACGCTCTGAGTAAATCCGGAACAGTCAGCTCCGCTTGTCAGGCTTGTCCCGCCGTACACATAGGGATTGCCCAGGAACTGTTTTGCGTATGCCACCACTGCGTTACGGGTAGCAGAAGCCACCTCTGTGGAGGTTCCGCCAGAAGATCCCGGACTTGCTGTCCACAGTCTCAGGCGCCTTTGCCATTGTGGGCGCTGCCACCGTACTGTCCTTGCCGTTCTCGGGATTGGCAGCAATGGTGGTGACGGCGTCCGTTCCCTTAATCTCCTCCTTTTTGGGAGCCGTTGTGGCAGGAGCTTCCGTGGTTTTCTGGGCCTTTGTGGTGGCTGCCGTGGTCTTCTTGGCCGCGTCTGCCTTCTTGGCATCCTCCAGAGCCTTCAGGCCTTGTCCGCATCTTCCTTGCGTTTGGCCTCCTCTGCCGCCTTAGCCTTCTCCTCTTCCACCGACACAGCCTTGTTAAACTCCACACTGGTCTTCATATATTCCTTGAACACATAGCCTTCCAAATCCGAATCCACCTGGACCTTCAGGAAATCCCCTTCCTCGCCCGTAACCACATAATGGGCGCCCTCTGACAGCAGTGTCAGTGTCTTTCCTTCCATGTCAGGACTTTGTCTCAGACGCAGGCTGGGGGTGCCCACTATGGTGCCATAGGTGGTTCCCACCTGCTTGGCCCTGGATTCTGCCTGCTGTCCTGTAACAAAGTAATCAGCTTTTATGTAGCCGGTCACGGAACCGGACTGAATCTTGTACCATTTTCCGCCCTCTCCGTCCACCGTGTCCAGGATGGTGGCCGCGCAATCATTGTTAATCTTGCCGGTGACACCGCTGCTGGTATTGGCCTCTGTACGGATGTTTACCGTGCCGTTTATCTTGGACACGGCAATGTTGTCATACGCCGAGGACTTTGGTTTGGACGCGGTCTCCTGGGCAGTCTTTGCCTTACCGGCGTCTCCTGACGCGCTGCCGGACTGGCCGCTTGCCTTATTGCCGCTGCCCTGGCCGCTGGCGGAACCAGCGGCTGTATTTGACTGGGCTGATTTGTTCTGTATGTTGGAATAGGATGAAGCCAGCTGCTTTTCCGGCTCTGTGTTGCCTGCATAATAATTATTCAGCGCAACAGATATACCAGCCAGAGAAGATCCTGTCTCCAGATTCGTGGACGCAAAGGCGTTCACAGAAAGCGCGCAGCTGCACAAACCGCTGAGCACGATTACTTTCTTCCAGTTATTCATCTGCAGCCTGCCTCCCCTAATTCTCTACCAGATACCGCTCCACACTGGTTATGGCGTTTGCACCGTCCGCAGCAGCTGTAATAATCTGACGAAGCGGCTTGGTCCTCACATCGCCTGCCGCAAAGATACCGGGTGCCGATGTCACAGTATCCTCCCCGGCCCTGATATAGCCGTGGTCCATATCCACCAAACCCTCAAAGGCCCTGCTCTCCGGTGTTATGCCCACTGCGATAAACACGCCCTGTACATCCAGTTCTCTTTTCTGTCCATTTTTTACATTGGTCAGGGAAAGACTCTTTACCATTCCATCCCCATTGATACTGTCGGCCACTGTGTCCCATATTACCTCCACATTATCCAGGGACAGCAGATTCTCCTGCAGGCTCTTGGCTGCCCGCAGTTCATTTCTCCTGTGAATCAGATACACCTTGCTGCACATACGCGCCAGGAAAATGGCATCCTCCACAGCCACATCGCCGCCTCCGATGACTGCCGTGACCTTATTGCGGAAAAATGCCCCGTCGCAGGTGGCACAGTAGGACACCCCGGCTCCTGCCAGTTCTTCCTCCCCCGGCACGCCCAGCTTCCTGTGGACAGCTCCGGTGGCAAGTATAAGCCCTTGCCTCATAGGTGTTGCCCTGACACACCACGCTCTTGACGGCGCCCCTGCTCCATCCTCGATTTTCAGGACCTCGTCCTCCACGAACCGGGCTCCCAGACGGTCCGCGTGTTCCCTAAACTTAAGCCCCAGATCGTATCCGCCGATTCCGGGAAGTCCGGGATAGTTATCCACCTCATACGTGGTCAGGACCTGGCCTCCGCTGACCATGGCCTTCTCAACCACAAGCGTATCCAGCTTTGCCCTCTGGGCATAAACAGCGGCTGCAAGACCTGCCGGTCCGGAGCCGATAATAATTAAATCATAAATATGAGACATAGTTTCACCTTTTCCTTATATTCAATCTAAGCCAATGTTCTTACTATTTTAAACAATTTGTAATTATTATATCACATATAATTTATTTATTACAATTCAATTTCTTACAATTATATCATTGGTATGGTAAAATATGTTATAATCCATAACAGAAAGGATGTGTATCTTATGCCGCGTAAAACCGTACTGGTCACCGGAGCCTCCAGGGGCATCGGCAAGGCCGTAGCAGTTAAGTTTGCAAAGAAGGGCTATAATGTAGCTATCAGCTGTGTCCGCAGGAGGAACAGCTGATGCGGACCCAGAAGGAAATCGAATCCTTCCAGGTCCCCTGCCTGGCATACAAAGGAGATATGGGGGACATGGCATGCTGTAAGGAACTGTTCCTTAAGATTAAGAAGATGTTCGGAGGTGTGGACGTCCTTGTAAACAATGCCGGCATCTCCTATATCGGGCTTTTGCAGGACATGTCCACGGAGGACTGGGAGCGCATGCTGCGCACGAACCTGACATCTGTTTTCAATTGCTGTAAGCTGGCAGTACCCTATATGATTTCTCAAAAGCAGGGAAAAATCGTCAATATATCATCTGTCTGGGGCGTTGTGGGCGCGTCCTGTGAGACAGCCTACTCAGCCACCAAGGGCGGCATCAACGCCCTGACAAAGGCCCTGGCAAAGGAGCTGGCTCCCAGCAACATCCAGGTCAACGCCATTGCCTGCGGAGCCATTGACACGGAGATGAACCAGTGGATGGACGAGGATGACCTTATCGCCCTGGTGGACGAAATTCCATCCGGCCGTCTGGGCCGGGCTGAGGAGGTGGCTGATCTGGTTTACCACCTTGGTTACAAGGAATCTTACCTTACCGGACAGGTTATCGGACTGGACGGGGGATGGATTTAGGCCGGGGAATTTAAGCCGGGAAATTGAGGCTGGGGAATTGAGGCCGGGGGCCTGCTATGCGTCCCGAACCTTTCCGAAACTTTTCCTTATCCTTACGAATATATTAACTGTATTGACCTTGGAGCCGCTCCATGGTGTAGAATTTACTCAGAAAAGCAATACACTAATATAAATCGCAAGGAGGCATGCTTCTTATGAAAAAGAAATATTTAGCAATCGCAGCTCTCTCCATGGCCTGGCCGCAGGGAGCGCTATGACATCATTTGCTGCGGGATTCGTTCACACCTCTCAGGGAACAAAGTATCAGTGGGGTTCCGGAGATTACTGTACCAATAACTGGGTAAACTACAAGAACCACTGGTTCTTCTTCGGAGAGGACCAGATTATGCGTACCGGATGGATTCAGAAGGACGGCACCTGGTATTACGCCGCCGATACAGGCGAGCTCCAGGGCGGCATCATGAAGATTAACGGCAATGTCTACTACTTCGACAGCAACAGCTGTAAGCTAAAGACCGGAGAACGCACCTTCAATGGTGAGACCCACACCTTCACCGAAAACGGAACCACCGACGGCGGTCCGTATGTTTATACAGAGTGGAACAGCAACGGAACACTCAGACGCGGTACCAAATTCGGGGTACGGTAATTGGTAAATTGCATATCACACACAAGAACAGGGATGCCTGGGCCGGAAGGTTCAGCCATCCCTGTTCTAATGATATGAAAAAACAAAGAGCCAAAAAGACCTTCCGGAAAAATTTTCCGAAAGGTCCTGTAAACTTTTTGCAGGGACATACTGGTGTAAACCAGACGCCTTACTCCAATATTAACGCTTGGAGAACTGAGGAGCACGACGTGCTGCCTTGAGACCGTACTTCTTTCTCTCTTTCATTCTTGGATCTCTTGTTAAGAAACCGGCTTTCTTCAGGGCTGGTCTGTAATCAGCGTCTACCTGAAGGAGAGCTCTGGAGATGCCGTGACGGATTGCGCCGGCCTGTCCTGTTGTGCCGCCGCCGCGAACGTTAACCATTACATCGAATTTATCAGTAGTCTCAGTAGCTACTAATGGCTGGCGAACAATAACCTTTAAAGTCTCAAGACCAAGATACTCATTGATATCTCTCTTGTTGATGGTGATGTTGCCGGTACCTGGTACTAAATATACTCTGGCGATGGATTTTTTTCTTCTGCCTGTTCCGTAAAATTTTGCGTTAGCCATGATACTTTCTTCCTCCAATCCTCATTAAAATGTTAAAACTTCTGGTTTCTGTGCTGCCTGCTCATGGTCTGGGCCTGCATATACATGAAGCTTGCCAAACATGCTTCTTCCCAGAGGTCCCTTTGGAAGCATACCCTTAACTGCTAACTCGATAACCTTCTCAGGCTTCTTAGCCATCAATTCACGCAGGGTTGTCTCTCTCATACCGCCTACGTAATCAGAGTGATTGTAATAAATCTTCTGATCCAACTTCTTGCCGGTTACTTTAATCTTCTCAGCGTTCACAACGATTACATAATCGCCGCAATCCATATGAGGTGTGAAAATCGGCTTGTTCTTTCCTCTTAAAACCTTTGCTATCTCTGAAGACAGACGTCCTAATGTATATCCTGTAGCATCAACTACATACCATTTTCTTTCAATTGTCGCTGGACTAGCCATAAAACTCTTCATTGGTTAACCTCCTGTTAATCTCAACCTTGTTATACACCTGACATCCAACGGATGCCCGCTATATGCCTGATAAATATGGGAAGTATTTATCAATCAAAGTGCTCACTCCGGGGCTTTGGATGAGCATTCTTTGCTAATGTCACAGTTTTATATTATATAATACCAAACACTCCCTGTCAACCACTTTACAAAGAAAAAATGCCGAATAATCAAAGATATTCCGGCATTTACAGCTCATATTTCATTTCTATCAGGGTAAGCCCCCTGGCAGCGCCGTGGGGCCTGCTGCCCGCCGGTCCTTTGCCTCCAGAATGGAGGGCATATCCTCTGCCTGTATATGGCCTGTTCCCACAGCCATCAGGGTCCCGGCAATGATGCGCACCATATTATACAGAAAACCGTTTCCGGTCACGCGTATGGTAATAATATCATCCGCATTTCTCGTAACATCAATCCTATAGACGGTCCTTACTGTATCCGTCACCTGGGTGCGGACACTGCAGAAGCTTTTAAAATCATGTTCCCCTTCCAGCATATTTGCAGCAGCCTGCATCCTGTCCACATCCAGCTTATAATAACAGAAATGGGAGTACAGGCGCTCCATGGGCATGTTGATTCTCCGGTTTAAAATCCTGTATTCATATGTCTTGATGCAGGTGCATTTTCTGGGATGCCAGTCAGAGGGCACTTCCTCGGATACCTGAACCCGGATGTCCTCTGGAAGCCTCTGGTTTAAGGCCATGCAAATTTTATCCGGCGGCATCTGGCTTTCTGTGTCAAAGACAGCCACATTCCCCCTTGCATGGACTCCTGAATCTGTCCTGCTGGCACCTATAACCTGGATGGGCTCCCTCATAAGCTGGGTAAGGGCTTCATTCAAAACAGATTCTATGGTCACTGCCCCCGCTGTATCTGCCAGCCGTGATATTGGGTGCCGTCATAGGCAACCACAAGCCGTATTCGTTTCATTGATCCTACCTTCCTGTATATGCAGCGCAGTGCTCATTTTAGAGATAAACCCTGGACGCTATGATGACCACAAAATACAGGGCATATATCATATAGGCGTCATGGTCCGCCTGGCGGTACTGCAGGGGTTTCATCTTTGTGCGGCCGTCGCCGCCGCGGTAACAGCGGGCTTCCATGGCCATGGCCAGGTCTGTGGCCCTGCGGAAGGCGGAAATAAATAACGGCACCAGAAGAGGCACCATGGCCTTTGCCTTCTGTATCAGATTGCCTGTCTCAAAGTCGGCTCCCCTGGCCATCTGGGCCTTCATGATTTTATCGGTTTCCTCCACCAGAATGGGAATAAATCTCAGGGCAATGGACATCATCATGGCAACCTCGTGGATCGGCACCCTGAACCGCTTCAGAAAACCAAGGCCCTTCTCCAGACCGTCTGTCAGCTGGTTGGGCGTGGTGGTCAGCGTCATGACGGATGAACCGATGACCAGATAAATAAGCCTCAGACCCATAAAAAAGGCCATGCGCACGCCCTCAAAGGTTATCTTGAAAATCCAGAACTTTACCAGTATGCGCCCGTCTGTAAGGAACAGGTTAAAGCTGACACTGATTAACAGCAGAATCATGATAGCCTTCAGGCCCCTGAGTATGAAACGCACCGGCACCTTGGTCAGCTTAATCACAGCCGCCAGCACCACCGTGGCAATGACATACCCCCATATATTGTCTGCGACAAACAAGGAGGCTATGAACACCATAGTTCCAAAAAGCTTTGTCCTGGGGTCCAGTCTATGAACTGCCGAGTCCACCGGATAGTACTGGCCCAACGTAATCTCTCTAAACATTTTTATCCCTGCTGCTTTCTGTCAGTTTGTTCCTCAGCGCCAGAATCGCCTCTCTGGCCTCTGGCACTGTGGTAATATCATTATCAATATCAATGCCTTTTGCCTTCAGATCGTGGACCAGATAGGTTATCTGGGGCGCCGCCAGTCCCATGGTTTCCAGTTCCCTGTAATGGCGGAATACCTCCTTGGGCGCACCGTCAAACACCTTCTGCCCATGGTTCATCACAATAAGCCGGTCCGCATACCTGGTACATCCTCCATGCTGTGGGAAACCAGTATGATGGTCATATGGCGCTCCCGGTGAAGCCTGTCAATCTGATCCAGAATCTCATCTCTTCCCCTGGGGTCCAGACCAGCCGTTGGCTCGTCAAGTATAAGGACCTCCGGTTCCATGGCCAGCACGCCGGCAATGGCCACCCGCCGTTTCTGGCCGCCGGACAGCTCGAAGGGAGACTGCTTGTAATAGCAAGGGTCCAGGCCCACCTGCTCCAGGGCTTTTTTTGCCCTGACTTCAGCCTCCTCACTGCTCAGTCCCTGATTCTTAGGTCCAAAGCATACGTCTGTCAGCACATCCACTTCAAAGAGCTGGTGCTCCGGATACTGGAACACCAGGCCCACCTTGCTCCTCAGCCGCTTCATGTCATAGCCCTGGCTGTAGATATTCTCCCCATTGTAGTAGAGTTCGCCTGCGCTGGCTTTTATCAGCCGTTTAAATGCTGAATCAGGGTGGACTTTCCCGAGCCCGTATGTCCAATCAGACCCACAAATTCCCCGTCCTCAATCTCCAGATTCACGTCAAACAGGGCATGCTGCTCAAAGGCCGTGCCGCCGCCATATACAAAATTCAAATCAACTGCTTTTATTGACATCCTCTATCTCCTTCTCCCTATCTCAGAAGGGGTACCAGCTGTTCCACCAGCTCTTCCCTGCTAAGGATTCCATCCGTAAGGGGCATTCCTGCCTCCTTAAGCTCCCAGGCCAGCTCTGTGACCTGGGGCACGTCCAGTCCATGGCTCTTCAGTTCTTTGACCCTAGAGAAAATTTCCCTTGGCTGTCCGTCCATGACAATCCTGCCGTCGTCCATGACAATGATTCTGTCAGCCTCAATGGCTTCCTCCATATAGTGGGTAATCAGCAGGACGGTGATGCCTTCTGCCCTGTTTAACTCATGAATGGTCCGTATAACCTCCTTGCGGCCGTTAGGGTCCAGCATGGCAGTGGGCTCGTCCAGAATAATGCACTCCGGCTTCATGGCCATAACGCCTGCTATGGCCACCCTCTGCTTCTGTCCTCCTGAAAGCTTATTGGGTGACTGGAGCCGGTAGGCGGTCATTCCAACAGCCTTCAGGCTCTCCTCCACACGCTTCCATATCTCTTCTGTGGGCACGCCTATATTCTCCGGTCCAAAGCCCACATCCTCCTCCACAATATTGCCGATGATCTGGTTATCCGGATTCTGGAACACCATGCCGGCCGTCTTGCGCACATCCCAGATATGTTCCTCATCCCTGGTATCCATATCTCCCACCCATACGGTTCCTTCCGTGGGCAGCAGAAGACCGTTTACATGTTTAGCCAGGGTAGACTTGCCGGAACCATTATGGCCCAGCACAGCCACAAAATCACCCTTTTTATATCCACATCCACCCCGTCAATGGCCCGTTTCACTTCTTCTATGTTTTCTTCCTCATCGCGCCTGATATACTCATATACCAGTTTTGCCGCTTTAACGATTCCCATATGCGTCCTTTCAAAACCTTTGTTCTGCTACGTTTCTCAATTTTAGTTGATATTACTATAGAAGTCAAGAGCAGCGGCGCAATAATCCCATTACAGGGCCATGGCTGCGGCAAAAACAGTGCCAGCCGCAAGACCAGGCCCAAAGAGGAGGGTATCCATATGGCAGAAAAATATCCCCTGAGAGTTTTTAAGCTCCCCGGGGATTTTCTCTGTGGTAAAATGTATACAGCGTATTTTCTACCTTATCTGCCGCCTTTCCATATCCGGCCAGCTGCGGGTCACTGCACCCAGGCTCCGTCATCCCCCACATAATACCCGTCCGGTGTGGTGGTGTCATAATACATGGCTCCGTCGTCTCCGCAGTAATACCATCTGCCGTTCCAGTCAATCCAGCCCGTCACCATGTAGCCCGCGGCATTGAAGAAATACCACCTGTCATCAATATATTGCCAGTTATTCACCGTATAGCTCTTATCCGCATTGCAATACCACCAGCCACCGCATCCCTCAGCCATGCGCCTTTGTAATCGGATGATGAGGAGCCGTATGTCCTTCTGCCATCGCTGATTTCATCCGCTTCCTCAGATGAGACATACCATGAGTCAGATTCCTCCCAGCTTCCCTTGTCAGAGGAGTTGTACACAGCCCTGACTTTAAACATATAGTCACCGCTTTTTGTTATATAACCGGAAAAATCATAGCTGGTGTCCGAGGTTGTAAGTACAGAGGTCACTGAATTATCGTTACGGTAAAGCCTTACCTCGTATTTCCTTGCATCCCCGCTGTCCTCCCATGAGGCCATGCCGTCGGATTCATCCCATTCCAGTCCGTAGACATCTAAATCATATCCGCTGTCACTGCCGTCCAGAGAATCCAGAGTAATGTATACAATCAAGGTGCTGCTCTTTCTGGTAACAGATGTAACTTTGCCGTCCGCCCCTTTTAAGTTCACATCATTTTTAGACAGACCGGAGGAAAAGTAATAGTCATCCTCTGCCTCCACCGTGACCTTCAGCTTTGGTTTATCGCCATCGTCCCATCCATTTTTAGGCTCATTGGTTATCTCTATATCGTCCACATAGTAGTCGCCTGAATCACAGGTCACATCCACATCGCCGGAACTGTCACCCGCCTCAATATTCGACTCTACATCCAGGGATATACTGTCTATCTCTGTCCTTGTGGATGCCATGGCCGTCCCGCACATAAACATCAACAGCGCCCTGACATCCAAATGACTGCCTGCTGTTTCAGTCTCCCATATCACACTCTCCCTTCACTGCAAACCATAAACTGTGCCTCTGCGTCAATGAATCCAGCTCCGCTGCCGTCTACCTGAAAGCCGTCCGGTGTGGTGACTCCTGCTGCCATGGCGCCATCCTCATACATGTAATACCATGTATCCTGAATCTGGTTCCATCCTGTAACAGCATAGCCTTCCGGGTTAAAATAGTACATTCCCATCGATACGCTCCACCGGTCTGCGGCTGCAGTCCCATCCTGATAGGTAAAACGCTGCCCTCCTGATAATCTCCCAGGTTCCGTCAGTAATGCCTGGTGTATTAGCCCCGGAGGCCAGGGAACTTACAGGTTCGCCATCCTCAAGATAATCCTGCTGGTTTCCGTTTCCCGCAATGGCCTGGACCTCAAAATAATACTGAATCCCCTCCTTTGTCATAAACGGTGAAAATCGTACTCGGTACTGCCCTCCACAAGCTGGCTCACCACAGACCCCTGATCATTATAGAGAACGACCCGGTAGGTGGTGGCGTACTTAACAGGATTCCACCTGGCAAGACTGGGGTTTGCACTGTCCCAGCCGGCCCAGGCAGTCTCTCCCAGCTGTGCCGCTGCCTGGTACTTAAATTTCACCTGATATACATTTCCCAGATCTGATTCATAGTCCTCTCCCGTATACTTTTTAACAGAGGACACCTTTGCCTCATTCCTTCCATTTGTCACATAAAGCTCCAGACTGTCCCTGCCCAGGTTCCGGAACAGCCCAGATACAGGGTTCCGGTCACTTCATTGCCCGGGCTCCAATTGAGGGAGTCCTTAGACCACTCCACATCGGATGCCAGCTCCACCGCATCAGAGGAATTCTCAGACACTTCCACGTCCGGCTCCAGGGGATGTTCCTTTCCTTGTCATTGTCGTCCCTGCTGGTGCCGCCCGTGTCATACTGGTTGGTAATCTCCAGCCTATATGTGGTTTTAGCCTGAGCACTCATGCTCAGGCCAAATACCATCAAACAAACGGCAGCAGCTGTAAAACAAAACCTGCCTCTTTTCATAGCGTCTCCTTTCAACTATCCTTCCTTTATCTATGAAAAATGCCGTCATACTTCTTTTTCCCGCAAATCACTCACAAACCTCTTTATCCTAATGCTGCCATACTCCATTGGCGTCTAACTGGAAACCGCTGATGGATGTGTTTACAGCCTTCTGTCCCTGTCCCGGATAGAAGTAGTACCAATTATCCTGGACCTTGTACCACCCTTCCACCATGGCGCCGCTTTCGTTCATGAAATACGTCTTTCCGTCAATGGTGAGCCAGCTGTTCTTGACCATGGCGCCTTCCGGTCCGTCCTGGTTGGGGTTCATATAGTACCAAATATTATTGGACTTTACCCAGCCTGTCTTCATATCGCCGCTTTCACCCAGATAGTACCATCCGCTGTTGGTCTGCTTCCATCCCGTCACCATCTTGCCTGTCTCGTCGAACAGATACCATTTATCATTCCATCTCAGCCAGCCGTTTTTCTGGTAGTTGCCGTCGGGATATTTAAAATACCATGTGTCACCTTCCTTGCGCCATCCAACGTCCGTGTTTCCTCCGCTGGGAGTACTGCCGTTGCCATCCTCCTGTCCGGTGCCGTCAGAAACCTCGTCCTCAGCGATATATAAGTCTCCTGCTTCGGTCCATTCGCTCTTCTTGCCGCGCTTCTTTTCCTCCTCTGTGTGGGGAACGGTCCTTACCTTAAAGGAATAATCACCTTCCTTGGTCATGTAAGGATAAAATTATAGGATGTTCCCTTATACTCCTCCAGCTTCTTAACCACGGATGATCCACGGTACAAATACACGTCGTAATATCCGGAACCGCCGTTTTCCGGTTCCTCCCACCTGGCTCTTCCCCGGGTGCTGCCCCATTCCGCGTCTTCCGGCGGGTCGTAGGTCCCCTTGATTCCGTTTGCCCTGATTACCACCTTAAGGTCACTTCCGCTTTTGGAAGCAGACACAAAAGTTCCGCCGCTGACACTGACGCTGCCTGAACTGTAGCTGCTGCGGAAACGGTAATCATAATTGCTGTTGCTGGAACTCTCCGGCTCCAGCCATACGGTTATCTTTGGCGTGTCGCCAATGGTCACTTCCTTATCATTGGACCACTCTGCCGACTGTACCCTGTATTTGTTCGATGAAGTGTATACCTTATTCCCGCTGTCGCTGGAATCCGTTCCCAGACTGTCACCATCATTGATTTCATCCCCTGAATCCAGGTCTATATCCACCTTCAAAGAGATGTTCGTGATATACTTATAATCAGATGATGCCATGGACTGGATGGGCATAGCTGTAATCAGCGTACCCGTGGCCAGGGCCAGACATAACAATCGCTTCATGCTTCTCATGAAATTCAACCTCCTCCAAGGATTCCCCCTTGCTGCACTTTCCTTGTTTCTTCTTTTCCTGGTTCTATTATAGACCAGGGGACAGTTTTGCGTCAACTTACGATATTCTTGCGATATTTTCACGATTATTTCAGGAACTAAAAAAGGTTCTATACTGAATGTTGGGGTGTGCTGAAAAGCACACTTCCAACATTCTTTTCGTTGTAATAAAATACATCTATAAGAAGCCTCCTAAACACATTATCCCGACCAAAGTTTAATGTTACGGAGGTGACCCCTTATAGATGTACCCTAATTATACCAAGGCCTTCCTTAACTTGGAAGGTGTTTTTATTAAAAAAGTGGTTCAGGCAGACTCTTTCATTAAAATTTTCATCCAGTCCCAACCGGTAGAACAGACTTGTCCCTGCTGTGGGGCTAAAACTAAACGGATTC
>ENA-OQIC01000756-OQIC01000756.1-human-gut-metagenome-genome-assembly--contig:-NODE-756-length-13318-cov-1.655523_pt1 | contig 13318 bp, 13 predicted proteins | sample MGYA00242572_ERZ504736 | MGnify/ENA primary metagenome ERZ504736 (study PRJEB26092, sample SAMD00036201) | human gut metagenome | host: Homo sapiens | study: EMG produced TPA metagenomics assembly of... | reverse complement strand
CAGACGTACTAGCTGTACATCGATCGATGCTCAGACGTACGTAGCTGTACATCGATCGATGCTCAGACGTACGTACTGTACATCGTCGGTGATCCGGTTCCGTTGAAGGTTAGGTACCTTATCATCCTTTAGTTTTTGAGTGAACGTATCGATGTTGAAGAGATCGTTTACCAGTAATAAGGTAGGGCCGCCATTGAATTGGGAGGTAGTGCCTGCCAATGCGTTGAACTTCAAGAATGATTGAGGGTACTCTTTGATAACGGCGGCGACCTCGTAGGTAATCGTCTCGTTCTCATAAGCGTACTTTGCCAAGAAGGTTTTACCGATAGGATCCTCGTTCCCGAAGAATATCTTCGCTTGGTATTCGGTCAACGCAATTGCGTTTGGTTGGGTTAATGCCTTGTTTATATCTCCTGCCATTACCTTGTAAGGGAAAAAGCGAGGAAAGGAGGGATCAGCTCTGACGATCGAGATTGGGTCGAAGCGCTTTTCTCCTATCGTGATGGAGGCGGCATTCTCTATGTTCAGTCGTAAATAATCCTCAACTTCCGGGTATTGGTCTTTTAGCTGCACAGGGATCGGCCCTTTAATAAAAGATACTTTCTCTCCGGAGGTCAAGGGAGAGTCTTGTGCCATATAGATGATATGCGACTTATTGGGATTATGGGCTTCTATCCTAGATTCATAAATGACGTATGAGATCAGTAGGTTGGTACAAGTGATGCCTGCCGCCAGGCTCAATAAGGAAATGACGGCGAACGTCTTGTTTCGCCACCAGCTACGGAATATAAGTTTTAGAGATATGGATTCCATGGTTTTATCTGTTTGTTGGTTCAAAGCTATCCGGTTGCGTGGAATATGGCAAATAAAATCGGAGGAAACGATCGTAAAGAACTGGATTTGTCTAAATATTGGACACTGAGACCCGGGAAAAGATCGTATCTTTGCGTACGAAAAAAGAGGAGGCTTAATGCGTGACGCGAAGATTATAGTCGTAGATGACAATGAGGCGATATTGAGAAGTCTGCGGACGGTCTTGTCCCATGAGTTTAAGACGATCGTTACCGTATCATCTCCCGTATTATTGCCTGCCCTTTTGCGGAATGGAGATGTGGATTTGGTTTTACTGGATATGAACTTCGGCACTGGAAAGCAAGGCGGAGGGGAAGGACTTTTCTGGTTGGATCGTATCTTGGAGCTTAAGAATCCTCCGGCCGTTATCTTGATAACCGCTTTTGGGGATATCGAGTTGGCTGTATCTTCTTAAAAGGAGCCACGGACTTATCGTGAAACCTTGGGATAACGAGAATTTGATTCAAGCACTTACCCAACGTCTTGGAACGTCGTGCGGAATCAGATGAGAGAGAGATTTCCTCTGTGGCAGAATCTCTAGTCTCCCATCCTTGTACGTTGGAGGATATGGAGCGGCAGTTTATCGCCGAGGTATTGAAAGAAAAGAAAGGGAACCTGACGCTTGTGGCTCAACAATTGGATATTAGCCGCCAGACCCTTTATAATAAGATGCGGAAATACGGGTTGTAGATTATAAGGAGAGTAACCATGGTTAACCGGAATTTATACCTGAAGATTATAGGGAGCGTTTCCTTAATCGTACTTTTGCGTTACTTGGATCTGTATTGTTGATAACCGGTATTTCTTATTTTTTATCCTTTGTATGTCTGTGTGTTATCCTGTTGATAACTCTGTTGCTAATCCAGTGGATAAACGGTACAAATCGTAAGATCGCTATTTTCTTCGAGTCGGTTCGTAATGGGAATACAACTTTGCGATACCCGGATAAAACGAATGATCCCTTTGTAAAGGACTTATATGCGGAAATGAATCGGATTATCCTCCTATTCAGTCAAAACCAGAATGAGATGGAAGAGAAGCGCTTGTATTACGAGAGCATCTTGCGGGTACTGACGCATGAGATTCGTAATTCGATTACGCCAATCCGTTCCTTATCTGCTGATCTGTTGAAATATTCCGATACATATACTCCGGAGCAATTACGGGAAGGTTTGGAGGTTATTCATGGGCAAGCGAAAATCTATCCGCTTTCTTGGATTCCTACCATCGTCTGACGCATCTTCCGGAGCCGGAAAGAACCGAGGTGCCTATAACCTCTTTATTTCGGAAGATGGAACGGTTGTTGTGTGCCGAGGCGGGTAGCGACCGTATTCGTTTCTCCTCTGCGGAAGCTTTAACGGTACATGCGGACCAAAACTTGATTGTGCTGGCTCTGATTAACTTGATCCGTAACGCATTACAGGCGATAGAGGGCAAGCGGATGCCATCGTCTCCGTAGAAGCCTTGGAGCTGATGGTAGGGTATATATAACTATAACAGACAATGGCCCCGGCATTTCTCCGGAACTATTGTCTGCTATTTTACGCCTTTTTTCTCTACGAAGTCCGGTGGTAGCGGCATCGGTCTCAGTATCTCCCACCGCATAATGCGATTGCATGGCGGCGATTTAACCGTTGATTCCTTGCCTGGTGTCCGTACCGAGTTTCGTATGACGTTCTAGAATATGACTTTCTTGATTTTTCAACAATCAAGTTGAAAGGCTCGGCTTTTACATGGCTGCATATTCTCACAACGTCTCGTTTTGTGTAACCTCCTATTAATTGGCAAATAACGAAGCTTTTCTTTGTTAAGTTTTTTGTTAGCATAGAGTCTTCTAAAGGAAATGTATATTGTGGATTATAGTTTTTGGAAGATATCATAGCTAGGTAAAAGAAATCTTCAGCTGCTTGCAAATCATCGTTTGAGATGACGATAGCCATGTGAGGTTTGGTTATTCCATTAGGAAATAGATAATTGACTTCTACAACATCTCGTTGATGTATTTTCATTCGATGAGATATTTGGATATATATGCTGCCATGGATTGTCTGGAATGGGCTAGAAATAAATCTTTCTCATTCATAGGACTGAAAGGTTGGCTATCGCTTTTCCTTTGGTTGGAAATGTTGTGTTTAGCCATCTTGGGCGACGAAACATTTCTAGTTGGTCTGGTTTTTGTCGTTCTCATATCTTTTGTTTTTATGTTATTGGCAAATATACGTATTTATTTCAAAAGATCTCCTGTTTAAATGGAAAAAGAGATTATGGCTAAAGCTTATGGTATAACTATCGCTTTGGCATAATCTCTTATAAGATTGTCTGATCAATACCCCAACTCAAATGGTTGCTCTACGGCAGGTACGCTTCGGACATCCATTTAGGCATTTTATCGTTCTTTAGGTAATGGTTGAAGAATTGGAACATGCGGCGTTGGAAATCGATGCGGTTTGCCATATGCATCGGCCAATGCGGTTCGCCTGTATAATTCAGTAACCAGCAAGGTTTACCTAACCGTTTCATGGCAACGAAATACTCGATACCTTGGTACCAAGGCACATGGCCGTCGGCATCGTTGTGCATGATCAATATTGGGGTCTGCACCTTATCCATCGTGAACAACGGCGAGTTTTCCAGATAACGAAGTGGAGAACTCCATGGCGTAGCTCCTAAACGGCTTTGTGTATGCTCGTATTGGAAAGAGCGGGCCATGCCGGAACCCCAACGGATACCGCCATAAGCGCTAAACATATTTACGACAGGCGCCCCAGACTCGATAGCGGAGAATAAATTCGTGCGAGTCGCTAAATAAGCTACTTGGTAACCTCCCAGCTATGTCCTTGCGCACCGATCCCTTTTCGTCGATATATCCTTTGGCGATCATCATGGTGATACCCGGCATCAAGCAGTTATAGCAGCTTCTCCCGGATACCATCTACATAGCGAATGTCCGGTTGAAGATGACATATTCGTTGCTATTGTATAAGTGATAATCGATCGTAGAACGATGCGGTTCCGGCATACGGTAATTATATAAAGTCTCCGAATTCCGCTCGTAGAAGTTTACCATCATCGGGTACTTCTTGTTCGGATCAAAATTCGCCGGCTTATAAACGACACCTTCCAGTGGACGGCCGTCCAAGGAAATCCATGATACCAACTCGGCGGTACCCCAGATAAAACCTTCCTGCTGTTTGTCTCCATGCGTCAATTGCACGGATTTCTTGAACGCCAAGGTCGAATAGTGGATATCCGGGTATTGCTGGAAGGTTTCCATCGTATAGATCACGTCATCCGTATTCTTCGCCTTGTTGATAGATCGCAGCATATAATTACCCGCCAGCAAAGTCTTCGGGGCGGCAGGAGCAGAGAGGCGTGCGTTGTAGAATCCGTATCCTTTTGTGGCCTCGTTGAATCCTTTTAATAATTGCGGTTTGCCGAGGTCGATAAAGCGAGCCTCTTTATCCAGTTGTTCCAAGCGGTAGGAAAGTTTCTCCTTCCTTCCGTTCACGGTCAGGTTGATCGGTGGGGTGGCTGCGGTCGGATCGAATTTCCAGATGTCGTAACGATCATAGATCAAGAGATTTTGATCGTTCGCGGTCCAGCCGGCGGCTCCATGCGCATAAGGATAATCGGGAACGTCGTTCTCCTCGTCCCAAGCCGGAAGCTTTCCGGAGTGGTTAGGCGATATTGCTTACCTTCCGCCAAGGCGATCGTGTACCAGCAGCTATCCGTCTCGCCATACCAATATGCATATTTACCTTGTGGGGAGAGGCGGAAACGGCCATAATCCGCTTGGGCGATTTGCTTGCGCTCCCCGTTATCCAACGATACGGTATAATAGTCGCTGCGTGTGCGGGCCTCCCACATGGAAGACAAAGAATAGGGACGGGAAGTGGAAAGGAGCGCCAAGGGTGCGTCACCCTCATTACCCAATTGGATATTCGGTAATTCCTCATTCGCCAATTGGAAGATAGAGCCGTTGCCCAGATTATAAACCGCTTGATAGCTTTTCCTTAAGTCTTTTTCCTTGTTATAATTCTGTACGGTATATTGTACGGGCTCATCCCAACTCCAAACCTGTACGTTCGGACGATTCTCGGTAGTTGGGTCGTGTCTTTTGCCTCGGCTCGGTGAGGTACCGAAGAACAGACGGGAAGCGGATTTCGAGAATTGAAGCATCCCGTTCTCATTGATTACCCATTCAGCGGGGAAAGCCCTGTTTCCACGGGTGGCGATTTCTTTCGCGGGAGCGTTATGTTCGGATAGCCATAAGCTTAACGCTTTGTAAGAAGAATCTTTGTCGGCGCAATATAAGAAAGCAGCCGTTCTCCTTTCTCGTCGAACGTGGTTTGTTTGAATACGCCTTTTCCCTCTTTGATGAGCGCCGGACTTCCTTTCTCCGGATTCAAGGTGAATATACCTGCTTCTCCTTCCGCCGCGCTCGTGTAATATAGCATACCGCTTTTCTTGGCGAATTGGAAATCCGTTACGGTCGGGAACTGGAAGGTCTTGCTTCCATCCAGCGAACGGACGTACAAAGTGGAGTCCTTCCGGCCCCTTTGATAAGCGATCCAATCTGCCTCGTCCGCTAATTTGAAGGTTTTGAGGGAGTCTATCGTCTCCTTTTTACCGGCGACGGAATAGATTACCAAGGTGTTCATCGGCATCTTGTCCTCTTTCGTCTTCAATACTTTCAGGGAATCTACCGTAGACTTTCCGGGTGTTTGCGTGACAACCAGATAACCCGAGGAAGCGGAGAACGCGAACTTATCGGCCGGAGAAAAAGTGGCGGTCTCTTGCCCTTGGGCCGCATACAAATAAACGGTAGCGTCACCTTCCCAAGGTTCCATCTTGCAAGCTACCCATTTTCCGTTGTCCGAGATCTCCCGGTCCGTGATTCGTTGCCAAGTGACTAGGTCATCGATTGTCAAGCTTTTAGAGGCGTTTGTGCGAAGGCCGGGGAAAGACTTCCCAGACATGCTACAAAAGCCAAGTACTTTAAGTGTCTCATCGTGGTTGTATATTGATTTTGAAGCAAAGATAATGGCTTTATCAGAATCTTTATTGCTTTTGACCGGAATTTGCTTCTGGAAAAACACGTACGTGTTTCCGAGAAACATGTACGTGTTTTTGTAAAAGTCGTACGTGTTTTCTGATAAGGTAATGGCGTTTTTAATGTATTGATTATCAGTGTCCTTTTTGAGCGTTCTAATGATCGCAGTTATAAGCGGCTTACAATGGGCATTATAAAGGTGTTACAATGCCTATTGTAAAGACTTATAATGGGCATTGTGGTGATAGGAAATTCCTTTGGTCAACGGTAGGAAAAAAGGTTTGTAAGTGGTTAGTTATTCACTTCCCAAGCCGTAAGTTATTCACTAGGTATAGCCGTAAGTTATTCACTCGACAAGCGTTAGTTATTCACTTGGGAGACCCAAAACAGGGCAGTTTATATTGAATATGTTATTTATTGTAGGAAGATTTTTAGTAAGCCTTTATTCAATGTACGCACGTACATTATATTATATACATGAAAATGAACGGTGAAAACGATCGTTTAGATTAGTCTTTTGCAAAGGTACGCGTTTCTTTGACACTTGCAACCCTTCCTTGCTATTTTTTTTGCCCCTTATCGGCTTTCTTATCAATAGAATAGAAACAACCGATTCGGCAGACGAACCTCTCTTTTTCCTCCTTTAAAAACGCAAGATCTAAACGATCGTTTAAACTAGTCGTTTCGGTATAGACGAAGGATGATTAAGGATTTGATAGATATTCAATTAACACTATTATTAATATTTAAATTTTCGATTTATGAACAGAAAGATTTCTACATTGTTTACGGCGGGTCTGCTGATGGCGGGTTCGTTGTGCGGTAGTGCTTGGGCGCAAAGTTCTATTCAGCATTGGCTGGCTTTGTGAATGGACAGGGGACGTTTACCGCAACGCCTGCTACGGAATTGAAGGCTGGACACCAGTATGTATTTGTTAATGATCAGACGAATAATGAGGCTTATGGTCATGAGCTATCGGGTAGCACCATTACAGAGTCTACGATAGGATTATCTACGCCTCTTGCTGATAATGATGATGTTAAACAGTATGTTTGGACTGTTGGCATAACTGAATCTCCGAAAGGCTTCTTCTCTTACAATTTTACGAATGTTGAGACAGGAAAGCTTTTAAGGGTTAATGTCGCTTTACGGCTATAGAGAAAAACACGAAAGTAGAGGATAAGAATACGAATAAGGATTTCGTATTTGATGGATCTTCTGTTTCTGCTCTTACGGGAGGTGCATATTCTGGCACGAATAACAATTTGTATATTTATTCATCTTCTACTCCTCTCAACGGCTTGAATTGGGGTAGTAATGTGTCAACAGTATCTACGACGATTGCGGCTCCGATCTTTTACGAGGTTAAGTCTGAGTTGTTGACGAATTCAGAGGAATTGAACGCATTGTACAATACATCTGGTTTCTCTTTCGTTTCTAAACGTCTTAAAGATCAAGGTGAAGACCTATCGGTAACTTGTTTAACGACAAAATGGTGGTAGCTCGTTATTTGGCTCGCCCAATTACGATTGATGCTACACAATACCCGGGGTATTCAGGATCTTCTTCAGACTTGCAGATTCCTGCCGGTATGTACTTCTTTACGAAAAATGCTCCAGCTTTTAGATAATAGTGACCAAGTGGTTAGGGACTATAATGCGTGGTTGAACGCTACGGTTTTGGTTGCAAGCTCTACAGAGACAATGGAGGGAACGAACGCCGGACGTGCGAATGGTGATGGTTTCTCTTTGGTAGAGAAGGAATTGGTGACTTGAACCTGTATGTAGGAACAGGTGCGGCTTGGAAGACACAAGGTGACGAGATTTCTATCCATAACGCTTGTTCCGTGTTCAAAAGAGTTACGTGGAATCTTATCCGTATGAGTTGAATCTGGATCGTTTCCGTTTCAGAATACAAGGTAGCAAGGCCGATCATAAGGATGCTCAAATCAAGTTGGAGATTTTGCAGCATAATGATAATTTCTACTTGACTACGATCTCTAACACTTCAGACAAGACGGATAAGTTCATCTTTAAGTTGGGCGTTGCCGGTACGAAGAAAGGTATCGAGTTGTTGAACAAGGAGGCTAAGGCAGCTGTTTATACGATCCGTGTATTGAGCGGTAAGCAAGGGGATGTGAAGAGCGTATATGGAAAATATTTGACTTCTGCGGTCGATAATGGTAGTTTTGAGCTTGTCGCAAAAGCGAAGGTGTTGTCACAGACAGAGACTCCGGCTTATCAATGGATGATTACAAGCGTGGATGATACTTATAAGATCACTTTCACGAATCGTGAGACAGGTGATCATTTCCTTACGACATTGTTCCCTAAAACAGATTTGGGTGAGAATGTATATGAGACAGCTGTTCCTTCAACTCGGGATATCACTCCTATCTATGTTGATGAGAATACCTACCGTGAGACTGCTTCGACTCAGACCGTAGAGTTTAAGCGTCTGTTAGTGGAGTTGACGAAAGTAGAAGAAGTTGATCCATACGCAGGTTTCTTGAACGTAGATGACCAGACTTTGGTAACAATGGCTTTCGCTCGCGACAACAACGTGACTTCCAATAAATGGTATACCGCTGTTACAAAAGACAATAATAGTAATGTCTACAAATTGAATGCTGATGGTAAGTTCGCCAACAGCGTATCCGATGCGCTCAATGGCAATTGATCAAAGACGAGGCTCCGAAGACGATCATCGAGAGTAGCTTCGTTTACAATAGAGGTAACCACGTGACCGTACAGGCTAAGGGCGATAAAGGCTATGCTTATGCTTATCAATTGCGCTATATCAATGATGGTATAGAGACTAATGCCTATTTCCCGCAAGGTACAGATACTAGTACCCATGTTAACGGTGCAGACGTTATGGCTACGGCAGATGCGGCTAAGTTCGTTATTAAACAAGCTGCTGATGGCTCTGTTTATTTGATTCCTGTATCAAGTACGAATGCGAATGTTACAACTGTATTTGGCAAGACTACGAAATCAGTAGTAGCTGTTAAGTATAACAATGACGAGTATGTGTATACAACTCCATCCGTAGTTTATGCATTGCCGGGTAATAATCAAGACATGACATTAAAGACTTACTTGATCGAGGAAGCTCCGGAAATCAGCTATCCCGCTAAGAATGGCCATATCTCATTGGTAAGCGAGTTAGGCAACTATATCTCCTTGAACGAGAACCAAGAGGGTATCGTAGTGAATAATGAGCAATACTCATTCTATTTGCGCGTAACCGATACGAAAGCGATCGTTCCTTCTTTCTATATCTCTAAGGGTACGGAAGATCCTAATAGAAGCTTGTTCTTGTTCAATCCGAAGGATTCTGTGGACTATTATGTAGCGGACGGCATGTACGACAAGAAATATGAATGGGCTGAAAAAGCTACTAAGGCTATCTTCAAGTCTGCTTCTATCGAGGCAAACAACGATACGATCTCTACGGTAGTAAAGGGTAAGGAAGTGAAAGTTGCGAAAAATGCTGACGACGAAGGCGTATTAGGCGGCTTGGATAACTTCAAGGTTCAGATTATCCAATGCGCTGACGATGAGGGTATGTATGTGATCCGTTCCGTTAAGGAGAAAGATCGTTACTTATATGGCCTCAACGACAAATTGGCTTGGGGTACTGATAAGAATAGCGCCATGAAGTTCACGATCACTGCTGGTGATCCTACTTCCAACGAGTCTGTAGCTGATGGCGCTGCCGGTGTTAAGGTAATAGGTGGCAATGGTATCGTAGAGATCCAAGGCGCAGCCGGTAAGAAGGTGGTTATCTCTAATATCTTAGGTAAGGTAGTAGCCGAGACTATTCTTGCTTCCGACAACGCTACGATCGCTGTTCCTGCTGGAATCATCGCAGTAGCCGTAGAAGGCGAGAACGCTGTTAAGACAATAGTTAAATAAAAATATAATGACGATATTAAGTTCCCGTGAGGCCTCGGCCCAAGTATCCCGTGAGGGCGAACAAGCGGGAATGGATTAATATTAATACTAAAGTAATAAATTAAAGTTCATCCCTTAGTACTTCCGTGAGGAAGGAAAGCGGGAAAAGAATTAGCCCCGGTCGTTTATTCGATCGGGGCTTACTTTTGGGGAATCCACAGAAGAGAAAAAGACGGACTAATAAAAGACCGGCAACAAAGGTCACTAAAGTTTGCCGGGAGATTACACGAACAAGATTTCCGTATCCGGCAAGACAGCAGAGATATTTTCAATCGGATTGATGGAAATTTTAGCCGCATGTAACCATGCCAACTTTTGCTTTAATTTTTGCATCCAGACACTCATACGGGCTTTGTGTTCTTTTTCACCAGCAATGTCCAGTTCTATACAGGCAATAATGACTATCTTTTTCTGATTATCAAGTAGCAACTGATTAATCCGGGTAAAAAAATCCTCATCATTGGTCGAAAAACGAGCAGAATTAGTTACCGTGGCGATTGTGTCCCTAACTTTGACAGCAATCCTGCGCATTAATTCCTCGCCTTTTGCCTGAAGCACTTCCTGAGTCTCTGCATCGTGTGTATGCCCTCTGTAATTCTTTACTTCTACCAAAAACAACTGTCTGTTGTCATGAATACCTAAAAAGTCCACCGCTTTGGTAGGCTGCAAGGCATTGCTTACTTTTTTGTGCGCCAAATGTTCGTCGTACTTGACAACGTTCCATTTGGGAGATTGAAACTTGAAGTTTATGCCGCTTTCCTGAAAATTACTCATATTTGCTGATGAATTGTTGTTCCAAGTCGTAAAAGGCTGCATATTCCTCCAGAATCGGATTGCTCTGTATGCCTGCCAAGGTTTCGCTTTCCTCTACAATGATTCCCTTGCCTTCTTTTTTCAGCCCAAAGAATTTGACAGATACACCGGTGTGTTCTTTATACTCGGAATAAAGAGAAAGCGTATGTGTAAGCAAATAATCGTGTGTAGCGATGAAAATCTGCAAACCACATTCCTGAAGCACAAGGATGAACTTCGACACCACTTTGATAAGAGCCGGGTTCAAATTGGCTTCCGGCTCATCCCAGAACAGAATGGTGTTCGCATTAATTTCCCCATTCAGTATGAGGTATAAGATAGAGGCCAACTTGCGAAGACCTTCTGCCACCAAATGCGCTTCCATATTACCACTTTCCGTCTGTATATAGAAACGTCCGTTCATCTGCAGCACCTTGAACTGCAATTCCCGTTCCAACAACTCAACAGCCGGTCTCAACGGATTATCTTCAGACTCACGCAATACGGGGAGAGCCAATGCGTGTGCTAGATTGATGTAGGTCTGGTCGAATGAAATCTCACGCTTACTGCTCAAACCGATAAAACCCTCGAACAAAGAGAACATTTCACGAGGAGGGATGTAGATGAAATGACGGTCGTTCCACTTCTCGTCCGTTTCCAATTTCACAGTCGTCTTGGCTGCAGAGGAAAAGCTATATTGCAATACCTTGCTATCTATCGTAACCGCAATGTTCGCCCTACCGGAAGGTAGTCCTTTGCTGACCAAATTGCCGATGATGTCCGGCTTGAAATAATAGATCATATCTTCCGCCAAGATATACTCAAACTGCTCTTTGGAAGCAGAGTTCTTGCCGAGGAAGTCGTGACGTGCCTGCAAGGTGGCAGCCAAGCATTTAAGCACGTGTGTCTTGCCGGTACCATTCTTGCCGATGAGGACATTTACTCCTTCGGTGAAATCGAAACGATTGTTTGCAAAGCCCGTGAAATTAGTCAGTAATATGCTGTTAATCATTGAATATACCTCATTTTTAACTAAGTGTTCACAAAAGTAACTTAAAATTGGAAAGTAACAAAGTTGGATTCAAAAAAGTTACAGTTACCCAATGATGTATTCTATCCTCGGTAAACAAGATATAAGGACCACTACGTTTATCTCGTTGGCAAAGTAAGTTAACTTACTTGGGCATTTTAATTAGCTTACTTTGCAACGAAGCTAGCTTACTTTGAAAGTAGGGTAATTCGGTATTAATGATTCGTCCCCTCGAATAAATCCTTTGAATTGTTGGATAAGCCATTCTTTAGCTTGAACTGGTTGAACGTATAGCTAAGGGTCAAGCCTATCAACGGGTAATCGGGCCGGATTCGTGTTTTGGAAATCAAGTTCGAGGAAGTGATCGTATTGACATAACGGGCCGTATTGAAGACATCCCGGAAAGAGAGGGTGGCCGTCAACTTCCGTTTGAAGAATTGTTGCCGTATCGCTAGGTTGACAAACCAGAACGACTGGGTTCTTCCTTGGGTGGTTACGGAAGGACCTACGAAATTGCCGTCAAGCTGTATCCTTGTGTATTTCCCGGCCGTGAAAGCGTTGTTCCAAGCGATCTCGTAATTGGTACTGGTCTCATTCTTTCCGTCCGTCTTATACTCGTTCTCTACCCGGTAGTGATAAAGGCTACCGTTTATTTGCGTATTCCACCAACTGGTGGCCTGCAAACTGCCCGATAGTTCTATTCCGGTGGAATAATCATGTCCCACGTTCGCCATGGAATCCAAGGTAACCCCGGCTTGGTAAGGAACCCGTAATCGTTCGATCTTGTCTTTGCGGGTTCGGTGGAATAGGGAGCAGACAAGGCATTGTCGCCGGAAGTCAAGGAATAATTCAACTCGAAAGAATGAATGTACTCCGGGCGTATATCCGGGTTACCGATCTCGGCTGTATAGTAATCCTTGTAAGTGATGTATGGCTCCATGAAATAAAGCTCCGGTCGGGTCGTACGACGGCTGTAAGCGAATAGAAGCTTCTGATTTGTGTGAGGTTATACGATATGGGCGGATGGGAACAACTCAAAACGCTTTTGTAGGCGGTTCGCCCAATCTTTGGAGCTACGTAATACTTGATGCGTATGTTCTCCCCGTAATCCTACTTGAAAATCAAAAGACCGGTAGCTATCCCCAACGATCGCATAAAGGGAGTTGATCCCTTGTTGGAAATAGAACGTGTTGTAAATATCGTCACGCCAGAAGAACTCTTTGGTATCCGGGTTCCAAAACTGCATACTATAATCGCCGTCTTCCGAGTATGAGAAATATTGATAACCCGCCTTGATTTGCCCGGTTTTGCTGTATGGAAATACATAATCGGCTTTCGCACGGACGGTCCAACGATGTTCGGCCTCCCACGCACGATGACCTTGCTGGCGTACGTTGTTTTTGTCGAACAGATCGCTTTGGAAATATTCCAGAGCGTCGCCTCCATATTTCAAGAAGAAGCTACCGCTAAGGTTATGCCCCTTATCATTGAACTTATGATCCACGGCCAGATTCCCTAGTCCGAAAGTCTCATGGATATCAAAGTCGTCAAGGCTCTTGAACTCTCCGTTCTCGAATTGCTCGCCATTAGCGGAACGTTCTTCCGTATATTCCAGATCCCCTTTTCGCTTG
>ENA-OQIC01000755-OQIC01000755.1-human-gut-metagenome-genome-assembly--contig:-NODE-755-length-13326-cov-2.089704_pt1 | contig 13326 bp, 17 predicted proteins | sample MGYA00242572_ERZ504736 | MGnify/ENA primary metagenome ERZ504736 (study PRJEB26092, sample SAMD00036201) | human gut metagenome | host: Homo sapiens | study: EMG produced TPA metagenomics assembly of... | reverse complement strand
AAAAAGAAAAGCAGATGTAATTTATTTTTTATAATTAGGTATTGTAATTCATAATTGACTTTAAGATAAGAAGGTGTTATATTTCAAATATAGAAAAATAAAAGAAGGGGTAGCAATATGCAGCAAAGAATAGAAGAAATCTGGAGAGAGTTGAAAAGAAAAGTATCTTTGGAGCAAATATTTTATTTATCACTGGTTCTTGCATTTTGTCAAAACCAAAGGAAAGAGAAGGGGAAAATTACACAGGCTGGGGTAAAAGAAGTTTTAGAAAGAATACAGGGATATAATTTGCGTGTTGCTTTTACAAGGATTTTTCAGTTTATTCGCTGGGAAATTCTTGATGATAAAGATATAGAGGAAATGTTTCAAATAGAAGTTTCTCTCTTTCGTGAGTATCTGGAAAAAGGAGGAAAGTTATCTGAATTATTTCAGATGATTTTTGCACAGGCAGGAAAATGGGATGTTTATGCTCCTACACCGACGGAAGTTCGGAAACTTATTGTAGATATTCTTGGTTTTCATAAAGCTCATAGAATTGCAGATTTTTGCTGCGGAGGAGCAGGACTTGGATTGGAGCTTTGGAAGAGATTGACAATTCGAAATAAAGAGGTGAGTTTTCACGGAGAGGAATTAAATCGAAATTTGTGTGATGCAGCACAACTTTATTTTTCTGCTTATGAAGTGCCGGATGGAGAAATTGAAGAAAGGGATATTTTGACAATTCCGGATACAGCAGAGAGCCAATCTTATGACATCATTGTTTTAGACATTCCCAGAGGACAAAATGTAACAGAAGTATACGATGAAAAAGACCCAAGGCTGCTTTGCTTTAATAAAAAGAATATATATTCTGACTTGGATTTTTATTCAGGATGTGTTGTATCGTCTGAAAAAAACAGGTACAGCGGCAGTGTTGGTAACACCGGGAGCATTAACCAGAGTGAATGAGGAAATTTTGAGAGAGCAGATTGTAGTAAATGATTGGCTGGAAGCAGTTATTACATTGCCGGAAAATCTATATTCCAAATATTATGCAGGAACAGAATTACTAATTTTAATAAAGATAAAGAAAGCTCAAGAAAAGGAAAGGTTATTTTTATTGATATCAGCAAAGAATTTAAACGGCAGGGAAGGAGAACCGTTGAGATTACAGAGGCGGGATTGTTACAGGTACGGGAAATCTTTGTTCATAGTTGGGAAGTAAAGGGAGTCAGTGCAGTTTGCAGCAGAGAACAGATACAGAAAAATCAGTACTCTTTTAAGCCATCTCAATATATTCAGCAGGAAGATGAATGGGAGTTTGTGTCCGAGCTTGTATTAGAAGATATCGCACAAATTACAAGAGGAGCACAAGTTCCGAAAAGGGCGGATGTTGTAGAAGATGGCGATGTATATTTTTTAAATATTAAAGATATTCAGGAAAAAAGAATTCAGTATGAGGGGGCGGACAAGGTTAGAAGCACAAATTCTGTTTGTAAAGGAAAATATAGAATACAGAAGGATGATATTTTAATTACTTCAAAAGGAACAGCTCTGAAACTGGCGATAGTGGAAGATTATTCCCCGGAAGCATACATTAGCGGAAATCTGACGCTTATTCGGGTTAATCCGGAAAAATATCATCTATGTGCTTTTGAATTACTTAAATTCCAGGCAGGGGCAAATTTCTCTGGAGCGAATACAATCAGGAACAACCATCCGAATTTTAAGTAATGCCAGTCTCCAAAAACTAAAAATACCGGAATATCATTTAGAAAAAATGAGAGAAATAGGGAAGGAATTAAAAGAAAACCAGACTGTATTTTACAGAGAAAAATATATGCTGGAAAAACAATATGAAAACAAAAGAAAACATCTTTTAAAAGAACTGGAGGTATTGTAAAATGAAGAAAATATTTATCAGTTACTGTACAAAAATAAAGAACTGGCAGAAGCTTTATAGAATTTTGCAGCTTGGCATGGGTATTGCAAAACAGGATATTTTTTGCACGGCATATTTGGAAATGCTGGAAACAGGGGGCAATTTTAGTGAGAAAATACGACAGCAGCTTCAAAATTGTGAGGCTTTTGTATCTTTGATTACAGAAGAATATTTAAAAAGTGCTTTTTGCCTTGTGGAAATGGGGGCTGCATGGGGACAGAATAAAAGATTTTTCCCTCTCGTAACAGTTCCTTTTGAAAGATTAAATCATACACCTTTTCAGGGGATGCAGATGCGCCTATTGGACAGCATAGAGCTTTAAGCGCTGTCTATGATGAATTTCATACACATGGAATTTGGAGTCTTATCAGACAGCAGAATTTCATAAACGTGCGGTGGAATTTCAGAGGAAGCTGAGAAATTTGGAAAGCGGAGAAGGTATTCTTGAAAAAGACCATGAAGGTTACTATAAGGCAGTGATTGAAGGTGTTCGGAATTTACAGAATGATCAGTATCGATGTTATAAAATCAAAGGACATATTGCAGAGCCACCGGATGGAATGAAGGCAGAAAGCGATTGGGCTGTTTTATTGGGCCGGGGCATTTATGGATCTTCAGGTGGGGATTATGTGAAATTTAAGACTACAAAAAGTAAGGTGAATACATTTTCGGATATTGGGAGAGCAAGGAATATTTATCCGGATGAATTGTGGAAGGTGGATTAGGAATTTAGTAATGTATGTATACATAATATATTTAGCTGATATGATAGGAGGAATACTATGAATTTTCAATTTGCACATTATAATTACAATGTGAAAAATTTGGAGACATCTATTCAGTTTTATGAAAAAGCACTTGGATTAAAGGAAGTAAGACGCAAAGAAGCGAAAGACGGAAGTTTTATTCTTGTTTATCTGGGAGATGGGAAAACAGGATTTCAATTGGAATTGACCTGGCTGCGTGATTGGGAGAAAGATCATTATGATTTAGGGGATAATGAAATACACTTGGCATTTACTACTGATAATATGGAAGAAGCTCATAGAAAACATGAGGAAATGAACTGTATTTGTTATGAAAATCCGAAAATGGGAATTTATTTTATCAGTGATCCAGATGGATATTGGATTGAGATTGTACCGGAGAAATAGAAGAATCGTTGAATATTGTCTAAAAACAAGTTTTGTACGCAAGGAGAGAACGAAGATATGGCGAACTATTTTGAGGGGTTACAATTTAATATAATTTATAGTTCCCGCAAGTCAATCGCCATCGAATTACGTATGGATGGTATTCTTGTGCGTGCTCCCAAGGGCATGAGCTGTGGTGAAATTAACGCTTTCATTCATGAGAAACGGGGCTGGATTGAGAAGCACTTAGTAAAAATGCAAGACAGAAAGAAGGACTTAGAACAAATTCCTCTATTTACTAGGGATGAGATTAGAGAGCTGGCAAAGAAGGCGTTGGTTGTAATTCCAGAAAAAGTAAAGAAATATGCTCCACTTGTGGGTGTCACTTATGGCAGAATTACAATTCGTAATCAGCGTTCACGTTGGGGAAGTTGTTCTAGTAAGGGTAATCTGAATTTTAATTGTCTTTTGATGTTATTTCCAGAAGATGTGATGGATTATGTTGTTGTTCATGAACTCTGTCATAGAAAACAAATGAATCATTCAGCAGAGTTTTATGTAGAAGTTGAGCGTGTATTTCCAGAATACCGCAAATGTCAGAAATGGCTTAAGGAAAATGGTGGATTGTATCTTGCTCGTCTTCCATAGAAAGAGAGGATACTACACTATTTGCGTTCTCACAATAAGAGATGGTAGGTGAAAGAAAAGGTGAAAGATATGAAAATAATTGTTAATAAAATAAAGTGTAAGAAATGCAGAGATGTAATTGAAAGTAAATCTGTACATGATTTTAAGTTTTGCAAGTGTGGTGCAGTTGCTGTAGATGGCGGTCAAGATTATCTAAAAAGATGTGGCAATAGAGAAGACTGGGAAGAGTTATCTGAGGTAGAGAGATAATGTGAATTTAGGAGAATATTAAAATGGGCGCATGGAATTATGGTGTGTTTGATGACGATATAGCTTATGATGCGTTGGACGACTTGAGAGAGTCATTAGAAATTATTACGGATATGGAAAAATATTTTGACGTTGTGATTGAGGCAAAGTATGTTGAATATGACGAGGGATGTTATGCACTGGTATCGGCGGCAGTCATTGATAGTGTGTTTAACGAAAAGCAATATAGATGTGATGATGAAGATTACTTTGAATGGGTAAAAGCATTAAAGTCTTTTGATTTTACTCCACTCAAACAGAAGGCTATAGTGGCTATTGACGCTGTGCTTTCCGATAGTTCTGAAATAAAAGAGCTATGGGAGGAAAACAAGGAATTATATAGTGAATGGAGAGAAGATAAGATTTCTATACGAGAAAGACTTAGATAATAAGCAACTTGAATCATTTTTCAGAGTTTTCAGTAGAAGTTAAATGTGTATTTTCAGAATGTCGCAGATAATTGATACTAAAAAGTTTTTCTTTTATGAAGTTTAGAGGTTTGTGCTATAATTTATGACATAAATGAGACAACTGGTTTACTTGTTAAATTATAGAAATCGGATTGTAAATGGAGGATAGCAGTATGAAAATAGTAATTATAAATGGAAGCGCAAGAAAAGGGAACACCTTGACAGCGATAGAGGCATTTGTGAAAGGTGCGTTGGAAAAGAATGAAATTGAAGTTATTGAGCCAGATAGGCTTCATATAGCACCTTGTAAGGGGTGTGAAACTTGTCAATGTTATAAAGGATGTGTAGACAGCGATGATACAAATCCAACAATTGATAAAATAGCCGCAGCAGATATGATTCTTTTTGCTACACCAGTTTATTGGTGGGGAATGTCAGCACAATTAAGCTTATCATTGATAAATGCTATTGTCGTGGATTGCAATTGAAAAATAAAAAAGTAGGTGTTATTATCGTTGGAGGTTCTCCAATTGATAGTATACAGTATGAGTTGATTTGCAAGCAATTTGATTGTATGGCTAGCTACCTGTCATGGGATATGCTTTTCCAGAAATCCTATTATGCTAATGCCAGAGATGAACTTGCAAAAAATGTCAATGCAATGAAAGAACTTGAGGAGATTGGTAAAAAATTATAATAGAAGAAACATTTATGAAAAATATTATTTAACGTGTATGTTGATGAGCCAGATAAATTCCCAGTCTCTCGGAGAGATTGGATACATTTGAAGATGTTGTAATAGGTTTTAATGCAAAGGTTCAAGAAATGCTGAAACCAATGACAGCTGTTTATAAGAGTGGTGTAGTAGATGCTTTGAGCTCTGTCGGAAAAGCTTATGCAAATATGAATTTGGGAATAACTCAATCAGAAATGATAAAAAGTATGAATGCAATGGCAGAAGTTTTTGGTATCAAAAGTTGTTGCCAATAGTTTTGCAACAACGCAGATATTAGCAGAGAGTGTGAAGACGGCTGAAATGATACAGAAACAATTGAAGATTTTGATGAAAAAACGGTTGAGAGCGATGAAGATGAGTGATGCATCCTCTAAACAGAGACTAACAATTGCCCCTTCAAAATTATTATACTTGGTCTTGAATTGCCATGTTATTCCATTTTTGCTATTTTTTTGAAAAACAGTATATCTTGAAAAAATAAAAAAAAGTGCGTAAAATAGGGAAAAAAGAGAGAGTTCAGGAGGAAAATATAATGATTAAAGTATTATTTATCTGCCACGGCAATATTTAAAGTATGGCGAGAAAGCTTGATTTTGTAGGATTTTCTAGATAGAAACAAATAATTTACACTTTATTTACACCTTTGGAAGACCGAATCGGAATAATTAAAAAAGTTGTCATAATTTAGTTGGTCAAAAAATAATACTACACTCAAAATCAATTAAAAATCAAATCGTAAAAAAATACGATTGATTTTTTGCACATTTTTGCATATAATATAATCATTATGGTTGGAAAGGGAACGATTACTATGCGTGAAACAAGAATATTAGAATTCAAGGAAACGATTACGAATACTTTTTTGAAAACAGTTAGTGCCTTTTCGAATTACAATGGTGGAACAATTCTTTTTGGGGTTGATGATAATGGAAATGTGAAAGGATTGCCAGATGTAAAACAGGCCTGTCAGGATATCGAAAATAAAATCAATGACAGTATATCACCTCAACCAAACTATACACTTGAAATACAGAATAATGACCAGACGATAAAACTTACTGTAAAAAGTGGTCTTCAAAAACCGTATTTATATAAATCAAAAGCATACAAACGAAATGATACAGCAACGATAGAGGTAGATACATTGGAATTTTCAAGGCTTATATTAGAAGGAAAAAATATTAGTTTCGAAGAATTACCTTGTAAAGATCAGGAGCTATCTTTTAAAATTTTACAGTGTAAACTGAAAGAAAATATTTACATTGAAACTTTCAATCAAGATACTTTAAAGACATTGAACCTGTATGACAATATAAATGGTTATAATAATGCAGCGGGACTTTTGGCAGATAAAAATCATTTTTCAGGAATTGATATTGTTAAGTTCGGTGAGAATATCAGTATTATTCAAAAAAGAGTAACGTTTGAACATATATCGGTTTTAGAAATATATGAAAAAGCACTTGCTGTATTTAGAGATTATTACCAATATGAAGTAATACAGGGGGCTGACAGAAAGATGGTAGAGAAAATACCGGAAGCAGCTTTCAGAGAAGCAATTGCAAATGCTTTGATTCATAGGGTATGGGATATTAATTCACACATCAGAGTTTCTATGTTTGATGATAGAATAGAAGTAGTGTCTCCTGGTGGATTGCCGGCTGGAATAACGGCAGAAGAATATTTATCAGGTAAACTATCTATTTTAAGAAATAGAAATCTTGCAAATGTATTTTACAGACTGGGACTAGTAGAGATATTTGGAACAGGAATTACACGAATCAAACAACTGTATGCAGAGAGTTTGATAAAACCAGAATTTGAAGTGTCAGAAAATGCTATAAAAATTGTACTACCGATATTTGAAACGAATGTCAATTTAACCGAAGACGAAAAAGTGATTTACAAATTTTTAAGTAAGACGATGCTGAAACCAATAAGTGAAATTGCACCATATGTCCCATTTGGCAAATCAAAAACAACACAATTACTGAAAGCTATGGAGAAAAAGGGTGTGATTGCAGTTGAAGGAAAAGGCAGAGGAACAAAATATATCATTAAGTGATTGAGAACAGATCATCGGTAGCATCGGACGGACCATTGCCCCAATGGCCGTCACAAAGCGTCCGAAGCATAAGACATAGTTTTCTTTTCTAAGATCTTTGTATTGTGAAATTAGATTCATGATACGTTTTCCCCTTTGCATATTCCCCAGTTTCAAACTACTAATAATATACAATGCGGGCACTTTTTTGTCTATCTTATTCCGTCGGGTTTCAGCAAAAAATGGTGGTTGATTGAAGCCGGAAAATGATGTATCTTAGTACTTAGAAAATAGCAGTTGTAAGGGGATTATGACTGAGCGAAAAGGAGAATATGATGAAATCAGAAGAGGTTATGAGAATACTGGAAAATGCCATCCGTATCGGAAAAGGTGTGATCCGGTATGGAAGTGTTGCATCGTATATTCCGGAGCTTGCCAAGGCAGATAAGAATAAACTGGGGATCTGCCTTTATACAATAGACGGCAATCAATTTGAGACCGGAAATACAGAAGACAGATTTACGATACAGTCCATTTCCAAAGTAATGGCACTGTGTCTGGCACTGGAAACATTTGGAGCAGAGTTTGTGTTTGAACATGTTGGTGTGGAGCCGTCAGGGGAGGCTTTTAACTCACTGGTAGAACTGGATAACCGAAGTAACCGGCCCTTTAATCCGATGATCAATTCTGGAGCAATCACGGTTGCGAGCCTGCTTGTAAACCACTATTCCATCGAAGATATGCAGAAGTATATGCAGGACGTATGTGAAGATCCGGAGATTGCAGTAGACGAAGCTGTATTTCAGTCTGAGATGGCGACTTGCGCAAGAAATAAGGCGATTGCCTATCTTTTAAAAAGTAAGGAGATCATTGATACCGATGTAGAAGATAGTGTTACCTTTTATACAAAGATGTGTTCCATGTCGGTAAATGCAAGAGATCTGGCAATGTTCGGTCTTTTGCTTGCAAATGACGGAGTGCAATTATCTACCGGAAAACGTCTGATCTCATCTCAGACTGTACGGATGGTACAGACCATTATGCTCACCTGCGGGATGTATGACGGATCAGGTGAATTTGCGTTAAGAACAGGAATTCCGACTAAGAGCGGAGTCGGCGGCGGCCTGCTTAGTGTATCGAAAAAGAAAATGGGAATCGGGATCTACGGACCGTCTCTTGATAAAAAAGGAAACTGTATCGCAGGCTGCGAATTGTTGGGATATATTTCAGAAGCACTGCATCTTCACATCTTTGATACCAGAGAGTGGAAGGTAGAAGAATAAAAAAAGACGATACTGCAGATCTCCCTTAGCATGTGGTTTTGCATTTTTATCTGCACTTTCCAGATAAATAAGTACTTGTCTTGCAACTCGCCGGCTGGATGTATTGACCTCGGTCTGATCTTTGGTATTCCTTTGAAGAGCATACAATGACATTTACCGAGTACAGATGCTAAATATTACACCTTATGTATGTCGGCATACCTATTGCTCAAATATGGCAAATTCCGGAATGAATCTAAAAGCATTGCAATATTTGACGGGCCACTCAGATATCAGCGTAACGCTGAATACATATACGCATGTAAATCTTGAGGATGCCAGGGAAGAAGTTGCCCGGATTCAGGTTGTGTAATTACGATTTTTAATTGAAAATAGCAAGGTGTAAAATAGAAAAACATACACCTTATTTTACACCTTTTGCGGACGATATTATGCGAAAATAAACCAGGTTATGCCAGAAAGCAAAAATTTACAAAGGCTCACAAAGCCCGAAATACCAAGAAAAACTAAGAAATGCGAGGTTATGCAACAATGATAAAAGTACTCTTTATTTGCCACGGCAACTTGAGTGGAAAGTGGTAGGAATGTTGGATTTGCTGGGGTTACGGGAGATTTTGGAACAGGAAATAACAACAATTTAGCATGAAGGGGAAGACTGTGCCATAGCGGTGGAGAAAAGATGTTAAAATGATATAATTATAAAAATGTTTTTGATAACCAGTGAGGATGAAAGTAATGAAAATAACATAAGTAAAACGGATTGATAATTCCAGTGTATATTAATGAAAAAATTGTATTAGATATGCTTGCTATCATGGAAGATGGTTTTTCTACTGTTAGTCAGGTTAATTACACGGAACATATGGAAAAGAACTCGGCAAAAAAATTAGATGCATCAGCTTCTACAACTGTGCCAATTTTGAGTAAGTTGTTAAAAATTGATGTCTCAGGCGGAATTTCACAGACGGGGAATGATGGGAAGGATACCAGTGTGGTAAAGGAAAAAGTTCATACAAATGTTTCGTTACTTTCAAAATTCCGTAATTTTTTAATTGACGAAAAAATTTTGAAATCAGAACTTGATTTTTCTAAAATACAAGTTGGAGATTTTGTGGAAATTGATGGAGAATTAGAAAAAAATCCTTTAATAAACTATATGGATATTTTTGTTGATATTTTCCGCCTGGCTGATATTTTTACAGAAGAACCTCAGCTTGGTAACAAAACACAGGCAAAAAATCAGAAACAGCAAGATAGCAAAATTTTGAAACAGATAAAATCTTTTTCAGAAGAATTAAAACATAGCGGAACAATCGATTTTATTTTGTCTGACGAACGAGGGACGATTGTATTATCTGCTCAAGAACAGTATTTGGCGAATGATAATGTGTCTGAAATTTTGGGAGGACATTTCAAAGTTTTAGGTAAAGTTATTTCGATATGCAAAGATGAAAACGAAAACATTGATCTTCTGAGAAAAACAACACTATCTGTTCTTTCGGAAGGAATGTTGGAAGAAATGTTTTCTGATTTTAAAAATAGTGACATGGAACAATTTAATTTGCCAGAACTTGTAACAAAGATTACAGGACCGGCAGCGATTGTTATTCCTGTGGCTATATATGCTTAATATGGTTAATATACATAGAATATGATGATTATGGATAAGAGGAATGAAATATACGAGCTAGGGAAAAAGGTTGATTTATTGCAACAGCTCAATTGTAAAACTGATAATAAACAGGAAATATTGGAACTTATTGATTCGATTACTGTTTACTTCGAAAATAACGACGGTGATAATACTGACATAGATTATAACGTGGTATATTTTTATACGAAAGCAAATTATTTAACTGTATTGATTGAAGTTGTAAAAACACAAAAATCAAACTATATGAAAGCAATAATTCTTTATCGTATGGGACAGAGGATGAAATGCTATATGATTTTACTGTTTTGAGATTGTCTTATTTACGAAAAGCATTACAACTCTACAATCTGTGCGAGAAGAGCGATGTTGCAGAAGCATGGATGCTGCAGGTCTATGTTAATTTGGCTAATCTTTACATGGAAACAGGGAGAGTAGTAGAATCAATTCAGGTGTTGGAAACATGTAAATTTAGTTTTGGAATGGCATTAGGAAATTATGCAGCTAAAATATATCAGTTGTCGACATGCACGTTGGATGAGCATGAGCAGAAAGAGTTGCTTCTTTTTGCAAAATATCATTACCATATATTATCTGAAAACAGCGAAACTTCCTTAGTGCCACAAGATATATTGGAAAGCTTTAAAAAGGCTGAAAACCATGTGGACATTGTGTTGAAAGAATTTTTTGAAGATGTACCTATATATGAAGATTTCGAAGTAAAAGAATTAAGTGAGTTTGAGATAAGAGAAAATATATATAGAACATGGTGCAGAGAAAACCAACTGGCATTATCGGTTATTAATATATGTCAAAAGAAATCTTTAGTGGATAGTATTCATATACCAAATCTGGGGATTGGATATTTTGCAAAAGATAATACTTTAACATATTATTCTTGGTTTAATACACTTAAACAGGAATTTAATATGGCAAGATATAACTTATATTTGACGGAGATAAACATAAAATGTGGTAATATACATGAATCTCAAGAGAATATTTTGCTTGTCAATACTTTAGATTATCCGTCAATAGGATATTGCACAGAGATGCTTAAAACCGCTTTAAAAACAGCATATAGTGTTTTGGATAAAATAGGCATGTTTTGTCATAGTTTTGTTAAAGGAGAAACAGGAAATATAAGAAGAGTAGATTTTTATTCTTGGTATAATGGTATTGAGAAAGAGATTGCGTTGCATAGCGGATTTTCTGCACTTCATTGGATGGCACGTGATTTGAATCATAAAGATGGAAGTTATAAAACATGCAGATTATTAAGAAACGTTATTGAGCATAGGTATTTGCGGGTTTTGGATAATTATGATGTTTCATTGGAGGAGGAACTGAAAGATCAAAACAAAATGGAATACAAAATAAGTTATAATGACTTAAAGGAACAAGTTTTATTCGTATTAAAGTTTATAAGAGCTGCATTGTTTTACTTGGTGTTTGCATTCAATTTTTGTTATATGAATGTTATTGAAGAGTGCAAAGAAAACAAGAAAATCTTTTTTCCTTTAGGTTTGGATTATTATGATGATGAATGGAAAAATTAATATAGTTTATGTATAAAACAAAGATTCCGTTTTATATATGAGACAGGGGCGTTGCAAAATGCAACGCCCCTATTTTCATGCTCAAATGTCGAAAGGCGGATTCCTCGGAATCCGCCTTTCGTGGTATAATAAGTTATGACCAAACAACTAATATACCAAAAAGATTATACCGAATTTCACGATGCATATCAACTGGTTCTTCCATTAAATTTAGAAGGATTGGTTCCAAAAGATGAATCGGTGAGACTGCTAAGCCACATATTGGAGGAATTAGATTATCATGATCTTTATAAGGCGTACTCCCAGAAAGGGAGAAATCCTGCAGTCGAGCCCAAGTTGATGTTCAAGATCGTAGTATACGCCTATTCCCAGGGCATTTATTCCAGCAGAAAAATTGAAGAAGCCTGCAGACGTGACATCAACTTCCTGTGGCTTCTTGCAGGTGCCAAAGCACCTGACCATTGCACGGTATCCCGTTTCCGGAAGATGCTCCATTCCGGTATCTGCGAATCCCTGTTCAGCCAGCTTGCCTTATATCTGCTGGAGACTGGAGAAGTAACAGGAAAGAACATATTTATTGACGGGACAAAGATCGAATCCAGGGCCAATAAATACACTTTTGTCTCGAAGAAATCCGTAGGAAAACATGAAGCAAGGATGCACGGGCAGCTTCAGGAAAAAGTAAGTGAAATAAACATGGCACATCTGAAAGGACTTGCTTTTGATCCTGGAACAGCGCAAAAGGACCTGGATGAAGCCGTAAAAAACCTAAAAGATTCCATGGAACAGCAGGGGATTCCGGAAGTACATGGACGCGGAAAAAGAAAGAGCCAGTTACAGAGAGACAAAGAATACCTGGAAAAGTGTCTGGAGCGCCAGAAAAGATATGATATCCACAAAAAGAACTTTAAAGGACGCAACAGCTATTCTAAAACAGATCCGGATGCGACTTTTATGCACATGAAGGATGACCATATGAGAAATGCCCAGCTAAAGCCGGGTTATAACATCCAGATCGGTGTAGACAGCGAATACATCATGGGGGTCGGCGTATTTGCGGACCGCAGCGATACCAATACACTTATCCCGTTCATGGAAAGGCTGGAAAAGAACCTCTGTCATAAGTATGAAAGTGTCACAGCTGATGCGGGATACGAAAATGAAGAGAATTATCTGTGGCTAGAGAAAGAAAACATCGTTCCTTATATCAAACCGCTGACCTATGAAAGATGGAAGAAACGCAGTTATAAAAAAGAAGTGGGCCGGCGTGAGAACATGACATATATCGAAGAAGCAGACTGCTATATCTGTGCCAGCGGCAGTATACTCTGGAATGTAGGAAAAAAGAAACGGACCAGCGCGACCGGTTACACTGCAGTTCAGGAAATATATCGTTGTGAAGACTGCAGCGGCTGTCCTCACTTCGGTGGAAAATGTACCCGTTCCAAAAAGTATAAACAGCTCTATGTATCAAAAGTATTTGTGGAAGAAAGAAGAATCCCTGAAGAACATCCTGAGCCTGCAGGGAAGACAGTACCGGATGAACCGGTCCATTCAGGTCGAAGGGGCTTTCGGGGTCCTGAAATATGACTACGGTTTCCGCAGATTTTTGATATGCGGGAAAACCAATGTCAAAACCGAGTTTCTTTTGCT
>ENA-OQIC01000753-OQIC01000753.1-human-gut-metagenome-genome-assembly--contig:-NODE-753-length-13349-cov-2.423763_pt1 | contig 13349 bp, 13 predicted proteins | sample MGYA00242572_ERZ504736 | MGnify/ENA primary metagenome ERZ504736 (study PRJEB26092, sample SAMD00036201) | human gut metagenome | host: Homo sapiens | study: EMG produced TPA metagenomics assembly of... | reverse complement strand
GCGAACTTGGCCGAGTAAGCCAGCAATGTGGCGATCGCATCGGATGCTTGAATGGAATATCCGCAACGGCGGCACCAGACGGAGCGCCAGCGGAAGCTGCGGCAACCGGAACTTCCGCAACGGCTGCAGGAGCCGCCGCAGGAGCTGAGGCAACAGCCGGAGCAGCAGCCGCAGAAGAAGCCGCAGCCGCAACTGCAGAATCGTCGGCATCTTCTTCCGGAACCAACGAATCGGAATCGGTCATATATACGCGGCCCTCATCGCGACCAACGTTGTACACCGTCACATCGCGACCGGCAAACTGTGGCAGACGCAACGTCTTGGCACCAAGATTGGCGAGTGTCGGAGCATTGCCGAGACCAACCTCAACATACTCTTCCACACCAAGACCGCCCTGCTCGGCGGAACCGAACAGCAGAGCCTGCGTCTCAATCCAACGCACCGGGGAGGCGAACTGCCAAGACAGCAGTTCCGTAAGCAGCAATCGACCGAGCTTCTGATCATCAGCAGCATAGGAATCCCAAATCTGCGGATCATCCAAAGCGGCCTGAATGCGCTCGGACGGCACGACTTCGAGAATCTTGGCCGCGAATTCCTTCGTCATTTCGAACGGAGCCGCAACCAGGTTCGGAATGTAGCGTCCGACCAAGCGACCACGGTAATCGATGGTCTGCGGCAGGAGCGCGTCAAGCTTGTCGCGGAATTCCGGCACACCCTTGCGCAGCAGCGTGGAATGGAACGGCACATCGATGCCCGGCACCAGCATGAATGCCGGCTTGCCGCCATATTCGGCTACGCGGCGGTCGGAATCGGCCTTCAGCGCCTTCAGACCGGCGATGGTGCCTGCCACGGCATACTGCTGGCCAGCCAGGTTGTAGTTCACGATCTGCAGGAACTCGCCGGAAGCCTTCGACACGGATTCGACGTATTCGCGTACGCCGTCGTCGCCCACACCGAACTGGTTCGGACGCAGCGCACCCATGCGGTAGTTGGAGCGACCCTTCTCGTCACGCGGAATGAGGTGGTGCATGGTGGAACCGCGGTGGAACACGAGTTCGATCACGGTTTCCAGCGGAATCACGCCGGCGAAGGAGCTCAGGGCGTTGTATTCGCCCAGCGAGTGGCCCGCGAAATAGGCCGGCCAAATGTCGGCGCCGGCTTCGCGCAGACGTGCGGTCTGGGCGAATGCCACGGTGGCGAGCGCCACCTGCGTGAACTGGGTCAGGTTGAGCAGTCCTTCCGGATGGCGGTAGGTCACGCCGTTGGCGGTCAGTTCCTTCGGATTGTCACGCACGACGGCGAGGATCGAGAATCCAAGCTTCTCGCAGGTCACCTTGTCGGCACGCTCCCACACGTCTCGTGCGGCCGGGGACTTGGCACGCTCGTCGAGCACCATGCCCTGCTGCTGTATGCCCTGGCCCGGGTAGACGAAGGCGGACTTCGGCGCACGTACGATGGCGGTGCCACGAGACACGATATTGCCGTCGATGCGGCTGGTCACTTCGAGCACCATGCCGGAGTGTGCCACACGTCCGACACGCTCGACGGAGATTTCCACTTCGTCGTCGAGCTGCACCATGCCGTACATGTTGTAGGTCCAGCCTGCGATTTCGTAGTGCGCACCCTTGCCGTCAAGCGCCTGCACCGCGTATTGCGCGGTTGCGGAGAGCCACATGCCGTGCACGAGCGGTGCCGCAAGACCGGAAACGGCAGCGCCACGATGCGAGGTGTGGATCGGGTTGAAATCGCCGGAAGTACGGGCGAAGGCGGTCATCTCGTGCGGAGCGGTCACCTTGACGCGGCGCAGCAGTCGGCGCGGAGTGCTTTCGATTTCCGCTTCGATTCCGCCGTAGTCCGGCGCTTCCGGCGGCAGTGCGTCGGAATATGCGCGGCCACGGATGGCGAAACGCTCGGTTTCGTTGGCAAGCACGGTGCCGTCTTGTGCGCTGTGGGTGACGTGGATGGTCACCACACGGCCGGATGCCGATTCGAAGTAGTTTTCGGCCCAGCTGGTCAGTGCGATCTGTTCGCCAGTGTGCTTGAGCAGCTCGTCTTCGCTGACTTCCAGTTCGATGAGATGGTCGAGATGCACTGCGTTGAGCAGGCCTTCGATCACCGGGAAGCCGTTGACGTATACGGATCCGAGGGCCGCGTAGATGGCGGGCCATGCCGGTCCGACGAGTGCGTCCGGTGCGATGCGCGACGGCACCAGATTGCTCGGCAGCGCGCCGCCGGTGGCCGCTTCATGGTCGAAGCCGAGGTTGGCGGACAGCGTGTAGCTGGTATGCGCCTGTCCGAACGGATGGGCGGCTTTGTCTGCCACCTGCTCAATAACGGGCATGGCGGTGAGCTTGTCGCCGGTGATGGCGGTATTGCCGATGCCCGCGGTGTCGGCAAGCATGCGGTACACGTGTTCCGGCAGGCGGTCGCGGTCGACCACCGGGAAGAGCCCGGATTCGTTGCCGTCCACGTTCAGCGGAATGACGATGTCGCGTACGGCGTGCTTGGATGCGCCACCGTCAGGATCGTTGTCCCAGTAGGTATCGAGATGAATGTCGAGATCGTACTTTTCGATGCTTCCTTCGCTGGAATCTTGCGGATTTCGTAGTTGGCGTCACCGTTGCTGGTACCGTACGCCGGTTTGCCATGAGATGGCCCACCCACGAGATGTTCGGGGATTTGCGAATGAATTCTTCTGCGGAAGATGCCGCGCCGAGCTGGGCAAACGCGGTTTTGTCTGCGCTTGGCGATTCGGCGGAAACGCGCTTGACCATGGCCTCTTCGAAACGGCCAAGAATGTCGGCGACCGGTTCGTCAACAGTGGTGATGCCCGCAACGGAGATCGGACCAGGAATAATACGCACGGAATCGGCGGAGTAACGGGAGTCTTCGGACTGCCACAGCTGATCCTGACCCCACCAACGCAGCAGGTCGTTGTCGATGACGGGCACGAACGGCATTGGCTTCGGGTATTCACGCACGAGCACCGGGAACCAAGCTTCATCCATCGGGGTGACGGTCAGTTCATCAGCTTGCGGATAGGCTTCGGCAAGCTTGGCGATGGCCGCATGCGGATCGGATTCCACATCGGCACGGGATGCGAACAGCGATGCGAATTCGCCGCTTTCCTTCGTGGTGACGCGGGCTTCGATACGCTGTAGCAAGTGCAGGAAGCGATCGGCATAGGTTTCATCTACCCACGGGAAAGCGAGATCGGCGAAACGCTGCGCCCATGCGAGATAGGTCATGGCCTTCAGGTCACCGAAATACGGCTTCGCGGTGGCGTTCAACGCATCGATGATTTCCTCACGGCGGCTTTCCAGCTCTTCCGGATGCTTCATCACGCGCACCAGCAGGCGTCCGCAACGCGCGGAAGAGTTTTCCAGCTCGTAAATATCGGCATGCAGGTGGCTCAGGCCGGAGGTGACTCCACCCTTGGCTTGGCCGCTCGGCACCCACTGTTCGCCCAGCGGAGCGAACGGATCGACGTCTGCTCCCTTGGCGGGAATGCTGGAGTGTTGACGAGCATCTGCTTGACTTCAGGCTGGTGTGCGCCTCTTTGGCGGTCATCACGGCGGTGCCGACAAGCACGCCGTCCACCGGCATGAGCGGGCGACCGTATTCGGCGGACCATTCGCCGGTGATGTAGTCGGCGCCACGTTCCGGCGTGCCGATGCCACCGCCGACCACGAGCACCAGATTGGCCTGTTCACGCACTTCGGCATAGGTGCTCAGCAGCAGATCGTCCAATGATTCCCACGAATGGTGTCCACCTGCGGAACCACCTTCGACTTCGATGAGCACCTTGACCGGAGCGACGGCCTTGGCGATGCGCACCACCTGGCGAATCTGGTCGACGGTGCCCGGCTTGAAGCTCACGTACGGGAATCCGTCGGCGTTGAGAGTGTGGATGAGTTCCACGGCCTCGTCAAGTTCCGGAATGCCCGCGGACACGACCACGCCGTCGATCGGGGTGCCGCTGGCACGCTTCTTCGGTACGATGCGCTGGGATCCGAACTGCAGGTTCCACAGGTAGCGGTCCATGAACATCGCGTTGAATTCAACGGTACGGCCTTCTTCAAGCTCTTCTTCCAGCTTGGCGACATGACGGTCGAACACGCTGGCGGTCACCTGACCGCCGCCTGCGAGTTCCGCCCAGTAGCCGGCGTTGGCGGCCGCCGCCACGATTTCCGGTTCCACGGTGGTCGGGGTCATGCCGGCGAGCAGCACCGGCGCCTTGCCGGTCAGTTCGGTGAATGCGGTACGCACCTTGTCTCCGGCGGAGGTGTGGATGATGCTTGGTGCGAAGCGGGTCCAGTTCTGGGTGCGTTCAGGCAGGGTTTCCAGCGTGGAAAGCGCGCCACGATCGGCCACGGTGGAGGCTTCCACCACGCCGACGCCAGTGCCTTGGGCAACGGTGGAGAACAGCTTGCCGACGGTGGTTCCCGGGCCAAAGTCCAACACCCACAGGGCGCTCGGATCGGTGGATTGCATGAGCGCACGCACGCGGGCGGCCCAATCCACATGGTTGAGCAGCACTTCGGCGCGAGCTCGCGAGCATGGTCGGCGTTGATTCCGCAGGATTCCGCCCATGAAACAGCCTGTGAAACAGCCTCGGCCATAAGCGGGCTGTGGAACGGCAGGGTCACGTCAAGGTATTCGAGCACCGGTTCGACACGCGACCGCCACGCACCTTCTCTTCGCGCAGCTTGGCCTGGTGCTTGTGCTCCTTGGCCACTTCCACGCCGAACGCGGCCAGATCCTCCGGGTAGCCGGAGAGCACATAATGCGTGGCGGAATTGGTGACTGCCACGGCGATCGGGCCTCGGGCACCGGAAACACGCTTGATCAGCGCATCCACCTGGGCGCGGGTGATGTCCTTGACAGACAGCATCGGCGTGGCTTCGCCGTGACGTGCGGCAAGGCCAAGCTGACGCGCCTGACGGGTGCCGGCAACGCCGATCAGCGTGGCAATCGCAAGAATTTCATCGATTTGCGCGGAAGCCGCCTCAATGGAACCCGCTTCGACGATCGACTGCACCATGTGCACGGCGAGCACGCCTTGGGAGTGACCAAGCACGGCAACCGGCTTGGCAACGGCGGGATTGTAGCCGAGAGCTGCAGCATCGAGCAGCGCACCCAACTGGGCGAGAGCAATGCCCGGAACGCTGGCGGAAGCCGCTGCGGCAGCGCCGAGTCGTGCCGGATTCGGTTCGAATCCAAACAGGTCGACCGGGCGGCCGGTGGTGGCGAGCAGGTCGGCGGACACCGGGTACAGCAGTGCCTGGGCTGCGTCGGCGTGGGTATGCAGGGCTTCGTTGAGCACCGGATTGGCGCTTTGGTCGGCGAGCGCCACCGGCCATGGAGTGGATTGTCCGGCGAAGGCGAGCGCGTGCGGCTCACCGTTCAGTCGATCAAGAAAAAAGGTGTTCATGATGTTCCTTACTTGTTTCAAAATCTTGCGATGTGTTCTTGCGTTTACGTTTGCTTACGATTCATCCGCGCACTTCGCACCGGTCACAACGCTGGTTGCCGTGGTGTTTGGTGGTTTTGCGCACGCGTTTCTTGCTGGAGAGCAGTTTGAGCGATTCGATGATGGTTTCGCGGGTTTGCTCGGGGTCGATCATGGCGTCGATTTCGCCCATTTCCAGCGATAGATTCGCGTTGACGGTGGTGCGTTCGTAGTCGGCCACGTATTTGGCCCGGAGCGCTTCGACGTCTTTGCCTGCGTCTTTGGCTTTCTGCAGGTCTTTGCGGTGGATGATGTTCACCGCTCCGGCCGCGCCGAGCACTGCGATTTGGCTGGATGGCCACGCGTAGTTGAGGTCGGCTCCGATGGCTTTGGATCCCATCACGATATAGCTCCGCCGAAGGCTTTACGTAGGATCACGGTGACCAGCGCACTTGCGCGTTGGCGTAGGCGTAGATCACTTTCGCGCCGCGGCGGATGATGCCCGCATGTTCCTGTTCGGCGCCAGGCTTGTATCCGGGGGTGTCCACCAAGGTGACGACCGGCAGGTTGAACGCGTCGCACAGACGCACGAATCGTGCCACTTTTTCGGAGGAATCCACGTCGAGGATGCCCGCGTTGACGTTCGGCTGGTTTGCCACAATGCCGACCGGATGCCCGTTCACGCAGGCGAATCCCACCACTGCGGAGCTTGCGAACAGCTCGTGCACCTGCACGAATTCGCCGTAGTCCACGATGCAGCGGATCACGTCGAGCACGTCGTACGGCTGGCGGTCGTTGTCCGGCACGATGGTGGCAAGTCGCTTGGCCACGTCACGGTCGGCGCGGGTTGCGGCGTACGCGTAGGTGGGCGGCTGCAGGTCGGAGTTGGACGGCAGGTAGGCGAGCACGGTTCGTGCGTAGTCGATCGCGTCGGCTTCGTCTTCGCCAGGTAGTGCGCCACACCGGAGGTGGCGTTGTGCACGTATCCGCCGCCGAGGTCGTCCATGCTGATCACTTCGCCTGTGGCCGCTTTGACCACGTCAGGACCGGTGACGAACATGTTGGAGTTTTCACGGGTCATGATGATCAGATCGGTCAGTGCCGGGCAGTACACGGCTCCACCCGCGCATGGGCCGAGAATCAGCGAGAGCTGCGGCACGAAACCGCTGGCGTCGCAGGTTTTACGGAACAGATGCCCGTATTGCGTCAGCGCGGCCACGCCCTCTTGAATGCGGGCGCCGCCCGAATCGATAAGCGCGATGATCGGCACTTTCAAGTCGAGCGCTTTGTCCATCAATCGGCAGATCTTGCGGCCTTCCGCGACTCCCAGCGTGCCGCCGCGCACGGAAAGTCCTGTGCGTATACGGCCACTTTGCGTCCGAACACTTCGCCGAAACCGGTGATGACCGCCGCTCCCGCGCGTCCGCCGTTGATGTCGCCGCCGCAGAATCGTCCGATTTCCTCGAAGGAACCGGTGTCAAGCAGCAGGTCAAGACGTTCGCGCGCCGTCAGCTTGCCTTTGACATGCTGGCGATTGCGGGCATGATCTTCCGCTTCGTGCGCGAGTTGCGCCGCACGAAGCACGGATGCGCGGATTGGCTGGGATGCGCCCGGCAGGTCGGCCGCGGAGACGGCTTCGGCCGCGTTTTTGCCGAGTCGCTCCTGCTGCTCCATTACGATCTTCACGGCTTCTTTGACGGCCGGGCTTGCGATGATATCAGTCATCACTTACCCCCTTCCATAGTTCCGTCGGTTGCGGTTCCGTCAACAGCAGCGCCAGTTGCGCCGTTTTCGCCGGCTTCCGTACCGTTCGCTCCGGTCACGTCGATGGTCATCAACGTTTCGCCGGCTTCCACGCCCGCCGCGGGCCCCACGAAAATCTTGGTGACAGCGCCCTTGACCGGCGCATACACGTAGTTCTCCATCTTCATGGATTCGAGCACGACGAGCAGGTCGCCCTTGGCCACCTGCTGGCCCTCGGCCACATTGATACGCGTCACGACAGCCTGCATCGGGCTTGCGATCACACCGGATTGGCCGTCGTTGCTTTGCTGTTTTTCTGCGCATGATGCAGTCCCTGTCCACGTAGCGGCTGGATGGCACGTTTCGCGTCACGTGCTTTGGCACCGCCCGTCAGGTTGGCGACGATGTCGTTCGGCACGGTCAGCGACACTCTGCGATTGTTGACTTCGATGACGAAGGTTTCGCTGGATTCCTTCTTGTCGACCTCGGAAGCGCCAGACATGGACGCCGGCTGCCCGCCTTGCGATGATGCGGCTTCCTTGTTGAGGTACTTGCGTTCCAGCCATTTGGTGCTGACATCGTATGCAACACCGTGTTCGGCGGTGAATTCGTCGTCGTTGAAAATCTGTTCGAACAAGCTTGCCGGAGTCGGCACGCCTTCCACCTTCAGCTCGCTCAAGGCGCGGCGCACGCGGGCCACTGCTGCCGCTCGGTCAGATGCGGTGACCACGAGTTTGCCCATCATCGAATCGAATTTCGGCGAATGGTGTCGCCTTCGACCACGCCGGAATCCACACGGATGCCCGGGCCGGACGGCCAGCGCAACGAGGCCAGCGTGCCGGAGCTTGGCGCGAGGTTCTTCGCCGGATCCTCGCAGGTCAGGCGCAGTTCAAAACTGTGTCCACGAAGCGGATGGTTCACGGTCAGTTCCCCACCGTTGGCGATGGTCAGCTGCTCGCGCACCAGGTCAAGTCCGCAGACCTCCTCGCTGACGGTATGCTCCACCTGCAGACGCGGATTGACTTCCAGGAAGTACACTTTGCCCTGTTCGGTCACCATGAATTCGCAGGTGCCAAGCCCCTCGTAATCGACGGCTTCGAACAGTCGGCGAGAGTAGGTTTCCAGCTGGTCGGTCACCTCGGAGGAAAGGAACGGTGCCGGCGCCTCTTCGACAAGCTTCTGATTGCGGCGCTGCACGGAGCAGTCGCGCGTGGAATACACGGTGAAGTTGCCGTGCGAGTCGCGGCCGCACTGCGTTTCGACGTGACGTCCTTTGTCGATGAATCGTTCCACGAAATATTCGTTCAGATCACCGCCCTGCAGCGCATCATGATTCATGTAGAAACCGCGCAGCTCGTCATCGTTGTGCACGAGCGTGATGCCGCGACCGCCGCCGCCATCGGTACGCTTAAGCATGAGCGGATAACCGTGCGTATGCGCGAAATCCAGCAGCAATCGCATGTCGGAAATCGACTGGGAAATGCCGGGAACCGGCGGAACTTTGGCGAACGTGGCCACACGACGTGCGGTGATCTTATCCCCCAAATCCACGAGGGCTTTCGGATTCGGACCAACCCAAGCCGCACCCGCATCGATCACTTTCTGCGCGAAAGTGGCCACTTCGGAAAGGAATCCGTAGCCTGGATGCACTGCGTCGGCACCGCTGCGCTGCAGAATGTCGATCAGCAGATCCTCGTTGAGATAGGTGTCTTTATACGTGTCTCCGGAAAGCAGATATGCGTCGTCAGCCATCTGCACGTATTGTGCATGGCGATCCTGCTCCGCGTACACCGCAACCGTGGGAATCCCCATCTCACGGGCGGTGCGCACTACGCGAAGCGCGATTTCTCCGCGATTCGCCACCAGAAGTTTGTTGACATTTTTAGGCATAACGTCAAGTTTGGTCGCGCGAACGAAAAATCGTGAACTCGTTTCCCACAAAAGACACGCAATCTTTTTGTAAGGCTCCACAAACGTTACCGAAACTTGGCAAGCCTACGATTGGGGGCATAAGTTGACAAACCTTGCATTTTCGTCACTTTCGCGCTTGCCATCATTTCGGCTGTCAACAATCGTCGATTCATCAACGTAATGCAATCACATCCAAGGAGAATTATCGTGCGTAACGCAATGCTGACACTCAAGACCACGCTGAAAACCGCCACCAGCGGCACTGTCGGATCCATCCTCAAGCCGGCGCTGTTCGCCGTGCTCATGTGGACCGCCTCCGCGGCCGGTGCCGTGCCGATTCCGGGCACGCCGGTGCCGATCACGCTACAGACGTTCGTGGTGATGCTGGCCGCGCTGATGCTGCCGTGGAAGCAGGCCGGCGCCGCGATGCTCATGTATCTGGCAGCCGGCGCGGTCGGTCTGCCGGTGTTCGCCGGCGGCGCTTCCACCATGGCATTGGTTGGCCCGAGCGCCGGCTTCCTGATCGGCTTCCTGCCGGCGGCCATCGTCACGTCGCTGCTGAAGGGTGAGGCGCGCACCGATTCGCTGAAGCATGGCGCGCTGACCGCCGCACGTTACCTGTTTGCCTGTGTCGCCGGCTGCATTGCGCTTGACTATCTGCTTGGTTTCATCGTGCAGTCCGCCATTACCGGCATCGCACTGCCGATTGTGGCCGTGGCTTCCATGGGATTCGTCGCAGGCGATGCGGTCAAGGCCGTTATCGCTTCCGCCGTGGTCGCAGGTCTTGCCAAGCTGAAGTGAGATTGCGGCAAATTTCAGCAATCAAGTAATTTTTACTTACTGAGCACGCCTACGTCGGCCGTGCTCACCCGATGCAATACGCCTTCCTGATCCTCAATGGTCAGGGAGGCGTCGTCGTTTAACGCGACAGCCCTGCCCTGCAAAGTGGTTCCGTCCACAAAATGAGCCTCGCACTGCTTGCCGAGCGTCCAGCAGATCGGGGTCATCGCTTCCCGGGCGCGCACAGCCTCACGGTGAGGGTCCTCTTCACAATCAGCCAACCGCGAGCGCAATCCTTGCACCCAACGTACGGCAATCGCATCGCGCAACACCATCGCATCAGGCAGATTGCGCGCAACCAACTGCAACGATGTGGACTTATCTATCGGCAATCGTTCCTGAGCGACGGCAAGATTCAAACCGACGCCGATCACAATGGCAACGCGATCCCCGCAATCCGGAATCGGCACCATTTCAGCGAGTACGCCACCAAATTTCTTGCCGCCAGCAAAAATATCGTTCGGCCATTTCAGCAAAACATCTTCATCGAGCGTGCCGCCGAAATCGCATACCGCACCAACAATCGCCTCACGCATCTCGCAACCGGCAATCATCTGCAGCCAACCATTGACGGACGAATCGCGCACAATCGCAACCGGCACGCTCACCACCAGCGACACGATGAATGACTCCCCCGGCACACTGGCCCACGTATGGTCGAGCCGCCCGCGACCGGCCGTCTGCTCGTTCGCCGCGACAACCACGATCTCACGCCCGCTCCACACGAGGTTCCCTGCAATGCCGTCCATGCCGTCCATGCCGTCCATGCCGAACAGCCGACCTGCACGCACCAAATCCGCGGCATACGTGTTGGTGGATCCCACCGTATCCAAAACAAGCACCTGATCCGCCGCAACGCATGTACGCGGCATGATCGCAGCCGAATCCAAAATCGCCATCATTACCTCCTACCTACTACAGCGCGGCGCGCCGACGCAATGTCGCCGCAACGCAACAGCTCATGCAGCAGCCAACGCAGCCGCTACTCGTCCTGCCGCACCTGGCTGGCCTCATGCGCACTGGCCACGTTCGCGCTGGCAGCCGATCGCGCATTACGCGACTCGCGCCAGAATTGCAGGCATACGAAACCGAATACGAACGCGACCGGTAGCATATGCCGTTCGAAATTGTTGGCCGGAGCGGTGATCATCACGCCCATGAGCAGCAGCAGGGCAGATGCCATGACAGCGAGCGCCATCGCCGCAACACCACTTCGGCAGCGCGACCAGCAGCATCAGCGTTACGTACAGATTGCCGTGCGTCACCCAGCCGATCACGGGAATATTGCCCCAACCTTTCGCGAAGCCGGCCACCGCATCGCGCCAATCGTGGTTATACAGGTGGATCCACGCATTATCGTTCTGCACGTAATCGTTGTTCACGTAGTAGTCCATCGACACGTATGGCAGGTCGGTCACGTCGAAATAGCCGAAGCATTCGGCGAAAAACGCGTCGAGCGCGATAACAGGATTTGCGACAACGATTTCAAGCCAGGCCTCGTTGAAGTTTGTCATGTCGTCTTCGGTGACGGTGCGCCACTTGTAGCTGACTTTCTTCGATTGGATGCCGGAGGATTTCACCGGGTCGGCGTCCTGCCGGAAGTACGCTTCGGCCATCTGGTCGAGGTTGAAGACCGGTTCAAGCTTTTTCGCCGCGTCCGCCGGAATGCCTTTCGGATTGTATTTGGCGACGCGCGCGATCTGCTGCAGTTGGATGCCACGGCTTTCGATGGGGTCGCCGCCGATGATGGCGCCCGTGTTGGTGAGGAACACGATGCCGCATGAATGAGGATGGTTGGCAGCAGAAGTGCCACAAGATAGGTTTTCCAACGTTTGCGATCGTTGATAAGTGCCAGGATCAGGGTGAAGAGAATGATGTACCACGCGTATTTCGCGCTGATCAGCATCACGCAGCTTGAGATGGTGAAGGCCATGATCGAGCGTTTGCGTAGGTACGTCGCTTGCCGTTGATGGTGGGCAGCGCTTTGATATGCGTCATGTGCAGTTCGTACCACACGCCGAACCACCATACGAATGCGAAAGCGAACAGCGGCGATTTCGTCAGGGAAATCGTGGCGAATACCGCAAGCGGGCACACCATGAAGAACAGCAGTATCATGAATCGTGTTTTCGCACCGGCCCGCAGTCTGGAGGGGCGTGCCACAACGCCTGCTTCAGGATGCGCGTAATCGCGCATATTCCAGCAATCGTGGCGTTCCGGATGCGAGAAGTCGAACGTGCCGACGCCAAGCCTGCGCCACGGCAGGTTGAAGAACCGGTTGGCGGTGGCCGAACAGCAGAATGCGGCGAATAGCCATTGCAAGGCTGCGAGCACCACGATGCCCGCATCGTTGGAGTCGGTGAAGTAGCGCGAAACCGCCGCTGCGGCACCGTAGAACACGGTGAGCACGACATTGTGCTGGTCGGTCAGATATGTGGGATTGTCCGGCCACATGTAATGCGCGGTCGGGTAAATATCCATGGGCACGAACGAGAAGAAGCCGATATATGGCTGTTTCAAGCCCGTCCACTGGTTCAAGGCCCAGCTGAATTCACGGATCTGCGAGCGAATGTCGGCGCCGAACGCGGCCAATAGCGTGGTTGGAATCCACAGCCAGCCGATTACGAACACCAGCATGAGTTTCCACCAACAGTCGGTGCAGCGGATGAGTTTGCGCCCCGTCCATACGATCACTGCATGCAGGGCGCGCCCTGGGCGGCTGTGCGCGGCATCATGCAAGTGTCGCAACATAATGCCAAGCACGGTGGTCGGCGTTCCTGCAATCTCGTTGCATAGTTTTTCATGCCGTCGTGCGAAATATTGCGGAAGTACGCGACGCCGCGGCCGAATCTGACCAATGCGACAACTATCGAAAACCATATCGCGAAAGCGACCACCAAATACAGCACATTCAGCCAGCCGAAGTCGGAAAGCCCATCGCCGAACCAATACAACGGCCCGATCGCGCAACACCATGCCACCCAAAGGCATGCCAGCACGGCCAGCATCCAGCTGAGGAATGTGCCGATACGCTCGCCACGCTTTCCAGTTTGTTTGACTTCGCTCATAAGCGGCATAATAGCGGCACTCCCCGAATGAACTTCACCTCGTTGACGCTTTCCGTTCAGCGATTCGCCAGTTGGGCGGCTACACTTGACGCTTATGAACTCCGATCAGGCAGACATTCTCGACCTTCTGGCAGGGCACACCGACGATTCAACCATCGAACGGCTCGCTTTCGAATGCCTGATGACTTCTCTTACGGATGATCGCGTCGCCTCGTTGATGAATGTGCTTGGTTGGCGTGGGGATTTCGATTGTTTCGCGATTGGCGGCACACCGGAAACGAGTCCCGCTTCGGCTTCGCTCGTTGCGCGTAAGGCGGTGCGCGATCTGGGCGGAG
>ENA-OQIC01000752-OQIC01000752.1-human-gut-metagenome-genome-assembly--contig:-NODE-752-length-13353-cov-2.550355_pt1 | contig 13353 bp, 14 predicted proteins | sample MGYA00242572_ERZ504736 | MGnify/ENA primary metagenome ERZ504736 (study PRJEB26092, sample SAMD00036201) | human gut metagenome | host: Homo sapiens | study: EMG produced TPA metagenomics assembly of... | reverse complement strand
TTTAAACGTTTCGCTGTTCCCGATGCGGATAAACCTTCCTGGTCGGCGTATATAAGTTTCTGGCCGTAGGACGTGATGCAACTGACCGCTTCTCTGTGACTACACCCACTTCCGGCAATACCAATTATACGGATATGCTTGCTTCTATTGTGAACTCGGGCGATGAATCGGAAATCTTTGCGGGTTCGGCCGATGCGGAAGTGATGGCCCAGGGAGGAACTCGTGTCAGCATTGAGATGACCCGTAAGGTGGCCGGTGTGCTGGGATACTTCAAGAATGTTCCTCAAGTGCTAAACGGAAGTACCGTGAAGTATCTGCGTCTGAAGGTCAGCAACTCCAACCAACAGGTGAACCTGACTAATGGTGTGGGGATCAATACAGCGCCTACTCCTTATAATATAATAGACATGGATCTTTCCGGGCAGGCTGTTTCCAACGGTGTGTATGTAGGTAACGATCTTTCCGGTCAGGGAGTGGTAAAAGTACCTAATTCGCAATTGGGAGGTTCTTTCTATATACCGGTTAGTAGCGTGAGCATGACTTTGGGACTTTATGACGCAAGTGGTGTAGCTATCAAGGAGTGGACCGTGAGTGATACTAACAGTTCGGGAGCAACACAGTTCAATCTGATGGCCAATCATTTTTATTCATTGGGTGTGAAAGGTGCTACGGGCAGTGTAGATGGTGGAACACCGGGGAATCCGGGTGACGATGACGCTCCGGTAGATTTATTGACCGACCAGAACATTGTAATCACTATCAGTCCGGCATGGGAACTGATTCATAACCTGGTGATCCAGTAAAAGTAACTCAAAAACAGAATCATGGTATGGCTATGAGAAAGACAGGCTATATAACTATCCTTCTGACGGGATTTCTGGCAACGCTCTTGTTGGGTAGCTGCTCAACAGATGATGTTGCCGAACTCCCCTTGGAAGAAGGGGTTCCGGTTCGTTTTGAAATAAAGCGGGATGGGATCATGAGTCGTGCGCCGGGAGATGCAGCTCTTTCTGTCAACAGGATATTGATTCTGCCTTTTCGGAAAACGGATGAGGCATCGTCCAACGATGCAGCTAATTTCATTCCGGAATATAGTGCAGCCCGACAATTGGACGTCAACTCGTTTCCGGCAGTAGTCACGATGCTTACTCTTTCGGCAGCCTCTACCTATCAGTTGTTGGTGATCGGATATAATCGGAGTGATTATGATTTTACCGGTGGCGGGGGTGCGACGAAACGGTTTAATATCGGTTCGACAGATACTCCGGCTACATTGGCTAATTTGTATTTGCAACCGGTCAATCCGACGGTAGTTCCGGAGTTCTTCTCGTGTTTCGGAAACGGTTACCGGGGTACAACGTTGGTTGGTCCCATTTTTAAACCTTCACAGATCAACTATGTGACGGGTACGCTGAAAAGGCTGGTTAGCGGTTTTACACTTGAAGTGACCAATGTTCCTGCGTATGTCAACTCTATGACATTGATAGCCGAGCAACTTGTGACGGTACCCGTGCAACGATGGGACGGCACTGACATGGCAAACAGCCGGTGACGGCGGTACGAAAACGTTGGCTACTCAGGCACCGGTTTCGGGAAAAGTCAGCTTCAACCAGTTTCTACTGGCTATTCCGGATAGTAGAAAGACTCTGTTCTATCTGGATGTGTCCTATGGAATCTTCACCGAACGTTATACGGTGAAACTGCCGGATACTCCGGGTGTGGTTTCGGGAAACCGGATTATCTTTACTCCTAATCATTGGGTGAAAGTGACCGGAAATTATGCGAATATCAATATAGGTTTCACTTTGGCAGGAAACATCAATCTGGATGACAATGCCTGGGATGGCCTTCAATAGAAACTGAAAGCAAAAAGAACCGGAGATGAAAACGAAAGTGATAATAATGATGAGCCTTTTTATTTCTCTCTTCCTGACGGGATGTGAGAAAGAACTGGTCGAAGTGCCCGGTGAAGTTCCCGGGCAACTTCCTCCGGAAGGTAAGCCTTCGGACTTGCCCGACGGATATTTTGAAGTAACCTTCTCAGCCGGATACGGAGGAGGAGATACCCGTACACCCGTCACAGGGACTGATTCACGGGTTCGCCACCTGCGTTACGTCATTTATAAGTCGACAGGTGAGTTTGTGAAAGAAAAGGTGGTGCTGAATACTACGGATGCCGCTCCTTCCTGGCCGATGGCGGCCTTGAAAGATACGCTTCCGAAAGGACAATATACAGCTGTATTTCTGGCCAATGTAGAGAAAACACAGTTCCCGATTCCCGTTTCGGGCGGAGGAACCAACTATGCGGATGTGCTGACGAACTACCAGACAACGCGTGCGAATGCCCGGATCGTGTTACCCGGTGCCGAGTTTACCGACACTTCGGAATTTTATCTGGCCAATGTATCTTTCTCGGATACCTCTGCTCAACCTTATGTACTGTTGCAGCGTATTATCAGTATGCTGAATTTGCGAAGAGTGTTTGTGGATGCACAAACCGCTTTGAATTCTCTGACCAATAATATTGTGACGCAAGTAGGGTATAAGAATATAATCCGGACGACGGTACAAGGCATTTTGCCCGGGTTACTGAAAACGGCAATGAACTTGGGGCCGGTTGGTAATCTTGTCTATGACGTTGTTGGCGGACTCGATGCCGCAGTCAATCTGGTGGTGGCAGCATTGGTAGAACCGGTCGTGGATGCACTGTATGCACAACTTTTGCAAGGGCTGGTCAATCAGATAGGGCTGACTCTTTCCGGTAATGCCACGCAGAACGGTGCATTGGGAGCGTTGGGCGATTTACTGAATCCCTGGCGGGGCAGTGATGCTGCTTATGCTTTAGTGACTATAAACAACTTCCCGAAGACTATGGACTTAGACCTGAATGTAAAGGATTTCTATACGGGCAATCATCGTTTCCGGTATGGATTCACACCTACACCCGGTACGACAAATAGTGAGAAAGATATTCTGATCAGAGGTTTTCATGGCCTATATGATGTGCGGGAGATTCATGTTGCCAAACCCGGACTGATCTCCGGACTATTGGTGGATGACGTGATTGACGGTCCGTTGTTACTGAACGGAGTGTTTGTGAATATCACAGATCCGATACAGGCAACAGTCAATACGAATTACCGATATCGTTCGAACTATTCGTTTGTCAGCCTGGGGTTAAAATCGTATGCACAGCAGAGCGACGGAAACCATTCGCTGACACTCTCTGTACAGTTGAAGAATATTGCTAACCTGGATGGTATCTTGGGAGGAATTCCTGTGCTCGGTCCTGTGTTGAATGGAACCGTTAGATTATTGATTGGCAATATAACGGTTACCGTTCCGGTGAATCTTCCTTTGCTTGGAACCGATAACCTGACGCTGTCCGGTAGCTGGAGTACACCACCGGTACAATATTAAAAATGAATCGGTGCAATAGTAAAAAAACAAAAGGAGATGTGTCGAAATTCGTACTCACCTCCTTTTGATAGTATGGCTATACCTCGGTATGCCGGGGACTACACCTTTTTACTTTTATTCAAAGTCGTAAGTGAAGAATACTCCCGCAGGGAAGCGAGTTGCATTTTTGTGGTCCTGCACCAGTTTAGTGGTACCACTTGTGAAGTTAAATACACCGATGCTGTTAGTCAGGTAATCGTTACCGTAACCTTTGATTGTAGTGACGTATACATCACTGTTTTTCGGATTTACCGCAAGGTTATTGTAAGTCATTGTGGCATTTTGTATGTAATCACCGATTTTAGCCAGCTCTTTGGTCTGATTCTTCGCGAAATCATGGAGATAGATAGTAGTGCTGTTGTTACCAAAATAAATGCTGTCACCTTTGGCGCTGATTGCCGGAGTGGCTCCCCAGCCGGCTGATACCTGAAAACTTCCTAATTCGTTTGTTTTCAAGATTGAGTAGTCCTTAGACGATACTTCATAATCTTTGCCGGAGTGCTGTTGACAGAGACCCATACATTGCCATCCGAAGCTTTTACAACTCCTGTCGGTGTGCCTTCCAAAGCGATGGTTTTTATCACTTTGTTATCTTTAATCACCAGCAGACTGTTGTTGGTTCCTGCGAATACTTCTGGCTGTTACCGCCATTCTGTTTTTTATCGCTCCGTCTGTTCCCTCTATTAAACTCAGGGAGGTTGTTGTCGGATCGAACAAGTGCACGCCGTTATTGTCGCGGATGTATACGTGTGAGTCATCCAGAGCGGCTACGTGGGTAGGCCAATTGAGGTCGGCCAGTTGATCCTTGCTGAATCCTTTCTCTTTTTTCAATGTTTCGGCATTGGCAATTACAAGCATACCGTCTTCGCCGCCATTCTGAGAAATGATATACATCTTATTGTTTGCAATGAACAGGTCTTGTGATACAACTCCCAAGTGTGTACCGTTTGCTTCGAAGTATGCTGCTTCCGTCATTTCATTTTCCGGAGAAATGAAGATGAGCGAGCTGGGAGGATTGCCGAAGTTGCCTTCATTCAGAACAAAGGTCCCATATTTGTATTTACCGTATACGATGACCGGAAGGTTTACTCTTTTCTCTCCTACATCCGTAGATACCACCAGAGTTACATAGTATTTTCCCGGTTCGGCTTCAGTAAAGCTGAACTCCTTATCAGTTGACTTCACCTCTCCGTTGACTTCCCATCTCACTTCGGGGTTCACGTTGCTTGTATAGTTGGCGGTCAGTGCAAGTGTTCCACCTTGGATAACTTCGGTTACTCCGCCTTCACTTTCGATGGCGATACCCGTCAGGTTAGGGATGGTTTCGTCATCCGAGCAAGAAGCAAATCCTAACGCTAACGCTGCCACAAATAGCAATAGATACTTTTTCATTTTCATTTTTTGAGTCATTAAATTAAGTAATTGGTAAATGTTCATTTCTTATCTCTTTTCCACTTGGTTTTATTTCTTGTAGTGTAAATCTTCCACCGCCTGTATCTCCGTAGAGGCTTCACCCAGCCAACCGCAGTTCTGGTTGACCGCTGTATAAATCTTCACGAAGTCGATGCCGTCCAGATGAACCGGCTTTCCGTCTTTATCTACCGCCCAGTCTATCTTGAATTGAGAATATTCCGTATTGTTCGGATGGTTGTCGGCATATCCCCAGGCATAACAGTAGCCTACCCAATGCTCGGGCATGCCCGGACGCGGCTCGTTGATGGAGTTGTCCGCCAGGCGGCTTCCGCGGAATGTGATTTCAGCCGGCATCCATGCCGGATAATAAGAACCCTGGGTGTGATACGTGTTCCGGTAGATGTATCCCTCTTTGCCTTGATTGTCTTTCCACTTCACATCCCCGTCTGCCGGAGTGGGACGGTAGTAAGTGATTTCGTAGTTGCGGATGGTGGCAGGCGAGTTATATTCGCTTCCTGCCAATTCGTACCACTCATCATCCGGCAATCCGTTGCCATTCGTGTCTTTGGATACAAGCACGATTCCCGGTTCGGAGTTTCCTCCGGGTTTATCCAGCAGAGTGCCATACATATCATAGTAGCGTTGCCGTATATCTTGAAGTCATATTCACCGGGGACGTTAGGGATGGTATGGTCGAATCCCACGGTAATGTTACCTCCGAATCCTCCGAGCGTGAAGAGACAGGTGGTGCGGTCCTGCAGCAGTTCGGTGGCGCGTGCCAACACTTGAATACCGGTGAATCCCTCTTCGTAAGCAGTATAAGAGGTATTCATATATTGTGATGGCGCCGGATTATACTCCAATACTTTATTGGCGAAAGCGCCTGCTTCCGGGTCTGCGGGATTTTCATCGGGATTGCCTTGGGAGGCTTTGTTCCGGAACAGGACGGTATTGGAGTTGATTCCCACATTGGGCAGCTTAAATATAAGTTGTCCCTGCGGACTAAAGCATAACACATCTCCTTTCACCTTATAGTCGTAAGCGTCGGTGATGTAGACGTTTCCACTGTAAGGGTTGACACTGATGCTGTAAGGAGTGCGTATCGTGGTGCCGTCTGTGATGAAGTTTTCCCGCTCTGTCTTTCCGGCTTTCAGATTGAAGACTTTGATTTGAGAATCTTGGGTGCGGTAGTCGTAGTTATACAGATAGGCCATGTTGTCGTGAATGGTGAAGCTCAACACCTTTTCGTCGAAGTCCGTACCACTTGATCGGTATGACCGTCTATTTGTACGAAGTGATAGTCACCCGCCTCTATGTTTTCGCCGTGCGTGGCTACATAGACGCTGCCATCCGGCCCGGCCTGTATATCTCCCGGATTGGGACCTACTTCTATCTTCTTGATTTCGGTGAAAGAAGGGATGTCGATCACAGAGACCGTGCGGTCTACCCCGATGCCTTCCCAGTCCAGTCCTCCGGAATTGGAAACATACAGCTTTCCGTTCTGCACGCAGATGCCGTCAGGGTTTCTGCCTGCCCGGGTCAGTGCGTCGATGGAAAGAGAGGCAGTATCTATTCGCGCCACTGTTCCGTCGAAGGAACACACGTATGCCTTGCCTCCGTCGAAAGCGATGTTGCGGGGTTGCCGGGAACTTCCGTTTTCTGACAGCATGGGTATCTGCTTGACAGACTTGCCGCTTTGCAGGTCGACCACTTCTATCTGGCTCGATACATTGACCACGATATAGAGTTTGCTTCCATAAATGCCCATGTCATTGGCGGTATCTCCCAGGCCGCGTCGGTTGATGCTGCGGAAGTAGTCGGTGTTCAGCTGATTGTTCTTGAAGGAATACAAAGCCAGCGAGCTGTTGTTCAGGTTGAAGAGTCCTTCGCTGAGGATGTAGAGTTCGGCTGTTCCGGTTTCGGCGGGCATACCGCCGTCGCCACCCGAAGGGGTATCTGTGTCTTCCAGGTCATCGCACGAGGCGAAGAGAAGCAGGAAGAGGAGGAAAAAGAAGGACACGCCTCCGATACCTCTCCGAAAGAGGGAAGAGGAATTGCTTCTGCCGTTATTGAATGAAGTTGTTTTCATATTGCTGATTCTTTTGATAATTACTGATTCAATGTCTGGAGTATCTTTAGTATCTTACTTTCATCGTCACTCTCACCGAGCGTCCCGGCATGGGGAAGTTCTTCACTATCTCGTAATTCTTGTCCAGTAAGTTCAGCACTTCCACTGTCAGGGATGTGTTTACGTTACGGATGCGCAGATCGCGGCTGACGGATACACTGTGGTCGCTGTAACTGTCCAGCCGGTTTCGCGAAGGTTCTGTCCCAGCATATAGCGCTTGCCCGAAAAGAGGAACGAGTAGGAGAGGTTCACCCACGGAGTCTCGATGCCGGCTTGTCCCGATCCGGATACACGGGGAGTATAGGCGATTTGTTGCTTGTAGGTTTTCCCTCCCGGTTCGGTCATATCCAGTGCACGCTGATAAGTGTAGTTCCCCGAAAAGTTCACCCGTAGTTTCTCCCAGGTTGCAGGCTGATGTTTCCGGCAATGTCTATTCCCTTGATGTCCACTTTGCCGAGGTTCACCATGCTCCATATAAAGAGGTTCTTGGTGGGGATGGCGATGATTTTGTCTTTCACCTTATTATAATAAGCATCTGCCGTGACGGATACGTAGGGGATCAGTTCATTGATCGACCGGCTGTACGTCAGTCCCAGGTTGTATTGTGTGGTGCTTTCCGGTTTCAGGTTCGTGTTGCCCACCTGCCCGTAGTACAAGTCGTTGAAGCTGGGCAACCGGAAGATATCTTTATAGAACAGGCGGATGCGGAACTCTTCGCCGGCAAAGGGCTTGAACGACGCGCTGACGTACGGAGAGAGTTTCCGCCGGTTGGCTGCGGCGCTGCCTTGGCGCACCTCTTCGTTGATGACCGTTGCCAGTACCGAGCGGATGCCGTCAACCAGTCGTTAACGTATTTTCCGGCAAAAGCCGTCAGCCACGAATAACGGGTAGGATATGCGAAATCTTTCAGGTTCGCGTTCAGCCGGTTGATGCTCGCGTCTGTCGAAAGCGAAAAAGAGAGGTTGCTGAGCACCCGGTAGAGCGCCGAAGCCGAGAGGTAATACTCTTGCTGGTAATAACTGTTCTCCGTTTTGCCTTCCGAACCTTTATAGTCGGGGTCGAGATAACGTTGGTAGCTCCAGTTCCATTTGGCCGAAGTCTGGAAGACCCATTGGCGGCTGAATTCTTTTTTGTATTGGCTTTGCACGAAGACATTCTTATCCCAGAGATGCTGTGAAGAGTAGTCGTAATAATAAGTCGTGGCATTGGGCAGTCCGCGGGACGACTGATAGTAATAGGCTTTAGCGCCATTGTTCCGTATCCGAGAAGTTGCCGAACAATCCCGCTTCGGCACGGAGGTTTTTCACTTCCGTGTTTTTCCGTTTCTCACGGGAGGTCAGGTCATTGTCCTCGCCATAATGCAATGTGAAAGGATAATGACCATCGGCCGACATCCATTCGCCGTTGGCGGAGAGCACCCATTTACGGCTCAGTTTCTGTTCGAGCAGGAGAGACGGATTGACCAGTCCCCACGAACCGTTTTGAACGAGGCACTCAGGTTGGTACGCCGGTTGTCTTTGAATTGCGGTGTCAGTGTCTGTATGTTCAGTATCCCGGCGGAAGCGAAAAACCTTGCGGGCTGAAAGATGTTGTCGCTCTGTCCGTTGCTGAGTGACAGGCGGTCTACATTGTCCAGTGAGAAACGTCCGATGTCTATTTGCCCCGTCTGGCAGTCGCTGATCGTTATTCCGTCATATCCCACGGCGGTATGCTCGGCTCCGAGACTCCGCAATGAAACGGTTTTCAGTCCGCCGATGCCGCCGTAGTCTTTCACCGTAACTCCGGCAAAGTGTTTCACGGCATCCGACACTTGCAATACGTTGAGGCTTTTGAGTTCTTCTTTAGAGAACACCTGAGTGGGAGCCATGGCTCTCACTTCGCGGGTGTGGTATGCTTCGGCAACGGTTACTTCGGGGATTGAATAAGTACGGGCGGTATCTACTTTCTGCTGCTGGGCAGAAAGCGAAACGGTAAGAGCCTGGCAGCAACAGAAAGCAACACAGGAGTATAATAGCTTAGGTAATCTGAGTATATTCATCTTTGTTTTTTGTTGTTAAAATGTCCGGACGAACTCACTTCGGCCGGACACACTAAATAAACTTGGCAGAGTTTATTATCATAACTTACTTTCTCTGAATCAGAGTGATGAATAAAATGACGGATGGAATAGTTCCGGCTCATTAGACTCAACGCTTTTTCCTCGAAAGCAATGAAAAAGATGCACAGGCAGGTCTTCTGACTCGTTTCTGTTGATAAGCGCCTTCCCAGGAAACGTTTCCCAGTGGCAAGTGGTGGTTGCTTACAACAATCTGATGTGAAACTTACAGCAGCGGGACTGTTCAGGATTTGCACCTGATTCCCTTTTAATTGCATCCCCGGAACACGGAGAATACAAACCAATGCACTGCAAAGATAAAAAGAATATTAGAAATAGCATACTAATTTGTGATTATTCTTTGTGCATCGCAGAGCGGACGGAACAGCATCGGGCAGGTGATCGGAATAACGTAAACAGTCGGTGTCATTTGTCTTGACCCCGGGCGATAATGATGTCAGAATGACGGATAATCGCTCTTTGGGATGACACACTCTTTCTCTAAAACCGGTGAACCGGAAGAAAAAACGGAGGAAAGCCCGGCTTTTCTGCCCCGAAAGCCGGGTTTTGAGTGGTGAAGAGCCGGGCTTTTGCAGAAAAGAAGCAGGCATTCACTCCAAAAGACGGGTACATTTGCTCCGAAAGAAGTAAGCATTTTCCAAAAAGGTTTACTTCTTTTTCAAATATCTCTATATGTTATGCTCCATTACATATATTGTCATGAAAACCGGGACTTATAGCTCCGGGTTTTGTTCCGGTTGCTTACCGGATATGATCGTTCGGGGAGTGTCGGAAAGAGCGGGTTTGTCTCTAAAAAACTGCTTTATGGACGGAACATTTCCAGGTAGCTTTCTTCCGGTGGATAAAAGGAGGTAATTACTGTCGAATGGATGAACGGGCAATCGAATAGGGAGCGTTTTTCAGAACCTTGCCGTGTATCGGCCCGAAAGAACGGAAAATAGAGAGGTCGGATTATCATTCTGTCAAAATGATAACCCGACCTTCCGTATGTCTTTGGAGTGAAATGCCCCGCTTCGGTATGCTTGTTCAGCCGCGTTCTGCCAGATACTGCTCTACCTTTTGCAGGGTGGCGTCTTTCAGCAATACGGTTTTGTTCTTATCCAGTAAATAAAGAGTGGGAATGGCTCTCAGGTCATACAGGTTTTTGTTTTTGATGACCAGTTCTTTATCATATCCGTTGGTCCATTCTTTCGCAAAGTCGTTGCGGTGCTTTTTCCATTCATCCAATTCTTCATCCGGATAGATGGACAGGACTTTCAGTTTCTTGGCGGCTGTGAATCCGTTGATGACCGGAGAAGCCTTTAACCCCTCTATCATCTCCGCGCACGCATGGCAACCCGGATTGTTGATAAACAGCAGTGTGTATTCCGCAGGGAACTGATAAAGCGTACCCTTGACGCCCGAATCCAATGTGTAGGTGAAGTTGAGTGCCTTAGTGCCTAACCGGTTCTTCTGTGCCAGCTCCAACCGTGCCTGCGGACGTATCTTCGCCGTTTCGTCCAGTGCGGGAGAGGCAATCAGGCTTCCAGTACCGGGATATAGAATTCTTCGTTGCGCATAGGCGAGTTGGGATCGTACAGATATTTATCGGCCAGTTCCTCAAAGAAATGAAGCATCTTCCGGTTCTTCTCCGCCCGGTTGAAAGTTTCTTTCATGGCAGTTTGTGCCACAGGCAAGGCACATGTTCCAACAGGTCACAATAGTCTACCCAAGCCTGTTCGGGCACTTCGGCCTGATTGATGTAGGTGGTGTCCGAGAAGTCGAAACGATCCCAATAGTGTTTTACCATATAGTCCGTACGTTGTTCTACGGTATTCAGTACTACAGGTATCTGGGGTAAATTGAAAATTTTAACCGTATCTTGCTTTTCGGAAGGCTCCTGACTAGAGGCGGAACCGCTTTTACAGGCACTGAATGCCAGTATCAAGGCAAATGAAAGGTATTTTACATTGTTCATCATAATCTTTTGTTTTGATATGGGACAAAGATAGTATTTTATTCTATATTTGTACTTAGTCATGAAAACGTCAGACACACAACAAGCAAATTGAACATGGAGAATAAAAAAGGACAACCTACTACAGAGGCAATCTTTAGGGGAATACAGTCAGGAAAAGTATTAGAGCTTTTTGACAAACTACAATATCAGATCGCCATTCATGGTGATCTGACTTATAGTGATCCTTGGGGGGAGGTACACCGGTTCAGGGATCAATTTGAAAGTGCGAAACACGACTCGGATTCACCAACGGCGATAGGGCGCTATCCGTTTGCCGATGTATGGATACAATTTTACGAGACGGAAGTGAAGGATTATTCACTTCTACTGGAAATGTGCCTGATGGCATCCCATTCACGGACTAGTGTCTGGCGTAAAGGTTTCGGGACGTTACTCGATAAATTATACGGAAAAATACCTTTGGTGGAGTACGAACAGGCATTGGAACATCTGGAACATCCCTATGCCTTGAGTGAAATTCTCTGGGCTTTGGAATGGGACTATCGGGACCAGGAGGTGTATCTGAAGTTTTCACATTACATCCTGCTCCATCTTTTGCCCTTGCTTACTCCCCGGAATATCACCTTTCTGTATAGCGTGCGCGAGTGGTTTGGTTCCACCAGTGATCATCGTGTCGTGCTTGTTCATTGTTATTGGATAGACTGCTGGCTGAAGCACCCGAAACGTTTACTGACCGATGATGAATTTACGGCCGATTTCAAGATACGTTACGAACTCTATCGTTTGTGTAATTTCTTATCCTATAAGGAAGAGCCCTATCCGCTTGAGTTCCCTATTCGTGCTGTCGACTTCGGGAGAGCCTGTCAGATGGGGCTTCTGTCCGAAGATACACTGATGGTCGAACTGATGGATCGTCCCCTGTCGCCTGTGCTGATAGAAGAGGCTGTGGACTTTTTCTATAAGAAAGACCAAAAGGAGAAACGGCTGTATACCGATTGCCGGGATTATGATTTCAGCCGTTTCAAGAAAGTATTGGAAAAAGTAACGGAACGTATCCTCGACATCGAGCTGGAAAGAGGAGAAGCCTGTACCGATGTCACTTCGTTGGCTCGGAAGCTGGACGGGGTGACCGGAGCCGAACTAATGATCCGCTTGTTGAGTCTGATGGGTAAGGAGAAATTCATACGGCTCGATAAATGGTACTACGATACCGGCGAAAGCCGTACAGGTATGTTCTGTCATCTGATGTTGCATTGCACTCCCTCGCCGACAGATACGCCGGACTGGTTGAAGATGCTCGTCGAACGGGCGGGTATCACTCCGAAGCGTCTGGTGGAGATGGCCGTGTATTCTCCCCGTTGGCTGGAGATGGTAGAAGAGGCTATCGGATGGAAAGGCCTGACTTGTGCGGCAAATTTGTTTTATGCTTACACAAGGGAGTGTTATGATGATGTGGATGAGGCAAGAATCACGCCTTATACACTCTTGTCACCTTTGGAGATCTCGGTGGGAGTGGTGGATACGGCATGGTTTTGGAAAGCTACAATGCACTGGGACGCGAACGTTACGAAAAAGTTTTCGCGGCTTCCAAGGCTGTTACGGAATCTTCCGGTGTATATAGCCGTTTCCGGAAGTATACGGATGCTCTTGTGGGAAAGTATACGATAGCACAGTTGGAAAGCCTGGTGATGGACAACCGGAATAAAGATTGGGTGCGTGCCTATCCGCTTGCCCCGTTTGCCGGAAAAGCCCGGAAGAAAGAGGTAGATGCGCGGCTTCGCTTCCTCAAAGCTTTCTGGCTAAGCAGTGACACCCTGTCCGGACGTCATACTGCTGAAAAGGAGGCCGTACAGGTGGCTCTTGACAACCTTACCGGAAATTCCGGACTGGGGAATCTGGATACCAGGTGGTTTAAAAAGAAGGTCTGGTGATGGCTCTACCTCTCCTTAGCCAGGGTGAATACAAACTCCAGACCGCCTCCCTGGCTGTTTTTGGCCGATATGTTTCCGCCGTGGAGGATAACGGCATTCTTGACAATGGCTAGTCCTAACCCCGTGCCTCCCAGTTTGCGAGAGCGCCCTTTGTCCACTCGGTAAAAGCGCTCGAAAAGACGGTTCAGGTGTTCGGGCGACACTCCGACGCCTGTGTCGGCAAAGCTGAAGTAGTAGAACTTCTCGTCTTCGCGGAAACAGTTTGATGTGGATTTGGATATTGTTTCCGGCGTAAGCGATGGCATTGTCCATCAGGTTGCGGAAGATGGAGTAGAGCAGCGAGTAG
>ENA-OQIC01000751-OQIC01000751.1-human-gut-metagenome-genome-assembly--contig:-NODE-751-length-13370-cov-1.869969_pt1 | contig 13370 bp, 16 predicted proteins | sample MGYA00242572_ERZ504736 | MGnify/ENA primary metagenome ERZ504736 (study PRJEB26092, sample SAMD00036201) | human gut metagenome | host: Homo sapiens | study: EMG produced TPA metagenomics assembly of... | reverse complement strand
TTTAAACCATCCTTAGCGGACCGATTATTTGATACCTAACTTGGCTTTGATCGCTTTAGGCAGGGCATCTTTATGAACCACGATATTCATGGTCTTATAACGGACAAATGCTTTGGAAGCATACCAAATACCGTTATACTTGTTGTTGGTTCCCCACGAGTTCTTCACCATATAATACTCGTTACCTTCTTGATCTTTGGCGATACCGTAAATCTGCATACCATGGTCGTCGGTCGTCTCATAATTATCATAAGCCAACTGGCGCTCTGCTTGCGTACACCATTTCTGAGGTTGCGGTTTTGTGTTCAGCTTCTTTTCCTCCGGTTTCAATTTCAACCAATGAGCCATATCGGAACCGCTCAACTCCTGTACCTTCTCATCATCAGGCATAACGGCCACTCCGTCACGAGTAAAACCAGATTCGCTCACGTCGGAACCCCAAGCGATCGTATACCCCGTATTAATCGCGTTATCAAAGACCTCCATAAACTCATCCAGCGGCAAGTTATACGACATACCGTGACGCCAGTTATCCTGAATCTCTAGCGGGAACTGGGTATAGAACGGATGATGCGCATAAGAAGTCAATGAGACATAATCCGAAGCCTTCAAACCTGTAGACTCGAAGAAAGATTTCGGTGTATATTCCTTCCCTTTATACGTGAATTTCTCAGGAGGAACCCCCAAGTAGATCTGATGTACGGCAGCGACCGCCTGCTTCCATAACATGGCGTTATTCTCATCAGACTGCAATTTGCGTAACTTTCCTTTGGCGATAGCGGCCACCATAGCGTCGGTCAAGGCGGAAAGCTCGGTATGGTTACTCAACGTATCGGAATACATTACGCCCGGGCGCATCTCCTCTTCCGGAACCAAGCCGAATGTTTCCATTCCATAGAGCGCGTCATAGAAAGATCCACCTTGCGAGAACGACACATCCCCATGCGTACGCACGGCAGCATCGGCACGATCCAGATAGGTGTTATATACCGTAAACATCTCGGATAAGTCATACTCACCCTTTCCCAGACGAAGCAACTCAGACTCCAAGAAAGCGTATGAGGAGTAGCACCAGCACGTGCCCGCACGATTTTGGTTCTTAACAGATGTAATCGGGTTCTCTTTCACGGTCGTGAACACGAATCCCTCCTCGCTCTCTTTCTTCTCCGTGTCCTGCGCTTGGATCGTAGCGGACAGCGTCAGAGCGAATAGCATGCTTGAAACTAGAATAGTCTTTTTCATGTAAAATTTTATATTAATATTAGTATTAAGTCCGTATCACCCGCAAATGTAAGTTTTTTATCCGTAGCTAACCCTACAAAGTCGTACGTATTTGAGATATTTTATCTAAGTTTGCCTCCTCAGGAAACATAATATATAACTAATTATCTGCAAAATGAGAATATCTATTATCGGTTCGGGTAATATCGGTGGAGCGATCGCCCGAGGTTTAGCGAAAGGAACCATGTTCAAAGCCTCTGATATCACTTGTACCGCCCAATCGGACGAGACCTTGGAGAAGATGAGAAAGATCGATCCGGACTTTATCTTGACCCATGATAACGTGGAAGCGGCACGAAACGCTGATATCATTATAATCGCCGTTAAACCTTGGCGTGTAGAAATGATTATAGATGAGATTAAGTCGGTGCTCGACTTCGAGAAACAAATGATCGTATCCGTAGCGGCTGGCGTGACTTTTGATCTGTTAAATACTTATTTGACCAAGAACACGGACTTCGATTGTCTGGCTACTCCCACGATCTTCCGGATTATGCCCAACACGGCTATCGAGTGATGAGCAGCATGACTTCGTCTCCGCCCGCAACGCCTCCAAGGAGCAAACGGATCTAATCATCCATATCTTCAACGAGCTTGGCAACGCCATGTTGGTAGAAGAACGGTTGATGGGCGCAGGAACAGCATTGGCTTCCAGCGGCATCGCTTTCGCCTTGCGTTATATCCGCGCGGCGATAGAAGGCGGCGTGGAATTGGGTTTCTATCCGAAACAAGCGCAAGAGATCGTGGTACATACCGTGAAAGGCGCCGTTGATTTGTTGCTCGAGAACAAAAGTAACCCGGAGATGGAAATCGATAAGGTAACGACTCCGGGCGGAATCACGATCAAGGGTCTAAATGAGATGGAACTTTCCGGTTTTACCTCTTCCGTGATCCGGGGACTGAAGGCCAGTAAATAAAAATAGGCAGACAAAGTAGTTTGCCAGCACCAATACGCCCCGAAATATGCTGACAAACTACTTTACCTGCCCTCGGCAGGTTTATGTTCTTTCCGCCTAGCCATTTCCATCTCCAACATCCGGAGTTCCCGGCTGGTCTGCCCCGCGACAGAAGTATTCTCTTCCGCACGCCGGATCAAATACGGCAGTACATCCCTTACCGAGGCGTACGGTACGTATTTGGTTACGTTATATCCCGCATGCTAAATTGAAGGAAATATTATCACTCATTCCCAATAGCTGCGCAAAGAAAACACGGGAGTCATCGCGGGCGATCCCCTTCTCGTCCATCAATTTCGCCAACTTATAATTACTCTCCTCATTATGAGTTCCCATAAACATCTCAAAACGATCTAAATGATCCATGGTGAAACGGACCGCCGCATCATAATTCTCGTCCGTGGCCTGCTTATCCTTACAAATCGGATCGGGATAATCCAACGCCGCCGCACGGGCACGCTCCGCTTCCATATAAGCCCCGCGCACGAATTTCACGCCGGCGATATAATCTCTCGCCACGGCGTTATCGTAGATACGACGCAGATAAGGCATCCGGTCATGACGATACATTTGCAAGGTGGCGAATACGATCGCACGTTTCTTGTTGAACTTACGCATCGCCTCATCGGTAAGCGCATCGATGGCATCTTGGAAACAATAATCCTCCGCATCCACTAAAATACGTACGTCGTTATCGTAAGCCCGTTGCAAAGCGCCATAAAACGCTCGCGGAACTCGCGGAAATGCCGGACATCGTCTATCGTAAGCTCTTCCCGTTTCTCGGAAGCTTTGGCCAGTAACTCATCGGTCGTGATCGTGGATGGTTTGAATACGGCATAGGCCAGATTCGTATTTCCTTTCGCAAAATCTATCGAGCGCAAGGTTTCCTCGAAAGTCGCTTGTATGCCCTCCGGGGTCTGCTCGCTCTCCGCCGAATAATCGAGCGTCGATTTCACGTTGTATTTCATCAAGTGGTTGATGGCAGCGGAGCAGTCCTGCAAGGTCTCCCCCCTACGAACTGTTTATATAAGGTAGGCTTCACCGCCCAAGCCAGCGGGAAATGTATTTTCAAGGCTATACTCGTGGCTACTTTAGCGCATTTTACCAACCAAGGATATTTTATCGTATTAAAAAGCCAATAAGCATTTTGTAGTTCTCCCCGCGACTTCGACGAGAAAGCGATCTCGGTATTATTAAAGTCTAACATATCGTATATAGATAAAGGTAACGTCATGGCGTAGAGACGGGGCGTGCCCCGTCTCCCCCATAATCAGTTGGTTTTCTTAATTATGACAATTATTTCTCACCTAAGAACGGATACCCGTAGCTCGTCGGAGGAACCAAGCATTCCTTGATACAACGAGGATTCGTCCAGCGAATCAAGTTCAACGGGCCACCGGCCTTGTCATTCGTTCCGGACGCACGGGAACCGCCGAACGGTTGCTGGGCGATCACGGCGCCGGTCGGTTTATCATTGATATAGAAATTACCGGCCGAATAGCGCAAGGTATTGAATGCCTTATCAATCGCATAGCGATCACGGGCGAAAATAGAACCCGTCAATCCGTACGGAGAAGTACGATCACAAAGTTCCAAAGTCTCCTCATATTTAGCGTCGTCATATACGTAGATCGTAATCACCGGCCCGAAGATTTCCTCTACCATGCTCTTGAACATCGGGTCCGTGGTCTGGATAACCGTTGGCTCCACGAAATAACCAACAGATTTGTCCCCGTTACCACCAAAAAGAACCTCTGCGTCCGGAGACTGTTTTGCGTAATCGATATAACTCATGATGTTATCGAACGAAGCCTCATCGATCACGGCATTGACAAAGTTCGTGAAATCCTGCACGTCACCCATCTTGATCTCTTTCAGCATATCGCCCACGTAATCTTTCACCTCTTTCCAGAGAGAAGCCGGGATATAGGCCCGAGAACCCGCTGAGCACTTCTGCCCTTGATACTCGAACGCGCCGCGTACGATAGCGGTAGCCACATCCAACGCCGGAGCGGAAGGATGAGCGAAGATAAAGTTCTTGCCACCTGTCTCGCCTACGATTTTTGGATAAGATTTATAATGCCCCAAGTTCTCTCCGATCTGACGCCACAAAGTATTGAACGTAGAGGTAGAGCCCGTAAAATGGAACCCCGCCAAATCACGGCTGCCGTAATCACCTTACCGATCACGCTACCCTGTCCCGGGATGAAATTCACTACGCCATCGGGCAAGCCGGCCTCTTGGAAAACCTTCATCAAGAAATAGTTCGAATGGATCGCCGTAGTAGACGGTTTCCATACCGCCACGTTGCCCATCATAGCCGGAGCCATATTCAAGTTGGAAGCGATCGACGTAAAGTTAAACGGCGTGAGCGAGAACACGAAACCTTCCAAGGCACGGTATTCCATACGATTCAATATACCCGTCTCGGAATAAGGTTGATCGGCATATACTTGACTAGCGTAGAAGGTACTGAAACGCAAGAAATCGATCAATTCGCAGGGAGCGTCGATCTCCGCTTGGAACGGATTCTTGCTCTGTCCCAACATAACCGAAGCGTTCAGGATATAACGATATTTCGTAGCCAACAACTCAGCTACACGAAGCATAATAGACGCACGTTCCACCCATGGAAGTTCTGACCATTCCTTATGCGCTTTCATGGCGCGTCGATAGCCATTTGTACTTCTTTCTCGCCCGCCTTATGATAAGTAGCCAATACATGATGATGATCATGAGGCATAACGACCTTACCGGTATTACCCGTACGGATCTCTTTTCCGCCAATTACCAGAGGAATATCCCATTCCTCGGAACTTATCTGCGCCAACGCTTTCTTTAAGGATGCTTTTCACTTGATCCGGGAGCATACGCTTTTACCGGCTCATTAATGGGTTTAGGAAATCTAAAAATAGCATTATCCATAATACTTCAGATTTTTTAAATGGTTATTCAATGAAACTTCTGCTGTAAACGTAGCAAATTTATTTTAAAACAGTGGCGTATAAACGTTAATATATATCAACCAAAGATAAGCTCATTTCACGGTCTATACAATGATCTAAAAGGCCTCTCCCGAAAACAATCCGCGAAAGTTGTTTGTTACATTAACATATTAATCATCTTAAAGGAATAAAATTATGGCAATTAAAAGAGTTTGGATTGAGGAGGATTGCATCGCTTGCGGTACATGCGAGGGCATTTGCCCGGAAGTATTCACAGTTACAGATCGCTCACGTGTAAACGAAGGAGTTAATTTCGATGATTTCGAGGCGGGTATTAAAGAGGCTGCCGAAAGCTGTCCGGTCGAGGTTATCAAATACGAATAGACAAAAACACATTAACCCTTACTTTTCCTTCCTAGATAAAATCTCAGAATCATTGCGCAATCTATAATAACACGTTACCTTTGCCGGAGGTAAGGTTAATAACATTAACCTCTTACGGGAATAGAAAGAATCAAAATAAGAAATAAGAAGTAAAATGAGAAAATTAGTGTTACTGAGTTTTGTTATTGTCGCCTCTTTACAATTTTGCGGGGCGCAATCATTGGATAAGATGCAATGGTTCAACGAGCCGGAGCAATGGGAGATTAAAGACAAGTCGCTTTCCATGCAGGTCACTCCCCAAAGCGACTATTGGAGGATTTCCCATTACGGGTTTACGGTAGATGACGCTCCTTTTTATTATGCGACTTATGGGGGTGAATTCGAAGTGAAAGTCAAGATAACCGGCGATTACAAGCAGCGTTTTGACCAAGCCGGCCTAATGCTTCGTATCAATCATGAAATTATATAAAAGCCGGTATAGAGTTCGTGGATGGTAAATACAACCTAAGCGCGGTCGTTACGCATAAGACCTCCGACTGGAGCGTTATCACCTTAGACAAAGCGATCCCTTATGTATGGATAAAAGCAGTCCGGAGATTGGACGCCGTGGAGATCTTCTACTCATTCGATGATAAGGAATACACCCTTATGCGTAACGCTTGGCTACAAGACAATATCCCCGTACAAGTCGGTTTATGGCCGCTTGTCCCGACGGGAAAGGATTTAATGTGACATTCGAGCATTTCAAGGTAAAACACCTCCCGGATCAGCGCCGGTTAGAATGGCTAAAGAAAAATGCTGAATAAGTATTAGATGCTTATCTTTCAGACGCAGATGACACGGATTTACTATTCTTATCCGTATTATCTGCGTCATTTGTATTAAAACAAGCCATACCTGTTAATTAGAAAAGAAAACAAGGGCTTTCACCTTCTTTTTGCTTTTTATTCCTATCTTTGGAGCGACATAATACAATAACTTCAGCAAATGAACGAACAGATACAACAAATCGCGGAGCGTCTGGCCGGATTACGGGACGCACTGGAGATTACGCCGGAAGAAATGGCAAAGGTCTGCAACCTCACGACTGAGCAATATTTGCTGCTGGAAAGCGGCACGGTTGATATTTCCGTTAGCGTATTGCACCAGATCTCACAGGCTTATGGCGTAGAATTAACCACGTTGATGTTTGGCGACGAGCTAAAATGAGTACGTACTTTATTACTCGTAACGGAAAGGTGTTGCCGTAGAGCGTACGAAAGCCTATAAGTACCAATCATTGGCCGCCGGTTTCGTCGGACGTAAAGCGGACCCCTTCTTGGTAACCGTACATCCCAAACCAGAGGATGAGCCGATGTATCTCAATTCCCATCCGGGGCAAGAATACAATATGGTATTAAAAGGACGTCTGTTACTACAGATCAACAATAAAGATCTTATCTTAGAAGAAGGTGATAGTATTTATTTTAACTCAGAGCTTCCTCACGGTATGAAAGCGCTGGATGGGGAAAAGGTCAGTTTCTTGGCCGTCATTTTATAAACGATCAACAGCATGTTAGAAAGATTTATAGATAAAACGACGTTTGAGTCGCAAGAAGATTTTATTAAAAACTTCAAGATCAAGGTTCCGGAGAACTTCAACTTCGGATATGATGTGGTAGACGCTTGGGCGGAGGAAGAACCTGATAAGAAAGCGTTATGTTGGACAAACGATCATGGAGAGCATATTGATTTTACGTTTGCCGACTTGAAACGGTATACGGACCAGACGGCTTCTTATTTCCAATCCTTGGGGATCGGACATGGCGATATGGTGATGCTGATACTCAAACGCCGTTATGAGTTCTGGTTTTCTATCATCGCATTGCATAAATTAGGGCTGTCGTGATACCGGCTACACACTTACTGACCAAGAAAGATATCGTTTATCGTGCGAATGCCGCCGATATCAAGATGATCGTTTGCGCCGGAGAGGAAGTGATAACGAAACATATCATAGAGCTTTGCCGGACTCACCGACCGTAAAAGTGTCGTATCCGTAGGGCCGGAAATACCGGAAGGTTTCGAGGATTTCCAACAGGGTATCCAAAACGCCGCTCCTTTCGTCCGCCCGTCTCACCCAAATAGCAATGACGATATCTCTTTGATGTATTTCACCTCCGGTACGACTGGAAACCCGAAAATGGTGGCCCACGACTTTACGTATCCACTGGGGCATATCGTGACCGGTAGTTTCTGGCACAACTTGCATAAAGACAGCCTTCACCTGACGATCGCGGATACGGGCTGGGGCAAGGCGGTTTGGGGTAAGCTATATGGGCAATGGATCGCCGGAGCGACCGTATTTGTTTACGACCACGAGAAATTCACGCCTGCTGATATGTTGCAGATGATACAGGATTACCGGATCACCTCGCTTTGCGCTCCTCCTACGATCTTCCGTTTCTTAATTCGTGAGGATATGACTAAATACGATTTATCATCCCTTCAATATTGCACGATCGCCGGCGAGGCCTTGAACCCCGCCGTGTTCGACACGTTCTATAAGTTGACCGGCATTAAATTGATGGAAGCTTCGGCCAGACAGAGACTACGCTGACAGTCGCCACTTTCCCGTGGATGGAGCCGAAACCGGGCTCTATGGGTGTTCCCAACCCGCAGTACGATGTCGATTTATTGCGTCCGGACGGAAGCCGTGCGGAGGATGGCGAGCAAGGACAGATCGTGATACACACAACAAATGGCAAGCCTATCGGGTTATTCAAGGAATATTACCGGGACGCGGAACGTACCCGGGAAGCTTGGCACGATGGCCTGTATTACACGGGAGACGTGGCTTGGCGTGACGAGGATGGTTACTTATGGTTCGTTGGCCGCGCGGACGACGTGATCAAGAGTTCCGGCTACCGTATCGGGCCGTTCGAGGTGGAAAGTGCTTGATGACTCACCCGGCGGTAGTGGAATGTGCTATCACCGGTGTCCCCGACGAGATCCGCGGACAGGTAGTAAAGGCCACGATCGTATTGGCGAAGGACTATAAGGATAAAGCGGGTGATGCCTTGATCAAAGAATTGCAAAATCACGTGAAACGTGTCACCGCTCCTTACAAATATCCCCGTGTTGTCGAATTCGTGGACGAACTGCCGAAAACAATCAGCGGAAAGATCCGACGGGTAGAGATCCGGGATAAAGATAATAAATAATAAATCATAACTTTCTTGAAAAGGATCGCTGTAAAAATAGGAAGTAATGTCCTGACCCGCAAGGATGGGACGCTAGATATCACCCGCATGTCCGCGTTGGTTGACCAAGTAGCGGACTTGCATCGGCAAGGTATGGAGATCGTCTTGATCTCCTCCGGTGCCGTGGCTTCCGGACGAAGCGAGATAAAGGCCGGCAAAAAGCTGGATCCCGTATCAGCCCGGCAACTGTATTCGGCGGTAGGACAGGCCAAGTTGATCAACCGGTATTACGAGTTATTCCGGGAGCATGGCATGACTTGCGGGCAAGTGCTTACTACAAAAGAGAATTTCGGGAGTCGTACGCATTACCTGAACCAGAAGCATTGCATGGAGGTAATGCTTGAAAACAAGGTGATCCCCATCGTGAATGAGAATGATACGATATCCGTAACCGAGCTGATGTTCACGGATAATGATGAGTTATCCGGCTTGATCGCTACGATGATGGGAATGGATGCCTTGGTGATTCTCAGTAATATAGACGGGATTTACAATGGAAATCCGTCGGACCCGGATAGTTCCGTGATCCGGGAAATCGAATGTGGGAAAACAGATTTGTCGGAATATGTACAGACTAGCAAATCATCCTTTGGACGCGGAGGTATGTTGACGAAATGTCATATCGCCCAAAAAGTGGCAGACGAAGGTATTGCGGTTATCATCGCCAACGGCAAAAAGGATAATATCCTTCCGATGTTATTGGCGGTGGATAGCGACACGGTCTGCACCCGTTTCATTCCGGCCTCGAAACCCGTCAGCAGCGTAAAGAAATGGATCGCCCACTCCGAGGGTTTCGCCAAAGGGGAAATACATATCAATAAAGGAGCCGAGGAAGCATTGACCGCCCCGAAAGCGACTAGCGTATTATTGGTTGGAGTAACCCGCATCGAGGGTGATTTCGAAAAAGATGATATCGTAAAGATAATGAATGAGGAAGGCGTGCAAATCGGCGTAGGCTGTACCGCCTATGACAGCGAGGAAGCACGTAAGCAAATAGGGCAACGGGATTTAAAACCGCTTATACATTATGATTATCTATATTTGGATTAAAAAGTATGAATGTAAAAGATATGCTGCGACAGGCATCGGATGCGGCTAAACAATTGATAACGCTATCGGATCAAACGATTATCGGGATCTTAAAGGAGACAGCGCAGGTTCTACGGACTCATACGGAGGAGGTACTCGCTGCGAATCGCCAAGATCTGGAACGTATGGACCCGGCAAACCCAAAATACGACCGGTTGAAACTGACAGAGGAACGGTTACAGGTATAGCCGCCGATATGGAGAACGTATCGACATTACCTTCTCCATTAAATAAGGTCTTGAGCGAGACTACCCGCCCGAACGGAATGGTTATCCGAAAAGTAACCGTGCCTTTCGGGGTGATCGGCGTGATCTATGAGGCTCGTCCGAATGTTACCTTCGATGTTTTTTCCTTATGTTTCCGAAGCGGTAATGTTTGCGTGCTAAAGGTGGATCGGATGCGGACTTCTCCAACCGAGCTTGGTACGCATCATCCATTCTGTATTGGAGCGTCAGGGTATAAATCCGGCGGTATGCACTTTACTACCTCCGGATCGAGAGGCTACGGCGGAATTACTGGGAGCGGTCGGCTTGGTTGACTTAATCATTCCTCGTGGAAGCAGTTCCTTGATTCACTTCGTCCGGGAACACGCGAAAGTTCCGGTGATCGAGACTGGGGCTGGTATCTGTCATACCTATTTTGATCGCTCCGGAGATAAAGGCAAGGGACGTGAGATCGTAAATAACGCAAAGACACGGAGGGTCAGCGTATGTAATGCCTTGGATTGCTTAATCATCCACCGAGAACGTCTATCTGATCTTCCGTATATCTGTGGAAAGCTTCCGGACAGCAACGTAATCATTATGCGGACGAACCGGCTTATGCCGCTCTATCTGAACATTATCCGGAGACGCTTTTACAACAGGCTAACGAAAACAGTTTCGGTACCGAGTTCCTCGATTACAAAATGAGTATCCGTACCGTATCCTCTTTAGACGAGGCTCTATCACATATCGCCCGGTACAGTTCAAAACATAGCGAAAGCATAATCAGCGAAGATCCGGAAACTATCCGGCGCTTCCAGCAAATTGGTAGATGCCGCTTGCGTATACGCAAATGTATCTACCGCCTTTACTGATGGGGCCCAATTCGGATTCGGGGCGGAGATCGGAATCAGTACCCAAAAGCTACATGCCCGGGGACCGATGGCGCTTCCTGAATTAACGACTTATAAATACATCATAGAAGGAGACGGGCAGACGAGAATATAGGAACTCGCCTGTCTCTTTCTTCTAGAACAACACTTAAATCTAAACGAATAATGTCAACAGTAATAGATTCAAATATTTTCAATACTTTAGTTTCAAATACATTCTATTCCTGTCCTTTAGGAGGGGCTATCTATGATACGGAAGGAAATCTGATAGACTTGAATAAGGCGATGTTCGCTCATTTTTCCTTGGCGGATAAGCATGACTTTATTATAGAACATCTATTTAATAATATCGTACTAACCGATTCCTTGAAGTCATCTTTAAGAAAAGGTGACGCAATTATATGCGAAGAGCCCGTCACGTTTAAAGTAGAACCATCTATACCGATGAACAGGGGCTTAGCGGGTATACGCTTTGGCTTACGCAGCAGGGAGAAAAAGAAACTGACAGGGAAAATAAACTATTGATGGGACAATTGAACGAGAGCCGGATATTGATGCGGCAAGCGTTGGAAGACGGTAAATTAGCCGCTTACTCATTCAGCTTCGACCGTTTCTCCACTTGCGACAAAAAGCATTGTAACCGCTGTTTTCAATTCTACGGCACGACCAATACTCTATTAGATAAAAACAGGTTTATATGTAGGGCTTTATCATCCGTACGTAAGCCCGAGGATAGTTTGGATTTCTTCTATCTGTTCAATAAAATCCGGGACGAGAAATTATCGTCTCACAACGTCACCTTCCACCTGAAGAATCAAGACGGGACTTATAAGATGTATGAAATATCGGGTAAAAGCATGGATATTGATGAAAGCGGCACCCCACATGTCATTATAGGTAGCATTATCGAAAAGGAAAACGACGAGCTAGCTATCGCGAATCATCAGAAATCCAAGGATCTTTCCCTATTGAAATCTACGTTTCTGGCAAATATGACGCACGAGATCCGGACTCCGTTAAATGCCATCGTCGGCTTCTCCGATATGTTAGGACTGGAAGATGATCCGGAAATGCGTGAACAGTATATTTCCATGATTAAAGAAAATAACACGGCTTTGCTCGAATTAATCAATGACACACTCGAGATGTCCAGAATCGAGTCCAATACGATCAATTGGTCATATGAGGATGTAAATCCGCTCGCTATCATGCACGATGTATACGAATACGCCTCTCCCCGCATATCCGAAAACGTACGGTTAATCTTGGATGATTCTCCAAACGTATCTCTCACACGGATAAACATAAGCTTATGCTTATCTTGAAAAAACTACTTTCTAACGCCCTCCGATATACGGAGAAAGGAGAAATTCATTTCGGATACCAATCGTTGTATCCGGTCAGCGTGCAATTTTACGTGTCCGATACAGGCAACGGCATCCCGAAGGACAAACTAGGGCACATCTTCGAGCGATTCCTGCAATTGAACGAATTTGAACCGGGTACCGGATTGGGACTTTCAATCTGTAAAGGTCTGGTCACCGCCATGGGAGGTACCATTTGGGTGAACTCGGAGGAAGGGAAAGGTTCTACCTTCAGTTTCAAACTACCCATAACACCTCCGGATACGATCTCTTAAACAATTCCTTGGCCTTTCTAAAGGATAATTGACAAGTAGTCATTATCTTTGCCTTTAACAAAATATTATTGTAACAGATATGAGACATTTCACTTGCGTACAGGATTTAGGTGACTTGAAACAAGCGCTTAATGAAGCTTTCGAGATCAAGAAAGATCGTTTCCAGTTTAGTGAACTGGGAAAAAACAAGACGTTGTTGATGATATTTTTCAACTCAAGCCTACGTACCCGCTTAAGCACCCAAAAGGCTGCCATGAACTTAGGTATGAACACGATCGTTTTGGACGTTAACCAAGGTGCATGGAAGCTGGAAACAGAGCGAGGTGTTATCATGGATGGTGATAAACCGGAGCATTTGCTGGAAGCTGTTCCTGTAATGGGCTGTTACTGCGATGTGATCGGGGTCCGTTCTTTCGCACGCTTTGAGAATAAAGAAGATGATTATAACGAAAAGATATTGAGTCAGTTCATCGAGCATTCCGGCCGCCGGTATTTAGCATGGAAGCGGCGACACGCCATCCGTTGCAAAGTTTCGCCGACTTGATCACGATAGAGGAATATAAGAAAACAGCTCGTCCGAAGGTAGTCATGACTTGGGCTCCTCATCCGAAATCATTGCCGCAAGCCGTACCAAACAGCTTTGCCGAATGGATGAACGCTACAGATTATGAGTTTGTTATCACTCATCCGGAAGGTTATGAGCTTGATCCTAGATTCGTAGGCAACGCTAAAGTGGAA
>ENA-OQIC01000750-OQIC01000750.1-human-gut-metagenome-genome-assembly--contig:-NODE-750-length-13371-cov-2.645122_pt1 | contig 13371 bp, 11 predicted proteins | sample MGYA00242572_ERZ504736 | MGnify/ENA primary metagenome ERZ504736 (study PRJEB26092, sample SAMD00036201) | human gut metagenome | host: Homo sapiens | study: EMG produced TPA metagenomics assembly of... | reverse complement strand
CAAAAGCGTTAGAAGCTTTGGAAGGAACAAAAGCAGAAGTGAATTTAGAAGAAAAAAGAAGCTTATGTAGAAACAGGACTTGAAAAAGAAGCTTTAAAGAAAGCAGTAGAAGATGCAGGCTATCAGGTGCTTTCAGTAGAATAGGCGGAAAGGAAGAAAACCATGATGCGAGTAGGAATGGGATATGATGTCCATAAGCTTACAGAAGGAAGAGATTTGATTTTAGGCGGTGTAAATATTCCATGGGAAAAAGGTCTGTTGGGACATTCGGATGCCGATGTAGTGGTTCATGCCATTATGGACGCACTTTTAGGGGCAGCAGCTCTTCGGGATATCGGAAGACATTTTCCGGATACAGACCCCCAGTATAAAGGAATTTCCAGTATCAAGCTCTTGCAGCATGTAGGAAAGCTTTTAGAAGAAAATATGTACGTGATTAATAACATTGATGCAACGATTATTGCGCAGAAACCAAAGCTTTTACCATATATTGACACCATGATTGAAAATGTGGCAAATGCCTTACATTTGGAAGCCAATCAGGTAAATATAAAAGCGACCACAGAGGAAGGTCTGGGATTTACAGGAAGTATGGAAGGTATATCCGCACAGGCAATCTGTGCGCTGACACACGTGCAGGATTTTATGACAGATGACAGAAGCGGCGGTTGTGGAGGCTGCTGTAAGGAGAACAGAAGATGAGTATATTAAATGTGCAGAATTTGTCCCACGGGTTTGGTGACAGGGCTATTTTTCAGGACGTTTCTTTTCGACTGTTGAAAGGAGAACATATTGGATTGGTAGGCGCCAACGGTGAGGGTAAATCTACCTTTATGAATATTATTACAGGAAAGCTGATGCCGGATGAAGGAAAAATCGAATGGGCAAAAAATGTCCGTGTGGGATATCTGGACCAGCATACCGTGTTGGAAAAGGGAATGACCATTCGAGACGTACTGAAATCAGCGTTTTCATGGCTGTTTGAAATGGAAGCGCAGATGAACGGAATTTGTGACAAAATGGGCGAGGCATCTCCGGAAGAATTGGAAACCATGATGGAAGAGCTGGGAACCATACAGGATATGCTGACTATGCACGATTTCTACATTATTGACTCCAAGGTGGAGGAAGTGGCAAGAGCGTTGGGACTTACGGCAATTGGCTTAGACAAGGATGTTACAGATTTAAGCGGCGGACAGAGAACAAAAATCCTGTTGGGAAAACTGCTTTTGGAAAAGCCGGACATTCTGCTTTTAGACGAGCCGACCAACTATTTAGACGCAGAGCATATTGAATGGTTGAAACGATATTTGCAGGAATATGAAAATGCCTTTATTTTGATTTCTCATGATATTCCGTTCTTAAACAGCGTTGTAAATCTCATCTATCATATGGATAATCAGGAATTAAACCGTTATGTGGGAGATTATGACCATTTTCAGGAGGTTTACGCAGTAAAGAAAGCACAGCTTGAAGCGGCTTACAATCGTCAGCAGCAGGAAATCAACGAGCTGAAAGACTTTGTGGCTAGAAACAAGGCGAGAGTGGCAACCAGAAATATGGCAATGTCCAGACAGAAAAAGCTGGATAAAATGGATGTGATTGAGCTGGCAAAGGAAAAACCAAAGCCGGAGTTTAACTTTAAAACAGCCAGAACACCAAGCCGTTTTGTGGTAGAAACCGATGATTTGATTATCGGCTATGACGAACCTCTTTCCAAGCCATTGAATTTAAAAGTAGAAAGAGGAGAAAAGATTGCTCTTACCGGAGCAAACGGGATTGGAAAATCCACATTATTAAAAAGTATACTGGGCATTATTCCACCGATTTCAGGAAAGGTGCACTTAGGCGACTATCTGGAAATCGGATATTTTGAGCAGGAGATGCCACAGGGAAATAAAAATACCTGTATCGAAGAAATCTGGGAGGTCTTTCCTTCCTATACACAGTATGAGGTTCGTGCAGCATTAGCGAAATGTGGTTTGACAACAAAGCATATCGAAAGTCTTGTGCGTGTGTTAAGCGGTGGTGAGCAGGCAAAGGTGCGTCTGTGCAAGATTATCAACAGAGAAACCAATGTATTGATTTTGGACGAGCCTACCAACCATTTAGACGTAGATGCAAAAGAAGAATTAAAGAGGGCTTTAAAGGAGTACAAAGGCACAATTTTAATGGTTTGTCATGAGCCGGAGTTTTATGAAGGTCTTGCAACGGATGTATGGGATTGCTCTCAATGGACAACACGTATTTAGAAATGAAACACCTGAATAAAGAAAATGCAAATACAGTATTGTATATAAAGGAATAGCAGGTATAAATAAAAAATATGCAGGAAATAAAAAATAAACTTGCAAAAATACCGACTTGGATTTATAATACAAGAAAAAATCAGATACAGGAGGAAAGTCATGTCATACGTAGATGAGGTTATTGAATTAGTAGAAAAGAAAAATCCAGGAGAACCGGAATTTCATCAGGCAGTAAAAGAAGTTTTAGAGTCTTTAAAACCGGTAGTAGAGGCAAATGAAGAAAAGTATCGCAAAGAAGCACTTTTAGAGCGTTTAGTTGAGCCTGAAAGAGTGATTATGTTCCGTGTTCCGTGGGTAGATGACAACGGAAATGTACAGGTGAACAAAGGCTTCCGTGTACAGTTCAACAGTGCAATCGGACCATACAAAGGCGGTCTGCGTTTTCATCCATCCGTATATTTGGGAATTATTAAATTTTTAGGATTTGAACAGATCTTTAAAAATTCCCTGACAGGGCTTCCTATTGGTGGCGGTAAAGGTGGAGCTGATTTTGACCCGAAAGGAAAATCAGACAGAGAAGTTATGGCATTCTGCCAGAGCTATATGACCGAGTTATACCGTCATATCGGTGCAGATACAGATGTTCCCGCAGGTGATATCGGAGTAGGTGCAAGAGAAATCGGTTATCTGTTTGGACAGTATAAGAGAATTCGTGATGCTTACGAAGGTGTGCTTACAGGTAAGGGACTGACCTACGGCGGTTCTTTAGTAAGAAAACAGGCGACAGGATATGGTCTTCTTTATCTTACAGAAGAATTATTAAAGCTTAACGGCAAAGAATTAAAGGGAAAAACAGTTGCTGTTTCCGGAGCGGGAAATGTAGCGATTTATGCTATTGAGAAAGCTTATCAGTTAGGTGCAAAGCCTGTGACATGCTCTGACTCCACTGGCTGGGTATACGATCCGGAAGGCATTGATTTAGAAGCATTAAAAGAAATCAAAGAAGTAAAACGTGCACGTTTAACAGAATATACAAATTACAGACCAAATGCAGAGTACCATGAGGGAAAAGGGGTATGGACTGTAAAATGTGATATTGCTCTTCCATGTGCAACACAGAATGAGCTGCATTTAGAAGATGCAAAAGCATTAGTTGCTAACGGATGCTTTGCAGTTGCAGAAGGTGCAAATATGCCAACAACTTTAGAAGCTACTAAATACCTGCAGGAAAATGGTATTATCTTTGCACCTGGTAAAGCTGCAAATGCCGGCGGTGTAGCTACTTCCGGATTAGAAATGTCACAGAACAGTGAAAGATTAAGCTGGAGTTTTGAAGAAGTAGATGAAAAGCTTCAGGGAATTATGGTAAATATTTGCCACAATATGGTAGATGCAGCGAAAAAATACGGATTTGAAGGCAACTATGTGGTAGGTGCCAATGCAGCCGGATTTGAAAAAGTTGCAGATGCTATGATTGCACAGGGCGTTTGCTAAGAAAATCCTGTTGACAAATCCCGTATTTATGAATAAACTAAGAGAAGATAGGAAAAGGCATGGAACGAAAAGAGTACAGAGTAAATCCTTTTCAGAGAGAGACAGTCATCGGCTGGAAGCTGTCTTAGAGGAAGCTTTGGAAAGTGCATTCGGGAGTTGATTTGGTGAGGGGTAAGCCTAAGCCGGATACGCAGTCCTGCGTTATGGGAAATAAGTGGGAGATACTATCTTCAAATAGAGTGGAACCGCGGATTTTTCGCCTCTATGTCGTTTTGACATAGAGGCGTTTTCGTTATATTCGTTTATGGAAAATTGATAGAAAGGACGTGAAATATGGGATTTATTAGTCATATAAAAGAAGAATTTCAGGTTATCAGGGAACGGGACCCTGCAATTAAAACACCTTTAGAGGTTTTATTGTATCCCAGCTTTCGTGTTATGATACAGTACAGGCGGGCTCATAAATTATACGAAAAAGGACATTTCTTTCTGGCACGGTGGGTATCTCAGCGGGCAGCCAGAAAAACAGGAATTGAAATTCATCCGGGAGCGCAGATTGGAAAAGGGCTGTTTATTGACCACGGCTCAGGAGTGATTATCGGAGAAACGGCTATTATCGGTGATAATGTAACACTGTATCAGGGAGTTACTTTAGGCGGCACAGGAAAAGAAACGGGAAAACGACATCCTACTTTGAAAAACAACGTTATGGTAAGCGCCGGAGCAAAGATTTTAGGCTCATTTACCATTGGAGAAAACTCCAAAATCGGTGCCGGAAGCGTGGTTTTAGAGGAGGTTCCGCCTAATTGTACAGTTGTAGGCGTACCGGGGCGTGTGGTAAGAAAAGGAAACCAGAAGGTTCCTAGAAGTGATATGGACCAAATTCATCTTCCGGATCCAACCTTAGATGATATCCATAAGCTTCAGCAGGAAAATGACAGACTGCGTTCCGAATTACAGCGTATGGGTTATGAATTAAATGATATAAAAGAAAGAGAAGCGCAATGCCGCAGGGCAAGAGCCTTGGAGGCAAAAGGAAGAAGACAGGAGGAAGAAAGAGAAATATGAGAATTTATAACACACTGACAAAGAAAAAAGAAGAATTTATTCCTTTAGAAGAAGGAAAAGTAAAGATGTATGTCTGCGGACCTACGGTTTATAATTTTATCCACATCGGAAATGCAAGACCGATGATTGTATTTGATACAGTACGCCGCTATATGGAATACAAAGGATATGAAGTAAATTATGTATCCAATTTTACAGATGTAGATGACAAGATTATTGCGAAGGCAGTAGAAGAAGGTGTAAGTGCAGAGGAGATTTCCAGCCGTTATATTAAAGAATGTAAAAAAGATATGGCAGATATGAATGTAAAACCGGCGACTACTCATCCGCTGGCAACACAGGAAATTGACGGAATGATTGATATGATACAGACTTTAATGGACAAAGGCTTTGCCTATGAGGTAAACGGTACTGTATATTTCCGCGTAAAGAATTTCAAAGAATACGGAAAGCTGTCTCATAAAAATCTGGAGGATTTGCAGTCAGGATTTCGTTCTTTACAGGTTTCGGGAGAAAATCAGAAGGAAGACCCATTGGATTTCGTACTTTGGAAACCGAAAAAAGAAGGAGAACCTTTCTGGGTATCCCCATGGAGTGAAGGTCGTCCGGGCTGGCATATTGAGTGTTCTGTGATGTCTAAAAATATCTAGGTGAAGAAATTGACATCCATGCAGGCGGTGAAGACCTTGTTTTCCCACATCATGAAAACGAAATTGCTCAGTCTGAATGCTGCAACGGAAAGCAGTTTGCAAGATACTGGATGCACAACGCTTTCTTGAATATTGACAATCGCAAAATGTCAAAATCTCTTGGAAACTTCTTTACCGTAAGAGAAATCGGAGAAAAATATGATTTACAGGTGCTTCGCTTCTTTATGTTAAATGCACATTACAGAAGTCCGCTGAATTTCAGCGCTGAGCTGATGGAAGCTTCTAAAAATTCTCTGGAAAGAATTATTACTTGTGTGGAGCAGTTAAAACACCTGTTGGAAACAGCAGAAAAAACAGAAATGACAGCAGAAGAAAAAGCCTTGGAAGCGGAAGTTCTGGAATATGTAAAGAAATATGAAAATTCCATGGAAGATGATTTTAATACCGCAGATGCCATTGCCGCTATTTTTGAGTTGGTTAAATTTGCCAATACAAAAGCAAATGAAAACAGCACAGCAGCTTTTGTACAGTATCTTTTTGATACCATTGTGCATTTAAGCGATGTGTTAGGTCTGATTGTGAACAAGGAAGCTGAAATTTTAGATGAAGAAATTGAAAAACTGATTGAAGAACGTCAGATGGCAAGAAAAGAGAAAACTTTAAAAGAGCAGATGAAATCAGAGATGAATTGGCTGCTATGGGTATCATCTTAAAAGATACAAGAGAGGGTGTACAATGGAAGCGAGCTTAAAGAAATTCAAGGAGCTGTTTGAACTGGAGGATACGGATATCAGAACCTATTCTCCTTTAACCCTTGCCTACATCGGAGATGCCATTTATGAGCTGGTTATCCGTACTATTTTAGTGGAAAAAGGAAATACTCAAGTAAATAAGCTGCATCAAAGAGCCAGCAAATTAGTAAAAGCATCTGCCCAGTCAGAGATTATCGAAAAGCTGAAACCATATCTTACAGAAGAAGAAATGGGAATTTTCAAAAGAGGAAGAAATGCAAAATCCTTTACCATGGCAAAAAATGCCAGTATGTCCGATTACAGAAGAGCTACGGGATTTGAGGCGTTAATGGGACATTTGTATCTGACAGAGCAGTGGGACAGAATGTTAGAATTGATAAAAATAGGAATTACAGAAGGAGAAAAGGATGGAGAATAAATTCCAGGAAACAAAGGTAGAAGGCAGAAATGCGGTTTTAGAAGCGTTTCGTTCCGGAAAATCTGTGGATAAGTTATTTGTTCTGGAAAAATGCGAGGACGGTCCGGTACGCACCATTTGCGTGAAGCAAAGAAGCATGATACCATGATTAAATATGTAAAAAAAGAAAGACTGGATCAGTTATCGGAAACAGGAAAACATCAGGGTGTGATTGCCATGACTGCGGCGTATAATTACGCAGAAGTAGAAGATATTCTGGCAGCAGCCAGAGAAAAAGGAGAACCGCCGTTTCTGGTATTGCTGGATAATATCGAAGACCCTCATAATCTGGGAGCAATTATCCGTACAGCAAATCTGGCAGGTGCTCATGGCGTGATTATTCCAAAGAACAGAGCCGTGGGGCTGACTGCAACGGTTGCAAGAACTTCTGCCGGAGCATTGAATTATACACCGGTTGCAAAGGTTACCAATCTTGCAAGAACCATTGAAAATCTGAAAAAAGAAGGAATTTGGTTTGTATGTGCGGATATGGGCGGAACACAGATGTACGACCTTGATTTAAAAGGCGCAATCGGACTGGTTATCGGAAACGAGGGCGACGGCGTATCAAAGCTGGTACGTGAAAAATGCGATTTTATTGCATCCATACCAATGCAGGGAAATATCGACTCTTTGAATGCCTCTGTGGCAGCAGGGGTACTGGCATACGAAATTGTAAGACAGAGAATGGGGAAATAGTACAGGAATTCATTTATGATGAAGGAATATGAAAATTTAAAAGATGAGGAGCTTTTTGAGCTTTTATGGCAGGGACAGGAAGGCTTGGAGGATTACCTCATTAACAAATATAAGGGAATGGTGCTGAAGAAGGCACATGCCATGTTTCTAATCGGAGGAGAGCAGGAGGATTTAATTCAGGAGGGTATGATTGGGCTGTTTAAGGCAGTCCGAGGATACCATCCTGACAAAAATGCTTCATTTTCCACTTTTGCTAATTTATGTATAGAAAGGCAGATGTATAAGGCCATTGAAATTTCAGGAAGGCAGAAGCACAAGCCATTAAATTCTTACATTTCTTTAAGTGAGATGGAAGGACCGCTGTATAATGCGGAAGATATTACACAGCAAAATCCGGAGGAAATTGTTATTGGAAAAGAAAATGTAAGCAGAATGATGGAGGAGATTAAGGAACGGTTAAGTCCTTTTGAAATCAGGTGCTGGATGCTTATCTGGATGGAGCAGATTATCTTCAGATTGCAGAAATGACAGGAAAGCAGCCCAAGTCCATTGACAATGCACTGCAAAGAATAAAAAATAAAATTCATGGAATGGAATGGGTAAAATAAAAAGACTGTTGTATGAAAGACATACGGAGAGGTATGTGTTTTATACGTCAGTCTTTTTTGTATGAAATGATTTATACAAAACAAAAAAACGGTGCATTTAGACGAAAAAATATGTAAAATATGAAAAAATTAAATGAAATGTATGTATTTTGAGGGATTAAATGGTTAAAATGCACAAAAATAGAACAATAATATAAAAAAATTGATTAAAAATGTAAATCATTCAAGGATGCACAGATATATACTTAAAAAAGCATTTATTATTTCATAGGAAATTGTTTTCTGTGAAATAAAATACCAGAAAGGAGAAAGGTATGAAAAGTAAAAAATTAAAGAAAGCTTTTGCAGGGTTGTGTACAGTAGCATTGACGGTGTCTTCTGTTCCGGTATCTGCACAAACAGAACAGACAGAAACATTGCAAAAGGAAGTGGCTTGCGTCTTTGGTATGATGAGCCTGCTTCAAAGGGGAAAATATTTTAAATGGCGGAAGCTTTGGAACGACAGAAGAAGACAATACATGGCAGCAGCAGACGCTTCCTATCGGCAACAGCTTTATGGGTGCAAATGTGTATGGAGAGATTGGAGAAGAAAGGCTGACATTCAATCAGAAAACCCTCTGGAACGGTGGACCGAGTGAAAGCCGCCCGAATTATGATGGGGGAAATAAGGAAACAGCTGACAATGGTCAGAAAATGTCCGAAGTATATAAGGAAATCATTAAATTATATAAAGAGGGCAATGATACACAGGCAAATGAGTTTGCAAAAAAACTTACCGGAGAAGTAGAAGGATATGGAGCATACCAGTCATGGGGGGATATTTATGTAGATTTCGGTTTGAAAGAAGAACAGGCAGAAAACTATGTTCGTGACTTAAATCTGGAAAATGCAGTAGCTTCGGTAGATTTTGACTATCAGGATACAAAAATGCACCGAGAATATTTTATCAGTTATCCGGATAATGTATTGGCAATGAAATTTACTGCTGATGGTAATGAGAAATTGGATTTTGATATTTCTTTTCCAATAGATAATGCAGAGGGAGTAGCAGATAAAAAATTGGGTAAGTCTGTGAAAACCACTGTTGAAGACGATATGATTACCGTGTCAGGTGAAATGCAGGACAACCAGTTAAAACTGAATGGAAAATTAAAAGTAGAGACAGAAGGTGGAAAAGTGCAGGAAAAGGATGGGGACAAGCTTCATGTATTCGGCGCATCGGAAGCGGTTGTTTATGTTTCTGCAGATACTGATTATTTGAATAAATATCCTGATTATCGTACAGGGGAAACTGCACAGGAATTGGACGCAAGTGTAGAAAAAGCTGTGGATAAGGCTAGTAAAAAAGGATATGAGAAAGTAAAAAAAGAACATATTAAAGATTATTCTGAAATTTTTTCAAGAGTACAGTTGGATTTGGGACAGAATGTTCCGGAAAAGACAACAGATATTTTGCTGAATGATTATAATGCAGGGAAAAATACAGAGGCAGAAAATCGTGCATTAGAGGTAATATTGTTCCAGTATGGAAGATATTTAACCATTGCTTCCTCCAGAGCAGGAGATTTGCCCTCTAATTTACAGGGAGTATGCAAAATCGTGTAGGAGATCACAACAGAATTCCATGGGCATCCGATTATCACATGAATGTCAACTTGCAGATGAATTATTGGCCTACTTATTCTACTAATATGGCAGAATGTGCTACGCCTTTGATTGATTATATCAATTCTCTTGTAGAACCGGGAAAAGTAACGGCAAAAACTTATTTTGGGGTTGAAAATGGAGGCTTTACAGCTCATACTCAGAATACGCCATTTGGATGGACCTGTCCGGGTTGGGATTTTAGCTGGGGTTGGTCACCGGCAGCGCTTCCTTGGATTTTACAGAATTGCTGGGAATATTATGAATATACCGGTGATGTGAAATATATGGAAGAGCATATTTATCCAATGTTAAAGGAAGCAGCTCTTTTATATGACCAGATTTTAATTGAAGATGAAAAGACAGGAAGGCTTGTTTCTGCGCCTGCGTATTCACCGGAGCATGGACCTGTTACAGCAGGAAATACTTACGAACAGTCCTTAATCTGGCAGTTGTATGAAGATGCAGCTACGGCAGCAGAAATCTTGAGTAAGGATGAAGAAAAAGCAAAAGAGTGGCGTCAACGACAGCAAAAATTAAAACCGATTGAAATCGGTGAAAGTGGTCAGATTAAAGAATGGTATACGGAAACTACTTTGGGAAGTATGGGAGAAAAAGGTCACAGACACATGTCACATTTACTGGGACTGTTTCCGGGAGATTTGATTTCCGTAGATAACGCAGAATACATGGATGCTGCCATTGTTTCTCTGAAAGAAAGAGGAGAGAAGAGTACCGGATGGGGAATGGGACAGAGAATTAACGCATGGGCAAGAACCGGAGACGGAAATCAGGCACACAAACTTATTCAAAATCTCTTTCATGACGGTATTTATCCAAACCTTTGGGATACACATACGCCATTCCAGATTGACGGAAACTTCGGTATGACATCCGGTGTGTCAGAGATGCTGATGCAGAGTAATATGGGATATATCAATATGCTGCCTTCTCTGCCGGATGTGTGGGCAAACGGAAGTGTCAAAGGACTTGTTGCAAGAGGAAATTTTGAAGTCAGCATGAAATGGGCTGACAAAAATCTGACAGAGGCATCTGTTTTATCAAGAAACGGAGGAACTGCAACGGTTCAGACAAAGAATGCTTCTTTGGCAACGGTTTTTGATGAAAAAGGAAATCCGGTAGAGATGAAGGCTTTGACAGCAGATCGTATTTCTTTTGAAACAGAAAAGGGAAAAACTTATATTATAAAAAATATTCCGCAGAGTGTGAAAGTTCCTACCGGTCTTACAGCAGAACGTTTGGATGAACAGAGTGTAGAACTTACATGGGATGAAGCAGAAGCGGATGGAATTTGTTTCAATGTATATCGCAAAGTAGGAAACGGAGATATACAGTTAATCGCAAGTAATGTAAAAACCAACTCTTACAAGGATGTAACAGCATACGAAAAACTGGGCACTATGAAATATCAGATTACAGCAGTGACTTCTGAGCTGGAGTCTGAGAAAACAGAGTTTGTTACGATAAAAGACAAAGGCGTAACTGCGGGAATGATTGATGATACCGACAGCCATATTATCTATGAAGGTGCATGGGGCGATTGGAAAGAAGAGGTAAATTATAACGGTACAATTAAGTATCTGAATACTCCACAGGGGAATGAAAGTGTTTCTTTGAATTTTGTAGGAACGGGAATTGAGGTAATTACCTGTACCAATCACGACAGAGGAATGATGGAAGTTCTGATTGACGATAAGTCTTATGGAGAAATCGATACATACAGTGCACAAACAAAGCGTCAGCAGAAAATTTTCGAAAAGGACGATTTGCCTTACGGAAACCATACAATTACTTTGAAGGTATTAAATAAGAGCAGTCAGGGAGCAGGAAAGTCTACAAAGGTAGAACTGGATGCTTTCCGTGTTCTGGATAATACGATGTCAATGCCTGCTTCTGTTCAGGTATCTGCGGTATCAGGAATTACAATTATTGGAAAAGCAAACAGTACAGTCCAAATGAAAGCAGAAATATTGCCGGAGGATGTACAAGATAAGAGTGTAACATGGTCTTCTTCTGATACTTCTATTGCAGAGGTGAATGAAAATGGTCTTGTAACGGTAAAAGAAAAAAATGGAGAAGTAAAGATTACCGCAGTATCAAAAGCAGATACTACAAAGAGTGGAGAAGTAACCTTAAAGGTAGCCTTGAAACAGGGAAATGCAAATACAGTAACAGAAATTGAAGATGCTGTACAGGAAAATGGAAAGTGGAAACCAAATCCTTCCATTACATGGAGTGAAGGCTGGTCAACATGGGACGGAGAAGCTGACAGACACCATGGTGGAACGAAGACAGAAGCAACAGGAGCAGGCAAATACTTTGAATATACCTTTACAGGAAACCAGATTGAAGTATATGTACAGAAGCATCAAAACTGTGGAAACTTCGAAATCTATCTGGATGATGAAAAAGTAGATACTTATTCCTTTGACACAGAAATTGGAACAGGAGAAGATCAGGCGCTGTTGTTTAAATCAGAAGAACTTTCCAATGAAGAACATAAGATTAAGTGTGTGATTACTGACAGAGGCGGAAAACAGCAGGCAAATTTGGATTATTTGAAAGTATATGCCCCGGCAGACTCTTCCGTTTTGGATAAATCAAATCTTCAGACGTTATCACAGAAGCATCTGTGTTGTCAGAAGAAGCTTATCCACAGGATAAATGGGCAGAATTACAAAAGGTATATAAAGAAGCTGTTGCTGTTATGAATAAAGATGATGCAAAACAGGATGAAATAGACAAGGCAGCAGAAGCGTTAGAAGCAGCCATTTCAGCTTTAGGAAAAGCACAGCCGCCTGTTGTGAAACAGGAAACAGGAAAAGCTATTTTAGTAGAGTCAAAGCAGATTGTATTAGAATGGGATAAGGTACAAGGTGCAAAATCTTATGAAATTATAGATAACGAACATCAAGTAAAGGCAGAAACAACAGATACCTTTGCAAGAGTAACGGGATTAGAGCCGGGAACGACGTATAACTTCAAGATTTATGCAGTAAATGAAGGCGGGAAATCAGAAAAAGCGATTGAAATCAATGAGGTAACAACAACAAATCCAAATGGAGAGAATACAATTCCGCCTGTTACGGATATAGCAAAAAGGTTACAGGAAAAGATAGTGTAAAATTGACATGGAAAGCTCCGACAGATACTAAGACAGCAGGGTACATAGTTTATGTAGACGGTGCCAAGAAAGGAGTTACAGAAAAAGAAGCATTTACATTACAAGGACTTGTAAAAAATCAGATTTATGTAGTAAAAATTATAGCTTTTGATGAAGAAGGTCATAAATCTGTTCCTGCACAGTTTGCATTTTCTTTTGAAGAAGAAGAAAATGAAGGCTGGGTTCATACAGGAAATGGTTGGGAGTATTATGAAAACGGGAACAAAGCAATCGGCTGGAAAGATATTTCAGGAACATGGTACTATTTTAATGGCAATGGTATTATGGAAACCGGATGGGAAGAAGTAAATGGTCATTGGTATTACCTAAATGACAGTGGGGCAATGTGTACCGGTTGGGTATATGTAGACGGACATTGGTACTATATGGATCAGTGGGGAGCAATGCAGACTGGTTGGGTATTTGTAGACGGACATTGGTACTATATGGATCACGTGGGGAGCAATGTGACACTGGTTGGGAACGAAGTAAATAGGTCATTGGATGATTATATGGATCAGCAGGGAGCAATGCAGACCGTTGGGTATCTGTAAGGTGGACATTGG
>ENA-OQIC01000749-OQIC01000749.1-human-gut-metagenome-genome-assembly--contig:-NODE-749-length-13404-cov-2.422686_pt1 | contig 13404 bp, 21 predicted proteins | sample MGYA00242572_ERZ504736 | MGnify/ENA primary metagenome ERZ504736 (study PRJEB26092, sample SAMD00036201) | human gut metagenome | host: Homo sapiens | study: EMG produced TPA metagenomics assembly of... | reverse complement strand
TACAGTAACGCACAAACAGTTCTTTTATACCTCGAAGCATGGCTTCTTTTACATTTTCATCCAGAGAAATCTCTTCCTCCTCAAACAGCGCTACCTCTGCTTCCAAATACACGTCTTCACTGTCAAAACGCACAAGCTCTGCTCTTTGCTTTCCTTCTACCAGCACTTGAACCATGTTTTTTCTGTTTTTCACTAACTGCTTGATTTCCCCGATTATACCTACTGTATACAAATCCTCCTGTGAAGGTTCTTCCGTCTGTGGGTCTCTTTGTGTAATCAGGAAAACTCTCTGATCCTGAACCATGGCTTTTTCTATGGCTTTTATAGACTTTTCCCGACTTACATCAAAATGAACAATCATATCAGGAAGAATGGTCGTACCTCTAAGGGCGATTGCCGGCAAATGCTGTATCATGTCACTCATTCTCGCTCCTCCTTCATCCTGTAACCAGTCTTTTACGCAATTTCCGGTGTCTCTTTCTTCTTACGGTTATTCTTTGTTCCTTTACTTCTTCTTGAGGATACCGGCAATTCTCTGCGCTCTACCAAGCTTCTCCTGTTCCGTCTACCACATCTTTGGTAATAGTGCAGCTTACAATGCTGTCATCAGAAGGCGCCGTGTACATTAAATCCATCATGAGTTTTCCATAATCGCACGCAAACCTCTGGCTCCTGTTTTTCTTTCCATGGATTTGTCTGCAATGGCTTCCAAGGCTTCTCCTTCAAACTCCAGATTAATTCCGTCAAGATTAAACAAAGTCTGATACTGACGTACAAGAGAATTTTTCGGCTCTGTAAGAATTTTTACCAACGCATTTTTATCAAGAGCATTTAAGGAAACTACAACAGGAACACGTCCTACAAATTCAGGAATTAAACCGAATTTGACAAGGTCCTGCGGCATCACTTCTTTTAAAAGCTCGCCTACGTTCTTTTCCTCTTTTGTCTGCACCTGTGCGTTAAATCCGATGGCTTTTGTATCTTTTCTGGTCTCGATAATTTTATCTAATCCTTCAAAAGCACCGCCGCAGATAAAGAGAATGTTGGTAGTATCAATCTGAATAAATTCCTGCTGCGGATGCTTTCTGCCACCCTGTGGCGGTACGCTTGCAACTGTTCCCTCTACAATTTTCAGTAAAGCCTGCTGAACGCCTTCACCGGAAACATCTCTGGTAATAGAAGCATTTTCAGATTTTCTTGTAATCTTATCAATTTCATCAATATAAATAATTCCGTACTGTGCCCGTTCAATATCATAATCTGCCGCCTGAATAATCTTCAGCAGAATATTTTCAACATCTTCCCCTACATATCCTGCCTCTGTCAGTGTTGTTGCATCCGCAATAGCAAAGGGAACATTTAACAGCCTTGCAAGTGTCTGTGCAAGAAGAGTTTTTCCTGAACCGGTAGGACCTAACATTAAAATATTACTTTTTGCAGTTCTACATCTGTATTTCCTCCGGAAAGGACTCTTTTATAATGATTGTATACCGCAACAGAAAGCACTTTTTTGGCTTCGTCCTGTCCGATTACATACTCATCTAAGATTTCTTTGATTTCCTGAGGCTTTAATAAATTAATTTCTCCTGCCAGAGCTTCATCGTATGGCTGTTTTAATTCTTCGTTTATGATTTCTGAACAAAGTCCGATACATTCATCACAGATAAATGTGTCATCAGGACCTGCAATCAGTTTTCTCACCTGGTCGTCTGTTTTTCCGCAAAAGGAACACCGAATTCTTGTATCATTCCCTTTATTTGCCATATCTTCTTTCCTTTCTGTTTCTACTTCCAAATCTTTCTTAAAGGTAAAAGACTCCCGCAACTGTATGCAGGAGTCTTATCTTCTGTCGCTATCTGTGCTCGATTACTGAGTCGATTAAACCATAAGCCATAGCTTCCTGCGCTGTCATATAGTTGTCTCTTTCAGTATCTCTTGCAATGGTTTCCAGAGTCTGACCTGTGTTCTGCGCCAGAATTGAATTCAGTTTATGTCTTGTCTTCAAAATCTGCTGTGCTACAATGTCAATCTCTGTTGCCTGTCCCTGTGCACCGCCGGAAGGCTGGTGTATCATAATTTCTGCATTTGGAAGAGCCATTCTCTTTCCTTTTGCACCGCCTGCCAGAAGGAATGCTCCCATGCTGGCTGCCAATCCCATACAAATTGTAGATACATCACACTTGATATACTGCATGGTATCATAAATCACCATTCCTGCCGTTACCGAACCGCCGGGGCTGTTAATGTATAAATGAATATCCTTTCCGGGATCTTCAGACTCCAGAAAAAGAAGCTGTGCTGCAATTAAATTTGCAGATACATCTGTTACTTCTTCTCCCAGAAAAATAATTCTGTCTTTTAATAATCTGGAATAGATGTCGTAGTTTCTTTCACCGCGGCTTGTCTGTTCAATGACGTATGGTACTAAACTCATGAAACTCCTCCTATTCTTACTGAATATAGCAATTCTGCTTCTTATTCAGCTTTTTCTTCTTTTTTCTCTACTACTTTTGCAGACTCTGCAACTAAAGTAACTGCTTCCTGAACAGCCATATCTTTCTTAATCTGTTCTTTTTCGTAGTCACCCATTACTTCTTTTAATTTTTCAACTTCCATTTTGTACATGTCAGCCATTGCTTTTAATTCTTCTTCGAATTTTTCATCAGAAATCTGAATATTTTCTGTTTCAGCAATCTTCTCTAATACAAGACGGCTCTGAATTCTCTTTAATGCCTGTGGACGCATCTGTTCCTGAATTTTCGCATTGTCAAGACCTGTAACTGATAGTACTGGTCAATAGATAAGCCCTGCGCCTGCATTCTGCGGATGAAATCCTGCATTAACTGCTGAATTTGGTTCTGGATCATAGCTTCCGGAATATCCATCTGTGCATTTTCAATTACAGCGTCTACTGCTTTGTCTTCTCTTTCACGTTTTGCAACAGCTTCTTTACGTTCTTTTAATTTCTTTTCGATATCTGCTTTGTAAGCATCTAAAGTATCGAATTCAGAAACATCTTTTGCAAATTCGTCATCTAATTCCGGAAGTTCTTTTACTTTGATTGCTTTTACTGTGCATTTGAATACAGCAGCTTTTCCTGCTAAATCATTTGCATGATAGTTTTCCGGGAATGTAACGTTTACTTCTTTTTCAACACCGATTTCAGCGCCTACTAACTGTTCTTCAAATCCAGGAATAAAGGAGTTAGAACCGATTGTCAGAGGATAATCTGTTCCTTTTCCGCCTTCAAATGCAACACCGTCAACAAATCCTTCGAAATCTAAAGTCACCATGTCGCCGTCAGCAACTGCTCTGTCATCTACGTCGATTGTTCTGGAGTTATTTTCCTGCTCTCTCTTTAATTCAGCAGCAATTTCTTCTTCTGTAACATCAGCAGGACTTACTTCTACTTCAAGACCTTTGTATTCGCCTAATGTAACTTCCGGTTTTACTGCTACTTCTGCTGTAAAGATAAAGGATTTTCCTTTTTCAATCTGAACAACATCGATTTCAGGCTGAGAAACGATTTCAAGACCGCTTTCATCTGCTGCCTTTGGATATTCCGCCTGAATTAAAGCGTTTGCTGCATCTTCAAAGAAGATACCTGCTCCATACATTTTTTCAATCATAACACGAGGTGCTTTTCCTTTACGGAAACCTGGAATTGTGATTTTCCTCTGCTTCTAAGGTAAGCATTCTGTACTGCTTTTTCAAATTCTTCTGCAGAAACTTCGATTGTAAGCTTCGCCATGTTTTTTTCTAAGTTTTCTACCTGTACACTCATTGTAAATAATTCCTCCTTGAATTCTATATGCACTCTGTTTAATAAAAATAAGATTAAACAGCGCTGTTTTCATACTTGCAGTCATTTACACAGTATAACACAAGGATATTGAAAACGCCAGTATTTTTTCATCAATGCCCGTAAATCACTGATTTTTTTATTTCTTCTGCTTTTTCTTTTCCATAAAGCTGGGAAATCAGCTCCAATGCAAAAGGAATTGCCGTACCAAGACCTCTGCTGGTGGTAATGTTTCCGTCTCTTACTACCCTGTCGGTACACACTTCTGCCTCTATAAGCTTATCTTCAAAGCCCGGATAGCAGGTTGCTTTCTTTCCTTTTAAAAGTCCCAGCTCACCCAAAATCATAGGAGCTGCACAAATTGCAGCTATTTTCTTATCCTTCGCTGCAAATTCCTTTAAAAGTGCACAAAGCTTCTCATGATTTCTCAAATTCAAGTTCCCGGCATTCCTCCCGGAAGTACCAATACATCTGCATCTTCATAACATGTCTCATCAAAAAGCACATCTGCCTTCAATTCTATATTATGAGCGCCCTTTACTGTAAGTCCTTCTCCCACAGACACCATAAGAACCTCCGCCCCTGCTCTGCGAAGTAAATCCACTACGGTCAGCCCTTCAATTTCTTCGAAACCATCTGCTGTAAATACACATATTTTTGCCATTCTATCCCTCTTTTCTTTTTTCCGTTCATGACGTTAAGTATAGCACAAACTTCTGTTTTATCTGTAAACTTTTTCTAAATTAAAACTGCCTTTTTGCATAACACAAATCTCTCTAAGCCGCCATACAACTGCGTTCTCGCCTTAATCTCATATCCGTTTTCTGTCATGTTAAAAAGGCTGAATGTATTTTCCGGATGTACCGAACACAAACGATATTGTACAGTATGCTGTTTTTCTTTCATTCTTTGCACCAATTCTTCTTCCGCTTTTTCCAACATCTTTTGCTGCAATTTATTTCCCCGAAAACTACTTTTACTGCCGCCGTATCCATGTGCACGATTTTATCCGTATCCTCCTTAGGAACGTCTGCATAAACGCCCATATAATCCTCTTCTCCCGGAACAACCACAATAAAAAATCCTGCCAGTTCCCTGCTTTCTTTTTCTCTTGCAAGAATAATAAAACCTTCTCCCTCCAGCATTTCTTGGATATACGCTTCATCACCTGCTGCAAACCATTCCTTTTTCTTCACGGTCTGCGCCGCTTCTTTCATAACTTTCCAAATTTCTTCTCTGTCTTTTTGAACGGCTTTTTCAAATATAAATTCCATTTTCTTCCTCTCTTTAATTTTACTTGCTTTTTCTTTGAAAAAATTATATGATACATTTACTTTTTATTCAACGAAAAACGGAGGTTTCTTATGGAGATAGAAAGAAAATATCTTATCCACAAATTACCGGAAAATCTTGACACTTATCCATATAAAAAAATAGAACAAGCATACTTATGCACCGAGCCTGTTGTGCGTATACGCAAACAAGATCAGGAATATTTTTTAACTTATAAAGGAAAAGGACTGCTTGTCCGAGAAGAATATAATCTTCCCCTTACAGAAGCTGCTTATCTACATCTAAAAGAGAAAGCAGACGGTATTGTTTTATCAAAAACACGCTATCTGCTTCCTCTTTCTGACACACTTACCATTGAACTTGATATTTTTGACGCACCTTATGAAAACCTGTGGCTTGCAGAAGTAGAATTTTCCACTCAAGAAGAAGCAGAACACTTCCTTCCTCCACCATGGTTTGGAGAAGATGTCACTTTTTCCACAAAATATCAAAACAGTACCCTGTCATTAAAATAACGGATGTATACCCTTTATTTTTCTACTGCTTTTTCTGCAAATTCTGTATTTACTAACTTATCGTAGGGGACTCTTTTTTCCAGTTCCCCTGCATCCTCTAAAATATCTTCCAAAAGTTCAAAACTCTTTTTCTCAAAAATCAAATTCTCTTTCCACGTATCCTGTTCCTGATAACGTTTTACAATGGTCTCAATGGTTTTTAAATCATTTTCCGGAAATTGTGGTTTTATAATTTGAGCAATTTCTTCCGGTGTATGAGTGTTCACATAATTCATACCTTTTTGTAATGCATTGACAAACCCCTGTACAATCTGCGGATTTTCCTGCATAAAACTGGATTTGGCACTATAAGCCGTATAAGGTACATAACCAGAATCCACACCACAGGAAGCCACCACATAACCTGCATCTTCCTGCTCTAAAGCTGTGGCAGAAGGTTCAAATTCCACGCTAAAATCCCCCTGACCGCCTAAAAAAGCTGCTGCTGTAGAACCGAAATCAATACTCCTGTTGATATTTAAGTCTTTATCCGGATTTATTCCATTCTGCTTTAAAATGTATTCAAATACCATTTCCGGCATACCACCTGTCGCCACTATTACAATGTAAATAATTGTTCGATAATTGTTCAGAAGTCATTTGAGCCGGTAAATCCGGCAAATATTGATGCATCAATACCGCAATCTCTTTTTTTGTTTTCACAATATTGTAAGGTTTCAGCGGATTATCCGTATCTTCCAAAATTCCCAATTCTTTCATCAAATTGATATAAGGTAAGATACTTTGTTTCGTTTTCTTAAATCCCAATGCTGTGATATGTTCTGACAAGTATTTTGCAGATGTATATCCACGTTCATCTTCTATAATCAGCTTCATTACAAGAGCGATTACAGTATTTTCCCGGCGATTCATCTCATCAGCAGGACTGTAATTGATTAAATCAGACAAACCATATTTTAAAGTAATTTCTGGCATTCCCTCTTTATCTACGTCAATTCTCTCAATCAACAGTTCAATATCTCTTCGGTCAAGAGTTCCACCTGCAATGATTTTATCAACTACATCCAATGCATTTCTCAATTTGTCCTTTACATCCGGTGTTTCTATAGTAGTTTCGTTCAGTTCTTTTTCCTGTATCTCCAAACCATGAATCTGTGCCAGTAGATCCTTTTGCATAGAATCATAGGTTTCATGGATCAAATCCTCATTTTCAGATGCTATGGATAAATCTTTTATTTTTTGTGTTAAAAGTACCTTTAGTTGATTTTTTCGGTTTTGAATTTCTTCCTGAAGGTCCTGTCGTTTTTCTGCCAGCGTTTTCTTTTCTGCCTCAAAGTCCCTCATATCATATGTGGAAATCACTTCACAAAGCGCTTCTCTGCACAGTTTAATATAATTCAACACATCTTCCATCAAATCATTTTCCTCAATTAGATGCGCTTTCTCACAATACCGCCTACCTTTCGTATTATAGGTAGTACAAATATAATATTTTCTTTCTCTGCTGGATGTTTGACGCTTAATCGGTGTCAAACGACTTCCACAATCTTTACAAAACAAACAGCTTCCAAAAGGATTGGGAATTTCTGAACCAATCCATTCCCCCCTGCTTCCACGATAATTCGTGCGATTACGCTTTTCCTTTAATTCCTGTACAAGAGAAAAAGTGGCTTTATCAATAATTGCCGGATGATGATCTTCAAAAATACACTGTTCTTCTTTTGGAACACGTTTATCCTTTCCATGTACCGTGTTTCTGGCACGTTTCTCAAACGAAATGTTCCAATGTAAAAATCATTATCTAATAATTCTTTCACCATGCTGTCTGACCAACTGGTCGCAACTTCTTTTTACTCACGCGACCTTCTTCAATTTCTCGTTCCCGCTGTACCATAGAGGGCGTTGGGATACCCTGATCGGTCAGGTGATTTGCTATTTTACGATAACCGGAACCGGAGATATAAAGGTCATAAACCATTTTTACAAATTCCGCCTCTTTGGGAACGATTTTGATGATACTTTTGTCTTTCGTATCCCGACAATATCCGAAAGGTGGTTTTGTCATAAGAGTGCCTTCTTTTTGTCTGGCTCCGATCGCTCTTTTGATTTTCTTACTGGTATCTTTTACATAACGCTCATTGAACCATGTTTTAATTCCAATGGTGTCGTCGCTGGAATCAAAAGAATCGTAATTATCATCAATGACAATGAGATGTTTTCCCCGTTCCTGAAACTCATCCAAAAGCAAAAGAACCTTCGCATTATGTCTGCCAAGACGAGAGAAATCTTTCACATATACGGTATCAATATCTTTATCTAAATCAGCCATCATCTGTTGAAATCCCGGTCTATCAAAATATAACCTGACACTCCGTCATCTTCATACCATCGGTCAATAACCATTCCATGGTCGGCTGCATACTGATTAATAATTAACTTCTGATTTTCTATGGAAACATAATTTCGCTTATCGTCATCTCTTGAAAGACGCACATATCCAGCATTCATGTCCTCATCCTTTCTGAAATATTATTTATAGAATAATGTAATATAATTATATATCGAAAAATCTTTTTCGTAAACGGATTATTACATATTTTACAATGAATTGTATTATTGTGAACAGTAATATAACAAGGGCGAGAGAATGTCTCCCGCCCATAGAAATTACTGATTGATTTCTTTTATATGGTTTCGAATCAATGCTTTTATTCCATTATGTATATTTTTATCCGGCTGCCCATCCGCAAATGTGACAACCCGAAAACCTATTTTTGTATATTTCTCCTTATCTGCCTCAAAGTCTTCTGAAGATGTATAATCTGTTCGCCACAAGTAATATGTAGGTTTCTGCAGAACTATCACACTCTTTCTATTTCTGATGTCTATACTAAGATATAAACATCAGATTGTTTTTGTGCCTGTCTGCTCTATAATATTTTCAGTCTGACTTGATTCGGCAGTAGCAAAAAAGGTTTTCATTTTTCCCATTTTTCATGGGCAATATCACTCCGATAACTAGAACCGCCAACATATAACGGAACACACATTTCTAAAATACGATCATAAATTCGTTTCTTTTCTATGTTCGTTTCTTCTTTTAATTGTTTTATCGGAAGATTGGTAGTTACGATCAATGGTCTGCCGGAGCGATATCTTCGGTCAATTACGCTGAATACAATTCCAAGAGCATACTCAGAATTTCGTTCTGTGCCAAGATCATCCAAAATTAAAAGTTCATATCGCGCTAGAGCATTGATATATTCTGTTTTATCCTCTAATGGAAACATATCATCAATAATTGTATTAAAATTTGTCATCTTCACAGTAATTTCCTGATTCAAAAGTGCGTTGGCAATGCAACCGGCTATGTAACTCTTTCCTGTACCTATTGGTCCCCACAAGAGAAAACCAATATGATTTTTCTTCATATCATTCCAGTTTGCTGTGTATTCTTTGGCCTTCTCGATGGCAGTAGTCTTTTCTGCCAGTTCAAAATTCCAATCATACATTCGTGGTTCTTCAAAACAGATTTTTCTGTTTCTTTCCACTAATTCGCGGTGTTCTCTTTCTTTATATGCCTTTTCTTCTGCTTCACGCTTTTGACGGATACATGCACATTGTCTAAAATGTTTTTTCATACCAAGAATACTGTCTGGAGGGAAATATGCCTCTACAGGTTCTCCACAAATCTTACAATATGCTAATCCATCTGCACCTAAATATGTGTCTTCCTGCTTCATCATAAGCTGTCTCCCTCCTCATATTCGTAATTTACTCCAATCTTATTACTAAAATTATATTTTTCTTTTACTTTACTAGGTGGCACATTTCCGTCCATAGAAGAGGCTGTTTTCCGACTGAATGAAGGACAGCTTTTCATCCCAATGGAAGTTTTATTTTCGTCTGTCTGCTTTACATCCGGTTCAGAAATCAACTCTATACAGGGGATTCGCATATATAAATGATTTGGTTTTGAAAATCCTCCGGAACTGCGAATCAACAATCCATTTCATCCAATTCTTTCATGGCAGCTTTTACAGAAGTGCAACACTTTCCCCATTTCAAAGATATTTCTGTAATCGGAAAGACAAAATATACATGTCCTTCTTCATTAGTCCAATGATTTTTCTGTGAAATTCTGGCTCTGTCATATAACAGCATATAAAGTATTTTTGCGTCTGAGAGAGTGGTAGCTCTAACAAAAATTTAGGAAACTGATAATAGGGAAGTATCTTTTCCGTTTCCATCATATATTCAAATTTCATATTTTCTTTTACCTTTCTGAAAAATTAAGGAGACGGATGCCGGCTTTCCAAAAGAGCTTTTTATGATTTATATAATTCTCTTTTTATATCTCCCTATATAACGAAAGGAAAAAATCTTATTTTACAGGGTGCAGAGAGAAAAAATTTTATAAGAGCAAGATCCACCCATGTTTAACGTTATGGCGTTTCCACCTACGTTCACCTTATGGGTGTTCTCTTGATGGGGAGTGGCAATTCCCCATACCCTTGCTTATATCATTGGCTTACAAAAGAATTTGATCGCATCACCATGTGTATTTTCAAATAGAAAAAGACATCCAGTTACTTACTAAATGCCTCAAAATAGAATTATGTTAATTATGATATTTTGCTGCGTGCACCTCCAGTGTAGCTAATAAAAAAGTGGGTGTGGGGAGGCGACAGTTCCCCAGCAAGATAAAACTCCGAAATATTACTTATATGGCAGAATGAGATATGGTAATACCGGGGTGGATCTTGCTCTTGATAATTTGAAAAAGAAAAAATGCAGAGAATACTATTTTTTTAGATAAGTGATATTCAGAGTGTGTTTGATTTTTTATGATGCTTTTACAATATGATTCTGATAATTTGCCTTATGAGAAAGTCGGAAAGAATGAGCCGGTGTGCATTGCAGATGAGGTGCCTTTTGAGATTCCGGATTCATGGGAATGGGTGCGTATTAAAAATCTTGGTGCTATCATACGTGGTAGCGGAATTAAACGTAATGAAACTGTAGAAAGTGGTTTTCCCTGTGTCAGATATGGGGAAATCTACACGACGTACAATACATCGTTTACATCAACAGTCTCTTTTATCCCAGAAGAAATAAATGAAAAGTGTAAACATTTTTCTTATGGAGATATCCTGATGACTTTAACAGGTGAAAATAAGCCTGACATAGCAAAGGCAGTAGCTTGCCTTGGCGAAAAACCCGTGGCGGCTGGTGGTGATTTGGCATTTTGGACCGCTCATGGCATGAATCCGCTGTATCTTGCATATCTCTTAGCTTCACCATATGTAATAAGCCGTAAAGTAGAATTGGCCACTGGGATATTATCGTTCACATTTCAGGAGATAAAATAGGCTCAATACTAATCCCAATACCACCTCTGAACGAACAAATGCGTATTGTGGAGAAGATTCAAGAAACTGAATGTCAGATCAGACAATATAGTGAAAAAGAACAAGAACTAACGACATTACACAAAGCATTCCCGGAGACCCTGAAAAAGTCTATTTTACTGCAGGCTGTCCAAGGGAAATTAGTGGAGCAAGATCCGACAGATGAGCCTACTGAAATCCTTCTGGAGCGTATCAGGGCAAAAAAGCAACGACTGGTTAAGGAGGGAAAAGTAAAGAAGAATAAGCACGAATCCATCATTTTTAGAAGGGATAATTCTCATTATGAGAAGTTGGACGGAATTGAGCGTTGTATTGATGATGAGATTCCATTTAAAATTCCAGATAGTTGGGAATGGGTACGAATGGGGTCGCTATTTACAGTAAATCCAAGAAATGCTGTACCAGATGATACCACAGTAGGTTTTATGTCAATGCCGCTTTTACAAGATGGTTTTAACAATAGCCATACGTTCGAGGAAAAGCCCTGGAAAGATGTAAAGTCTGGATTTACTCACTTTGCTGACAATGATGTTGTCGTTGCAAAAATAACTCCCTGTTTCCAGAATAGAAAGTCTGCTGTAATCCGTAATCTTCCTAATGGATATGGTGCAGGAACAACCGAACTTCATGTGCTTCGTGACTGTACAAAAATATTATATATGCCATACTTTTTGTTGCTTTGTAAAACCCACGCCTTTATTCAAGATGGTATGAAAAATTTTAGCGGAACGGCAGGTCAACAGCGTGTCGGAAAGGATTTTATCTCCAATTATTTAGTTCCGCTTCCTCCTGTAGAGGAACAGAAAAGGATTGTGCAAAAAGCAAATTTTGTGATTGAATCCTGTAATATTCTATAAATTCAGGCATACACTTCAACAATCCGAAGTGTATGCCTTTCTTTTACCAATCTACGATTGTATCAACGATTTCTCGCTGTTCTGTGGCTGTTTTTCTGAGATAGATACGGGTGGTTTCAATGCTTTCATGCCCCATAAGATCAGCCAGAAACGCTATATCGTTACAACGTTCCAGAAAGCTCTTGGCAAACCTATGACGGAATGAGTGCGGATACACGACTGCCGGGTTGATGCCATACTTTACTGCCAGCTTTTTCAGTTGCCCAGAGATACCACGGGTGGTAATACGTTCTCCATATTTGTTTAAAAAAATGAAGCCACTTTCCTGTTGTTTTTCAGCCAACCAAGAAAGGGCTTCATTCTGTAACTCTTTGGGAATATAAATTCTTCGTAATTTGCCGCCTTTGGAATACAAATCCAGATGTCCAAGTTTTACGTGTTCAGCCTTAATCTGAATCAATTCGCTGACTCTGGCTCCGGTGGCGGCAAGGAAACGAATCACAAAATACCAGAACATTTCATCATCATTTTTCAAGCAGGATTTGTAGTATTCATAGTCCGCTTCACTGATTACATTTTCCAAGTAAGTTTTCTGCTGCACTCGGACAAATGGTAATTTCCACTTCTCCTTGCCGATGCACTCCAAGTAACAGTTGATGGCTCGTAGTCTGAGATTAACCGTTTTAGGCTTGTAATTTTCAATTAACCATACCTTGTACTCACGCAACTTTTTCTGGGTGACATCATCGTATTGTTCTCCGTATTGTTTAATGGCAAACATATACGATGAAATCGTGTTTTCTGAGAGATTTGTTCCTCTCAAGTGTCTTTCAAATTTTTCTTTTTCTATCATGGCGAAAGACCTCCTTTCGCCAGATATTATACAGCCAAGTATTAAATCAGCATAATCCCGTCAAATAATTCTCGCTGCTTTTCAACGATGCGATACTGTTCTGAAAGCGGTGGAATTGGAAATAACAATTCCATAACGCTATTTCGATCTATTCCTGGAATAACGCCTTGTCCTTTGGATTTAATGTGATCAAAATTCGCTTGTAAAAACAAGCGTACATATTGCATATTAAGTGATTCCAATTTTTTAATTGCCATAATTTGTCTCGCAATATGTGCTTCTTCGATGTCGCAAATTACAGTTTTTCCATAGCCAGACCCCTTGCATACTAATAATATATCACCTTTAGTAGCAATATTTCGTGGTGTTTCTGTCCAGCGATTTAGTAAAACGCCATCCTCAGATAAGCTGCTTGCTCCTGTAATATATGGAGTTCCCTGCTGTTGATCATTATATTCTTCTGGTTTAAAGTCCGTACCCGACAACAATGAAATAACTTGTCCAAATCGAGTCCACACCCAGCTATTCGGTATCTTAAACGGTATTTCATCATCAATACAACGCTCAATTCCGTCCAACTTCTCATAATGAGAACTTTACAAAGTATCTACCGCTCTCAAAAGTCGATCAATCACATTACATATTCGTTCTTGTTCATCAAGTGGTGGCAACG
>ENA-OQIC01000748-OQIC01000748.1-human-gut-metagenome-genome-assembly--contig:-NODE-748-length-13412-cov-1.789537_pt1 | contig 13412 bp, 18 predicted proteins | sample MGYA00242572_ERZ504736 | MGnify/ENA primary metagenome ERZ504736 (study PRJEB26092, sample SAMD00036201) | human gut metagenome | host: Homo sapiens | study: EMG produced TPA metagenomics assembly of... | reverse complement strand
TATTAAACAATACGCCCCCCGAATGTTCTTTTTGACCCCTCAGTTAACAATATGAACACCTTAGACAATTTGAACGATCTAATTTTATACGATTTCACCGACGTTTTAGACCGTATGCACCTCCCTTTCCCCTTGACCACCCGAAATTTGCATCCAGAAGTTTCACACAAAAATAAGATAAAATAATGAGAAATTTAGTACTCTTTACCAGTATGATTTTAAGCTTTTGGGGTTGCTCCAGCGACAAAGACTTCGGAGATCTTGAGAATATCGGCTGGAATGAAAAACCACTCCAAATAACGACTCGTATCCTAACTACAAAATCCACCAATTTTATACAAGAATTTAAAGAAGGCTCTATGCTCGGACTACAAATCACGTCCGGTACAGTCGACGATTTATACAATGGCATATCCACTTATAAAAACGTAAGCGTAAAAGCTTATAGAGTGAATGGGAAAATCCGGTGGCAACAGAGTCCGGAGGTGATCCTCGACTCTAATGAAGCTACGATATACGCATATTATCCATATCAAGAAGATATAAATTTTAACGCCCGACAGATACCTGTTAAACTGGCCCCGAACGCATTGGAGACCGATGATTATATGTATGGAACCCATGCGATCGGACAAAAAGCGGTCAACAGTACCTCGCCACTTGTATTACTCAGCATGAATCATGCCCTATCGCTTATATCTTTCCAGCTGAACCTAAGCAAAGGCAAGACAGGTGCCTTTATTATAAGTTCCGTTCAAATAGGAAATAAGCCCGGTGGAACAACTTTAGTCAGCGAAGGAACCCTCGATATCACGACGGGCGATATCATCGGTTCTACCGCCCGTAGCACGTCCGCATCCACGGTATTATCCTTGACGAATCCGGTTACCCTCATCAACGAGAAATATTGTGATCCTATGCGGCTCATGGTAATTCCACCTTCGGCACGATCGGAACCGGAGACGTGGAGACCTTATTTACGATCAACGGAGAAACCTACAAATTTGACATACCCGCTAACACCCAATGGGAAAAAGGGAAAAAATATTTATATAAGCTAAGCTTTAACGGAAGGTCGTTACAATTGCGAGACGTCTCTATCACAGACTGGTTACCGGGTAACGACGAAGGATTGATTGGCAATATCATGTAAGTTTTTTATGTTGTGGTTATTAAGGTGTAATGCCGTGGCAAGCTTTGATCCGTTTGCCACCGGCAACTACACTGAAAATAACAATTGGCTCTATCATTCCGGCGAATTAGACCATCGGCGTCACTACCCGTACGATGTGTTTTTCATTCAGCCGACTCTATATATTCTCTCAATAAGAGAAACAACGGGTCTCGTCCAAATACCCTTTTACATTCAAGGGCTATCATTCCCTCTCAACTTATCGCCAAAAACACTCTTCTATTTGACTATTACAAGGACGAGACCGTTTAATAATATCTTTATATCTCTTGGATATATTGATTATTATAGTATACAATAAAGCAGGTTACTTTGCGTATTAAGAGGATAAAACAATCGTTACTATATAATATATAAAAATATCATTTTATAACAGGAATGATAATTAATAGTAATAGAATAATAAACTATATTGGCTCAAATGTTTATTGTTTGAAAGGTTCCATTAAAACATCAGACAAAATGAACAAATTATTATTAATTACTATCTTGTTAATCATCTTTACCGGACGTCATGAAAATCAACAGTGGATGTCCAAAGAGAAATCAACCGCACGAAAGTCGGTTCTTGAAATGACCACCCGGTCCTATACAGCAGGTTCTTCAGTATTCACCGAAATCTGCCGAAGGGTCCGAAATAGGATTATTTATAACCTATGGTAATCAAGACAGTTTATATAAAGGCGCATCTCTTTATAAAAACGTAAAATCAAAGGCTGTAGGCTCATCAAAAGGTTCTTTAAAATGGAAACAAACACCGCAGGTATTCCTCAGATCTAATCGACCAGTCATGATCTACGCTTACTCTCCTTATAAAGTACAAATACCGTTAGATCCCACCTCCATACCGATCAAAATATCCCCAATCGCGGCGGAAACCCCCTTTTATAAATATGGGAGGCTCTCGCAAGGTCAAAAAGAGGTTAACCGTAAATCTCCGCTTGCGAAACTCTCCATGAATTACGCGTTATCACTTCTCTCATTCGAAATATATCAAGATTCGAACATTAACGGGCTATTCAAGCTAACCTCCATACAGATCGGTAACCGTGCGGGAGGTAATACCTTGCAGTATACCGGCACAATGGATATCGTAACCGGAAATATCAAAGGAACTCCCGGGGCACACAAGGCCACTTTACTTACAATAGATCCATCCGTAACTTTACGACACGCAAAAGCGGAGGAGCAAAATATCCGTATAGTCCCTACCTACTCTCCTATCCGGGAAAAAGAAGTTGAGGCGATCTTTACTATCAATGGAAGAACTTACAAATACATCATTCCGGAAGGCACCTGTTGGAATAAAGGATATAAATACTCATACAAATTCTACTTCGATGGTAAGGAGATTAAGTTTCACGACTTAGTTGCCTGCATTTGGATACCTAAGTTGAATAAAAAATAATTCTTTTTTTGCCTATTTTTGTAACAAACAAATCCCTTATCCCGTCTTCTTTGTGAAAGCCCCCACTCTAAGGCGCACGGACGAAGGGCGATCCAAAACATAGTATTAACGAAAAAGTCAATTACAATGAAAAGATTACTAGCGTTACTGGCCATCCTCCTTATCAGCCAAGTAGGATACGGGCAGCAGAAGATGGATCAATTATTCAATGCTTTCCGGGGTGAAAGCGATGTTACTTCCGTAAACATCGGAAACATAACGATGAAGCTAGCCAGCCTGTTCACCGAGACAATGGGAGTAAACGGTATAGAGATCCTTGAATTTGATAATTGTGCCCAAGAGGTGAAAGACCGACTGTCTACCGCCATACGGAACCTGAGAGATCCTGATTACGAGACGATGGTCACGGCAAATGAAAGGGACAGTCGCACGAAAGTTCTTGTCAAAATAAAAGAGGATATGATCCGTGAACTGGTCATATTCACGACAGGAAGCGACAATGCGTTAATCCGTATCAAAGGAAAGATCAGCCGTCCGATCTAGACCGGGTAATCAATGAGCACAAAACTGGAAATCATTAAGGGCGATACCGATGGACGTTGATGTTTTTAAACAACGGTTCCTACCCTTTCATCCTAAACTCTATCGAATCGCTTATGCCTTATTAGACAATAAAGCGGATGCGGAAGACATACTTCAAGATGCCTATTGCAAATTATGGAATAAAAGGGATGAGCTGGGAGATATCCAGAATCCGGAAGCATTTTCCATAACATTGGTCAAGAATCTTTGTCTGGATTTCCTGCGCTCGCCTAAAGCAAGCCGAAGAGACAATGAAGAGGCATTGGAGACCGTTCTATTAACGACCGACTCCTCGCCGGAAAAGGAACTGGAAGAAAAGGAGGATATCCGGCATATACAGGAACTGATCGAGCAGCTTCCCGAGAACCAGAGGCAGGTAATCCGCCTGCGTGGTATTGAGGATTGCTCCTATGAGGACATTGAACAGATTACGGGGCTTAGCTCCTCTAATATACGAACATTACTTTCCCGGGCACGCAAATTGATCCGGGAGAAACTAGAAAAAGCAAGTTGTCATGGATGATAAAAGGATAGATGAACTAATAAACAAGGCACTCCAAGAGGATTTAGCCTTACCGGAGGGACTTTCCGAAAGGCTGGAACGACGAATCGACTTCCTAGCCCAAGAAGAGGTATCTCCCCGAGTATCACGAAGACGTTCCTTCTATTGGATAAGCGGAATCGCCGCCGCTATTCTCGGCGCCCTATTCCTCATCTTCACGGAGACAAATCGTCCGGCTCCCACTATGGCCGATACCTTTACCGATCCTGAAGAGGCAGCTGTCGTAGCCCAAAATGCCTTGGCGTTCATGTCTAGGAATTTAAACAAAGGTCTCGGGCAGGTCAATGAAGCCGGTCAAGAGATCACAAAAATAAACAAGATCGTAAATAAACATTTAAATGATTAATACAATGAGACTCAAATATCTATATACAATACTGCTTCTCTGTTGCGTGAATATCTGTTTTGCCCAGAACAAGCTTTTCGACAAATATGCGGATATGGATGATGTTACTTCCGTATATATCTCCAAGAAGATGTTTCAGATGATGCCGGTCATGGAAACCGCCGGACTCAACCTTGCCAACCTGAAAGGGAAAATAGAATCCCTGCAAATACTCACCACCCAAAAAGCGGATTTGAGGGAACGAATGCGAGGGGAGTTTAAAGCCTTGATCGGAAAGGACCATGAGGAACTCATGCGAGTAAAGACGGAAAGACCAAAGCCAATTTCTACGTCAAGCAACAAGGAGAACTGATACAGGAGTTGATCATGATAGCCGACATGGATGACGGGGGCTTCAGCGTCATGCAATTGTTAGGGCGTTTTACGCTCCAAGATGTGCAGGAAATTACCAGTGAGATCAACAAATAATAGGATAATTTCGTGAAAACCATCGGCTTTTTATAGTATCTTCACCACCATAAGTTAAACAAAAATCATACGCGTATGAAAAGATTCATTTTTACAGGGATAATCATCCTGTTTGTAATGGCTGGATGTGGAGGCGGCCATTCATCGACCGATGGTCTTATAACGTGGATGTAAACGATAGTTATTACAACCAAAAAAGAGTTGGTCCTTCAAGACTTCATGGATGTGGAGTATATTCCGCTGGAAACAAACGATGAGTTTATCAATCGGGCATGCGTGCAGGCGGTTGGCGAGAAATACATAATCGTGACAAACTTTTACGATGATGGCAATATTTTCGTATATGGGCGGAACGGAAAAGCTATTCGCAAAATAAATCGCAAGGGACAAGGTGGAGAAGAATACGTGTCTATGAGATCGGTTTCGTTAGATGAAGAAAACGAAGAGATTTTCGTAAATGATTTTCATGCGAAAAAGATAAGGGTTTATGATTTGGAAGGAAATTTCAAACGAAGTCTGAATCAAAGAAGCGAGAAAAGTTCGTTTTACGTGGAAATGCTTGATTATGACAAGGACAACTTGATTTGTTATGATAAGTTTAATTTTGAGGTACCGTTCTTGCTTGTGTCGAAACAAGATGGAAGTATAACGAAAGAAATCACGGTTCCATATAAAGAGAAGCAATTATTCCATATCGTTGAAAGACTTTATGATAAAGGAGAAACAAGAGCAGCTGGACCAGGTCCGTATAACAGTATAATTCCTTTTAAGGGTAATTGGATTCTATTTGAGGCCTCTTCAGATACGGTATACACCTTAATGCCTGATTACAGTTTGCGCCCGCTTATCGCACGAACACCCCCTATCCACACCATGGATCCGGCGTTTTCGTCGTCTTAAGATTGATTTCCGATCGTTATTATTTCATGGAAAGCGTAACGAATATATATGATTTTAACACAGGAGAAGGTTTCCCGAGAAAGTACTTCGCATACGATACGCAAGAAAAGAAATTTTTCAACTATATCACATACAACGATGATTATTCTTATAAGAAAGAAATCTATATGGTGACATTTCCTCCCATCAATTCAAAAGGCGAATTGTGTTCTACCATCAATGCTTCCGATCTTTGCCAGGACTATAAAAGGGGAAAGCTGAAAGGCAAACTAAAAGAGGTGGCCGCGACATTGGAAGAGGATGACAACCGGGTGGTAGTGTTGGTGAGACCTAAAAAGTAAACGATTACCAATCATCGGTAATATGATCAAGCGGATTATTTCCCCGTAATAATCCGCTTAATCTCACTCAGTTTGTTCAAGGCTTCCAAGGGGGTAAGATTATTCACGTCCAAGTTCTTGATCTCATCCCGTACTTGGCTCAACACCGGATCATCCAACTGGAAGAAACTCAGTTGATATCCCTCGGCGGCAGAGGCGATCGCTTTTACAGGTTTACCCCCGATGCCTTCCTGACGATTCTCGGACTCCAACTGCTTCAAGATCTCATTCGAACGCTTCACGATGCTTTTAGGCATACCGGCCATTTTCGCCACGTGGATACCAAAGCTATGCTCGCTTCCTCCCGGTATCAACTTACGCAAGAATATCACCTTATTCCCTACTTCCTTGACCGATACGTTATAGTTCTTGATCCGCTTAAAGGCACGCTCCATCTCGTTCAGCTCGTGGTAATGGGTAGCGAACAGCGTTTTCGCCTTCGCATTCGGGTGCTCATGAATATATTCCACGATCGCCCAAGCGATCGATATGCCATCGTAGGTACTGGTACCCCGCCCTAACTCGTCGAAAAGCACCAAGCTCCGGGAAGTCATATTATTTAATATATCGGAAGCCTCATTCATCTCGACCATAAAAGTAGACTCACCCACCGAGATATTATCCGAGGCGCCTACACGGGTAAATATCTTATCCACGATACCGATATGGGCGCTCTCGGCCGGAACAAAGCAACCGATTTGCGCCATGAGCGTAATCAAGGCTGTCTGACGCAATAAGGCGGACTTACCGGCCATATTCGGACCCGTGATAATGATGATCTGTTGTTTCTCGTCATCCAGATAGACATCATTGGCGATATAAGGTTCTCCCAAGGGCAGTTGTTTCTCGATTACCGGGTGGCGACCTCCCTTTATGTCGATCTTGTCGGAATCACTCACGACCGGACGGATATACTTATTCGCCTCCGCAGCCTTAGCGAAAGATAAAAGGCAATCGATACGCCCGATCAAGTTCGCGTTCATCTGGATAGGCGGAATATACTCCGTCAAGGCCAATACCAGCTCATTGAAAAGGCGAGTCTCCAAAGCAAGGATCTTTTCTTCCGCCCCTAATATCTTCTCCTCGTATTCCTTCAACTCCTCGGTAATATAGCGCTCGGCGTTCACCAAGGTCTGTTTACGGATCCAATTCGCCGGGACTTTATCCTTATGGGTATTACGTACCTCTATATAATAGCCGAAGACGTTGTTGAAAGCGATCTTCAAGCTTGGGATACCCGGTCAACTTCGATCTTCGCGCTGCTGTACCTTCAACAAACATAATCCTTGCCGGAATAAGCGATGGCACGCAAGTCATCCAATTCCTCGTTGACACCCTTCGCTATAATTCCCCCCTTATTGACCAAAGAAGGGGGATCGTTATTAATCTCTTTCTCAATCCGGTCGCGGATCAAGGCGCAAACGTCAACTGCTCCCCGATCCGGCATAAGCTAGGCTCCTCACTCGCCATACATGCCTCCTTGATCGGCTCGATCGCACGAAGCGCGACCTTTAGCTGAACCACCTCACGAGGAGATACACGGCCGACAGCCACCTTGGAGATAATACGCTCCAAGTCGCCGATCTGCTCCAACTGCGTATCCAGCAACTCCTTTGTCTCCGGTTCACGGAAGAAATAATCCACGACCTCTTGGCGTTCTTGGATCGGTTTTACATCCTTTAGCGGGAATAGTATCCATCGGCGAAGCATACGGGAACCCATCGGCGAGATCGTCTTATCGATCACGTCCAACAAGCTTGTTCCCTCATCGTTCATCGTACCCACCAGTTCCAAGCTGCGTACCGTAAACTTATCCAAGCGGACGTATCGATCTTCCTCGATACGAGATAAAGCGGTGATATGGGAAATATGCGTGTGCTGGGTCTGGTCCAGATAATACAGAATCGCCCCGGAAGCGATAATACCTAATTTCAAGTGTTGTACGCCAAAACCCTTCAAGTTCTTCGTCTCGAAATGCTTCAACAGGCGATCCTCGGCGGCCGAGGTCGTAAAGATCCAATCATCCAGCTCAAAGATAAAGAAACGAGGACCGAAAGCCTCCTCGAAACGTTTCTTGTTTCCCCGTTCGATCAACACTTCCTTCGGGGAAAATTATTGAGTAATTTGTCGATATAGTCAATAGAACCCTCCGCCGTCATGAACTCGCCGGTAGAGATATCCAAGAAAGAGATACCACATACCTCCTTGGCGAAATGGATAGAGGCCAAGAAATTATTCTCTTTATGATTCAGTATATTATCATTGATGGAAACACCGGGAGTCACCAATTCCGTAATTCCCCGCTTCACCAATTTCTTAGTCAATTTAGGATCTTCCAGCTGATCACAAATAGCCACACGCTTACCGGCCCGCACCAATTTCGGCAGATAAGAATCCAAGGCATGATGTGGAAATCCCGCCATCTCAACATGCTGCCCTACGCCATTCGCACGTTTGGTCTGTACGATACCCAGTATTTCCGCGCCAATCACGGCGTCCTCGCCATACATCTCGTAAAAGTCTCCAACCCGGAATAAAAGGATAGCGTCCGGATGTTTCGCTTTTATATCGAAATACTGCTTCATCAAAGGGGTTTCCACAACTTTTGCCACGATAGTAATCTTTTAAATGCGTTTACGAATTAATCCGCACAAAGGTACTATTTTTTCTATCCGTTTACTTTCTTATAATCCGCTAGAAAAGTAGCCAGCCCACTATCCGTTAACGGGTGTTTCAATAAGCCTTTAATGGCGGACAAAGGACAGGTAGCCACATCCGCCCCCGCCTCCACGCATTGGATGATATGCTGGGTGCTACGGATAGAAGCCGCCAATACTTGGGTATCATAATCGTAATAATCATACATTTCCACGATCTTACGTACCAGCTCTATCCCGTCGCTGGCGATGTCATCCAAACGCCCGACGAACGGCGATACATACGTAGCCCCGGCCTTAGCCGCCAATAACGCCTGACCGACAGAGAAAACCAGCGTACAATTCGTACGGATGCCTTTTCTGGTGAAATATTTTATCGCTTTAATCCCCGCTTCGATACAAGGTACTTTAACGACTATATTAGGATGTAAAGCGGCCAACTCCTCCCCTTCTTTTATCATGCCTTCTAAGTCGATAGCGATTACCTCGCGCTAACATCCCCGCCCACGATCTCGCAAATTTCCAAATAGTGTTTCCGTTGATTTTCCACCCCCGGATTCCCTCTTTCGCCATTAAGGACGGATTAGTCGTCACGCCATCCAATACTCCCAATTCATTCGCTTCCCGGATCTGGTCCAGATTCGCCGTGTCAATAAAAACTTCATAGCTTTAAACTTTAATGTTACGTATTTGTATAACCCTTCTGATTCGCTATTAGTTCTAAATCAACCGTCTCAATCCCCAACTAATTCCATATACAAGTCGTTAAGCCGTTTGCGGAGATATAAGTTTCCAAATATCATTAAGCCAGACCTCATATCGGTTAGGCAACATAAGTTCTGGACGGAATTCCGATATAATTATCTCTTTTTAAAATACAACGGCCATAAAGTCTGTATGCGATTCGCTATATGATACGCTAATACCGGAGGAACCGCGTTACCGATCACTTTATAAGCGCCTGAGGCACTTAACTCAAAACGTGTACTGTTCTTTTTATGGGAGACAAACGTATAATCCGGCGGAAACGTCTGTATCAAAGCACATTCTCGAGGAGTTAAGCGACGTTCTTGTAAACCGGCGTCTAATTCTTCCGTAATAACGCCCCCATGCTCCCGGGATAAACGACGGTATTCTATATTTCCATGATGCTCGGAACGAATCGTCGGGCCAATATTATCCAGCGCGATCTCCTTTTGACCTTGACAATGAGCTCCCATATATTTCGCCTGTGAATAATACCGCTGGGATGGATCTTCTGTCCTATCCGGTTCCTCCAATCCTACAAATACATCCCGACAAACCACCGGTGGCAATAGTTTCTTATCTTCCACGGTGCAAGCATGTGTCGGACTCGGATAAGGATCGTAAGCTTTGGGTATCTTCTCCTCTTGAAGCGCTCTTAAAGCCTTAACCTTTAACGCGGACTTACGTATCCCGATAAAAATCACACGCTCTCTAGACTCCGGAACCCCATAATTGCCCGCATGTAAAACTTGAGGATCTAAAACAATATATCCATCCCCAGCCGCATGGGCGAAGTCTCTCTGAATAATACTTTTCACGTCTCCCAGATTCACCAGTCCCTTCACGTTCTCCGCGATAAATATCTTGGGTCTCGTAATATCGATCACCTGCTTCATCCAATAGTAAAGTTTACCCCTCGTCTCTTCCGAGGCCTCATCGTCCTCACGCAATTTCCCGGTATGATCCTTATTCGACTCAAACCCTAAACGTTTACCGGAGACACTGAAATCCTGGCAAGGAAAACCTCCCGTGACGACATCTATATTTTTAGGGAAGACTTTTTTCCCCGCTCGATGCTCTTTCACCAAGTCTACGATACTCTTTGTATTATAAACGTTTTTATCATATCCGAATCGATCCATATATTGAAGCCAAGCGGTTTGTGCCTCTTTCAATATATCATTCGCAAAGACCGTTCGAAAACGATTCTTCTGTAAACGAACCCAGTGTTCATCGATAACCTCTTGAACCCACGTATTTTGAGGAGATATAGACTTACGATGACATATAAAATCCCCCTCGAATCCTAAATCCATGCCCCCACATCCGGAGAACAGGGACAAGACCCGTAAGCTATCCAACGATTCAATATCCTTTCCACCTCTTTTCATTTCCGATCCTTGCTATATACTATTTTTTATCAAAAGAATCGCAAATCTACAAAAATCACGGGAAAAGCACTAGAATTTATTAGTCTTTGCTCAAAACAATCTTATGCAGGAAATTGTCCTCATAATAATCTACCATATAGATTATCGAATTATCTTCTGTCGCACATCCAGTGTATAGGCTCTTCCTTTGGGTAACGAATAACGAGCTACCGGATTCCCATCCCAATCAAATTGCTCCAGATACAAGGGATTCGTTTCATCCGTATCTTTCTTTGATTCCCGGTAAACGGCATAGACATACTTGTCACTCGCGAAACAACTGTAATAATAGAGAGGATTATCCGGCGAAGAGGTAGTTTGTAAGGTTTTATCTCCAAATCGGCACATCTTCACATGGTTACCATCAAAGTCAAAGAAAACGATCCGGTCATGAAAGGTAAACGCAAATGCTTCTCGTTTTCTTGAAAAGCTATGCGCCAAATTTCCGATATAGAAAACCAACCTGCTCCTTCAGCGAACAGGAAAGGTACGGTTCCCTTCACTATAGTATCATTCAAGCTTACCAATCCTATTCCCATTCCATCATTTGAACCTAGACTAACCTGCATCTTGCCATCTCCCATATATAAAGGCTTATCAGGGACTATCTTATTTTCAGGGATTTCAGCCAATTGATCATACTCCTCTAGTTTAAGGGTAGTGGACAAGCTAAAGATCCGATTATTACGTATGTTCCAGACGTAGCAAAGCTTATCGGTCTCTTCCGTGGGTATCATGCGTATATCATTGAACTCATCCGGTCCCTCGCCAAAAGGGGCTAATTGAGCAACCGTTTTATAATCGGGCAAAGAGAGTACATGCAAAAGATAGGCTCCCTCCCGCCACTCAAGGTGTTTAACGATGAGGTAGTTGCCTTTAGCCAATATATTCACTTCCCGAAGCTCGATCTCCAAGTCAATCGGTATCCGCTCAATAGAACGGATCTCCTTTCGGGAAATCAGATTTCTCTAGCTGAATGATATTCGACTTCGGTATTTCCGGATACTCCACTCCACCAAGTTGAACTAAATTAACAACTTGAGAATTATTTGATTTCTCATGTCCACATCCTGCCAATAGCAGAATAATTACGGCAATAGCACTAAAAAAGGCAACAATACGCATATCCCTAACTATTATAATATTCTACTTTCAATCCTATTCCCCCGGTTCAAGGCCCGTGACTTACCAAATTATTCCAGAGTCAATACCTAAAGCTTTCATTTTTTTTGGCATTAGCCTTATATTGAATAGTTTGTCAAAGATAGTTCTTAATCACGAAAGAGACAATATCGCAAACAAAAAATGCAAAAAGGCCTCAATAATTATTCAAAATTTATACATCATATACAAGCAAAAGCCATGCATAGAATTATCTCTCTACACATGGCTCTTTTTCACGTACTCTTTTCTTATAGGCAGTTATTCATCTTTGTTTTGGTTCCAAATAAAACATTATGTGTTTCTATACTTTATTATTCTATCATTTCAAAACAAAAGGAACATATACAGAGAGCATCAAATCCGAAAGATGTCCACGACGGCCATTAGCCGGTCCGTTATTGAAATGCTTCAAGGTATTGAAACAGCCATACTGATAAGAAAGGCCGAACTCACAATGCTTGCTTAAACGATATCCCACCTTCGCCATCACGGACAGGTCAAACACGGCTTGTGGCTGTACATAAAGCGTAGGAGCGATACCGACACCTAAATGGAATTTCTTGGTAAAACGCCAATTCCAACTAGCGGCTACGGAGATAGGCATCACAAACTCATCGAAAACATCAGCTTTCTTAGAAACATATATACCATCCTCTATACTTTCATAATAAGGAAAATACTTCGTCGTTTCCATCTTCTGAAATCCCATCGTAATATCCAAATCATAAAAGAATTTCTGTTCCGGAAGGAATCGAAAGCGATAACCGATCATACTATTTAACTTATAATCGTGCCGATAAGACCAATTTGATTCATCACCCCAAGTAGTTCGTTTCCAACTATCTTGTAAGGAAATCCAACACCGGCACCTACTAATAAGCCATGCTCAATTTGGGCGAAAGTAGAAGTAGAAACCAATAACAGTAAAAATAAAATTTTTTTACATAAATTAATCACCAGTCTTCTTTTAAACTTATTTTTGCAGTTCCCTTTATTAACTTTCAGGTCATTTCATCTGACCAAATTTCCATTCGTCCAGAAAACTCAAATCGAGGAGGAGTTACGATTGTAACTGAGTTTCTTGGATTTTCACCAACATGCCCTAACATACCTCCTTGATCCTTAGCTAAAAGTTTATTATATACATCTGTATGTAAAAGAATTGTTACCCCATTTTTATTCTGATAATTTTTAATTGAAACATTATATACTTCAAAACCACTTCCTGACCCTGAAGCTGTAAGACGTAGTATAATCATTGTACGGTGTTTTTTCCATAAAACTTTCTTTTTTTGACTAAGATAATCAAAGCCCAATGACAAATAATTTTTATTTTCAATAGTTTGTAACTCTATAAATCTTGGAATAGCTCGAACCTTTACATAATCACCACCTGGTATTTGATATTTACTTTCAGCTAGGTTTATATCATTCTTTTCATTTGTAGCTTCATACAATAAAGCATAATTCCACATTGATCTTTATCACCTGTATTTTCTTTTACATCATTTTTATCAGAACCATCTACAAAATTGTCCCCAGCTTTATATTTAAAGGCTCCCTTAAAATAAAGAGG
>ENA-OQIC01000747-OQIC01000747.1-human-gut-metagenome-genome-assembly--contig:-NODE-747-length-13425-cov-2.251166_pt1 | contig 13425 bp, 14 predicted proteins | sample MGYA00242572_ERZ504736 | MGnify/ENA primary metagenome ERZ504736 (study PRJEB26092, sample SAMD00036201) | human gut metagenome | host: Homo sapiens | study: EMG produced TPA metagenomics assembly of... | reverse complement strand
TTTAGGCTTGACCGGCGGTATAGGGAGCACTTTTGACAATATGACACAGCATGATAAATGCAGCTAATGCGGCAGCTTTATTGGGCTTGGACATCAGTGAAAGCGGAACTCGTGAAGATTTAATACGAATTAATCCTGATGTTATTATTGTACCGTCAAATGTTTATAGTTTTGATCAGTATAAAGAAATTGAAGTTACTTCATTATATAGTGATCCTGCCTTGAAAGATGTGAAAGCTGTAAAAAATCATCAAATTTATGTAATTGACGCTCGCTGGATAATGAGTTATTCACAGTTTATGATTAATGGTATTGAGGAATTGGCGCGTGTAACATATGGATACTCCGCAAAATAATAAAGCGTGTTTAAGGTGTTTAGTTTATTACTATTTTTATAATAAGTATTTTTATAGGTATTGAGTTGGAGGGTTTATTATGGGTCGAGTTATTGGTAAAAACAAAAAAATGTTAGCTGCTTATGTTACGTTTGCACTAATGGGTATGTCATTAAGTGGCCAAACCATGGCGGCAGCCGGCACTACTGATGAGGTATATGCATTACCTGATGTTGTAGTAACTGCTACAAGAACGGAAGAACAGGTTACCAAAGTTCCTGCCAGTGTAACTGTTGTAAAAGGCGAAGATTTGGAAGAAAGACATGAATCTAATTTAGGGGAAGCTTTGCGTAACGTACCGGGAGTAGAGTTTAATACATATGGTGGCGGTGTAGGGTATACTAACTCTAATTCTTTCAGAATTAATGGTAGTAATAATGTTTTATATATGGTAGATGGTATTAATATGAATGCTGCCGGTGTTAACGTACCGTTTACTATTTTAAAAAATATGGATGGTATTGATCGTGTGGAAGTGGTTAAAGGGGCTGCTTCTACCTTATATGGGTCCGGTGCTATTGGCGGTGTTGTAAATGTTATTACTCGTGTACCGGAAGAAGGCATGAAAACAACTGCTCGTATTACCGGTGGCAGTTATGATAAAGAACAATATAAATTTATCAACGAAGGTAAAGAAGGCAATGTATATTGGCGTGCATCGTATCAGAAAGATATTGTGGGTAGCTATAAGGATGCTCATGGGGTCGAAGTTCCACAACATTTAAACGGACGTACCGCATCTTTCATGGTGGGTAGTGATATTGATGATAACAATAATGTGATGATTTCTTATGATTCCTATCGTGCCGATGTAAAATATGCCGATTCTGCTAAAAAATTAAATCATATTCGTTATGGTAATGAAGGCAATGATTCGTTCCGTGGCATTTGGAAAAATAAGATTAATGATCGCTTAAGTCATCAGTTATATGTATTAAACAATCACTATGATGGTACTTATGACGGCTATACGACGGATATTAAAACGATTGCAATTGGCGATCAGGTAACGTATCTTTTAGATAAACATACTTTGATTGGTGGTTTTGATTGGCGCCAGGATAAAGTAAATACTATCGGTGACAGCTGGGAAAAAATTACCGGTAAAAAGTTAACGAATACATCGTATTATGTTCAAGATGCTTGGAATTTTGCTCCAAAATGGACATTAACACCTGGCATTCGTGTGGATCATCATTCGGAATTCGGGTCCCATACATCACCTCACATTTCCTTGGGTTATGATGTAAATGAAAAGACTAATGTATATGTGTCGTATAATGAATATTTCTTGGCTCCGACCCCATATCAGTTATTCAGTGATAACTATGGGAACAGAAACTTAAAACCGGAAACCGGTCATGAAGTAGATTTTGGTGTTCATCATCAATTTAGTAATTCCTTAATAGGCAATTTAAACTTCTTTACCCGCCATTCCACTGATAAAATTGATTTCAATCGATCTACCAGTAAGTATGCTAATTTTTCAAATGAAAAAGCACGTGGTTTCAGCTTCGATTTGCGTAAGCAAATTACCGGTAACTTGTCAGCCGGAGCGGCTTATACATATACCCATATTGACGCTACATCCGGACGCTCCGCCAATGCAAACGGCTATGTACCGAAACATGCTATCAATTTAAGTTTAGACTATAACGATGCTAAATGGGATGCTCATTTGGATGTACGTGCCGTAATTAACCGTCCGGGCATTGCTACGACTGCCGATAAAGGTGATTTCTTCCCTAAGAGCACCTATTGGATTACGAATGTAAGTGCCAATTACCGTATTACTGATGACATTACCGTTTTCGGACGCGTTAATAATCTATTTGATGTATATTATGCGGAAATGTCGAATGTTGCCGGTTGGGGCGGCAGTGCTGGAGATTGGTGGGCAATGCCTGGCCGTAACTATCAATTAGGTATGGAATTCACTTTCTAATATAAATATCGAATGCAGTATAGTATTAGTTCTTTTACTATAGTTTAAAGATTACCCCCATTATGCAAGTAATGGGGCTATATCTATATGTTATTTTCACCAAAAGGAATCTATTTTATGGAACTGTGGAAATTGCCAACCGGCGACTCGGTATCACGTTATGAACGATCAATCGTAGTTAATTTTACCGGACCGCGCAAGGTATTGAGTACCTCTCTATTTAATGGTGGTTATCATGAGGATTATACTTATGTGTTCAATCATGACTCCAAGCCAAGCCCCGGGGAGACGATGTGCACGTCACTGGAAGATTATTTGCAGCATTTGCATGATGTAACGTTGCGTCTAGGTTTTGAACCCACCAAAGGAACCGGCATTGGTACGGCGGCCTACATGGAGAATGTAGCGATTATTGAGAAGTCTTATAAGGAACTTACGGTGACGGCTATTGTTACCGGTGGTATTGATGTTAATGGCGGACGTGTAGGCGATGAAGCGTCGTATTATAGACCGTTGGAAAAAACTGAAACAACTACAGATGACGATATACGTTTTAAAACAGGACGGCAGCAAGCTCCAAATGGTACAGAAGCAGAGCCATTGGGGACAATTAACATCATTCTTTATATTGACGGCGATTTAGCAGAGCTTTATTAGCTCGGGCATTGGTAACATGCACCGAAGCGAAAACGGCTGCATTGCAAGAACTTCAAGCCGGCAGCCATTATTCCATGGGCATCGCCACCGGTTCCGGCACGGATCAGACTATAGTAGTCGCTAATAGTGAATCACCGTATTATTACGACAGTGCCGGCAAGCATTCCAAATTGGGTGAATTAATTGGTAAAGCTGTCAAAAAAGCGGTAAAATTAGCATTATACAAGCAGACTCATTTGGGGCCGAAACAGCAACATAATCTATTTAAGCGTTTGCAGCGCTTCGGGCTTTCCCTGAACTATCTGTTTGAAAGCTATATGAGTGAGTATGAGGCTGACGGGCATGAGAAGTTTGAAGTGCTTAATGCATTTGAGAAATATGCGCGCAGTAATGAAACTGTAGTTATGAGTGCTATGTGGTCGCATTTGGTAGATGAATGGCTGTGGGGGCTGTTGACGGATGAAGAATTGAATCTCGGCTTAGTACAGCTGGGTTTGGTACCCGTTGAATCATCTGGCTCTTATCCATCGAATAGCTTGAATATTTTGAGCCGGCCGGTATTTCAGCTACTCACCAATTTGAAGTGGCGGATGTAATTCGTAACTTAGAGAATCATATTATCAATGAAGTGCGTATTCGATTAGGGGATACTACGAAATAGTGAATTACAAGATAGAATCAACAAAGTTATTTTAGATTCATTATAAAATTGCTAACTCTACATAGCCTTATACATTTGAAAGGCAGTGGTTATTATGAAAAAGATTGCTATATATGGTAAAGGCGGTATCGGCAAATCCACGACGACTGCCAATATATCGGCCGCATTGGCGCAGCAAGGGCGTCAAGTCTGTCAAATCGGTTGTGATCCGAAAAATGACTCTACCCGTTTGCTTCTTCATAAGATTTGTCATCAAACGGTGTTGGACGAAGTATGTCTAAAAGATGATGACGTTACCTTAGAAGACGTTGTGCATACAGGTTTTGCCGGTGTTACTTGTATTGAAGCGGGCGGACCGGAGCCGGGCGTGGGCTGTGCCGGTCGCGGTATCATCGTTGCCTTAGAGAAACTCAACGAATTATCGGTAATGGATGACAAAGATATTTTTATTTATGATGTCCTTGGTGATGTGGTTTGCGGTGGTTTTGCCGTGCCGATTCGTGAAGGCTATGCCGATGAGATCTACATTGTTACGTCCGGCGAAACGATGGCTCTCTATGCGGCCAATAATATCTGTAAAGGGATTGCCCATTTTGCCAAACGAGGATCCGTACGTTGGGTGGCCTAATTCTTAATAGTCGTATGGTTCCTAATGAAGAGGCTATAGTTAATGCCTTTGCAGAGCGTTTGGGAACTAAAGTTGTTGCCGTGATTCCCCGTGATAATATTGTACAGAATGCGGAAATTAATCGTCAGACGGTTATTGAATATGCTCCTGATAGCGCGCAAGCTACCGTGTATCGTGAGTTGGCAAGCCACATTTGGGATAGTCAAGCGTCGGATATACCAAAGCCGTTAGCATTCGAAGAATTGGAAGAGTTGGTGTATAGCTATGGCCGTGAATAAGCGACGTTTTATCAAAGACAAAGTCAGTTACAGTTGCAGTATGCCTGGTGTATGGAAAGCAGTAGCGCATTCTGAAGGTTGTGTGGTTGTGTATCATGCACCGAAAGCTTGTGCCCATATTACGGAAGAAATGGAACGTAATCAGTACTTTCGTATGTTGGCACGTCGCGAATATACGAATCCGCCGTATACAGCACCGCTCATCACGTCTAATATTGCCAAGAAGGAATCGATCTTTGGTGGTAGTCAGTTGCTGAAAAAATGCTTAGATTATGTGGTAGCAACCTATAAGCCACGCTATATTGTGGTGACCGATTCCTGTGTAGCCGGTGTTATCGGTGATGATTCGGCGGCTGTTTGCCAAGAAGCAGAACAAGAATATGGCATTCCCGTACTCCATGTGGATTGTCATGGTTTTTAGATGGTGAATATTATGGTGGATTTATTAGCGCTGCAAAATTATTAATTGACCGTTTCATGGCGAAAAAAGAGTTACCTAACGTTACATCTGACCAGCCTATAAAGTGACACTTATCGGCGAAAAAGACGGGCCCGGCTCAATGGCTATCCAACAATTCTGTGCTTTAATTGAAGATTTTGGTTTAGAGATTTATAAAGCATTTCCCGGTTATTGCTCAATTGAAGATATGCAAAAGATCGGTGAGTCGGATTTTACGGTTATTTTAGGCGGTACACAAAAGGCCTATGCTTATTTACGTGAAATTGCCGATTATATGAACGAAAAGCTTGGTATTTCTCATTTTGCCTCTGATTATCCAATCGGTTGGGAAGGTACGAGGCGTTGGCTCGACGATTTTAGCGTATTTTTGCAAAATTTTAAGAGCGACGCTAAGAATCATAAGATTGAGATAGAAGCGATAAAAGCTAATGTGTGGCGCCGTTTTGAAGAAGGTTTTGAACCTTTTAAAAAGACACTTCAAGAGGCTTCTATCGTGCTTTCTTTAGGTTATATAAACCCTAACTACGATTTGAGTTGGGTTCTTGAGTGGATCCATTTAGGTAATTTATCGTTAGCAAAGGTTGTTATTCTGGATAATGTTCCGGAAACCCAACAGGCTATGTATAGAACGATGGTACAGCGTTTTTATCCGGAGACAACGATTGTTTTAGAAACTGCGGATACGGTATTACCGAAAGATGCTTTAATTATAACTACGCAGGAATTGGCCGAGCCTTTTTTACGACAACTAATATTGCCTTGTTTGCCGCCAATCGGCATGGCCGGTTTGGTACAGATGTATCGCAAGCTGTTTATGTTGGCAAGACGGCGCGGTGAGAGGGGGATTGTGCTCTATGGCTGGTAATTCGTGGTTTAATCATAATGAATGTTTACAAAGTTGTGCCCTTGCCGGTGCTGCCGCTATGGCTGCTGGCATTACCGATGCGTATATTGTCGCGAACGGCCCTACCTGGTGCTACTTTTATGCTATGAAGGTTACTGACCGCCCGGGTCTAAACTTGGGTCAACGCTTTCTGTGTACCTATCCATCCAATGGGGCTATCGTGTTTGGTACTGAAAAAGAATTGCTGCAGACGTTGGCAGATTTAACTAAACTGCCAAAAGCACCGGGATTAGTATTAGTTGAAAATAGTTGTGCTTTTAGTCTGATAGGCGATGATTTGTCGAGCATTGTCAGCGAATCTGATTTGACTTGTCCTATACTTACTATGGACTCAGGTGGTACTTTGGGTGACTTTTGGGCTGGCTATCGTAAAGCCTTGCTTGATTTGCTGAAATTGGTGGATTTTCAAAATGTTGAAAATCTGCTGATACCAAAAGAATGGCAAAGTCCATAACGAAGAGTGTGGCCAAGAAAATGGCAATGATAGAATGACTAAGTCACAGTATACGGTAAATCTAATCGGTTGTTCCGTCACGTATTATAATGAAATAGACGATTTGGCAGAGTTGGAACGGCTTTTGAAAATAGTGGGGATAGACGTCAATCTGATATTGGCCGTCAATCATAATATGGCTGATTTGAAGTGTTTGTCGCAGGCTGATTTAAATGTAGTCATTCATCCTGAACTCAGTCATGAGGTGGCTGAGTGGTTATTGAAAAACTAGCCATGCCGTATATTGAACCGGTTTTGCCATATGGCCTGGAAGGGACGCTTACATGGGCACATGAAATAGTGACGGCACTCATGAAACAGGCCCATGCTGCAGGTTCTCAAGCTGATGAATCTGATACATTAACTAAGTCCGACGATAGAGATGAAGCGCAAATTGAAATACGCTTAAAGCCCCTAACAGACCTTATTCAAAGCGAAAAGGCCCGTCAATTTGAACGGACTAAAGAGATTCAACGTTTATGCGGTGAACCTTGGTTTGATTCTGTTTTAGTATCAGCGCCAAGTTCAGTTGTGCGTGGTATGGAACGGGCCCTTAATGATGAATGGCTTGATGCGGGGCAGTTTACTTATGTTGTGCATGACGATAGCAAATCTAATCCGGACTATTATTCCTATGTACAAGGCCATGATTGGCAGGCCGCTTTGCAAACCGGCGAGAATGGTTTATTATTAGGAAGTGATCAAGAGCGACGTTTATGTGTGCCGGATAAGCATATTGCATATCAAACAATCAGTAATCCGGAACCGGCTGAGATTGTACTGCTGAACGCCCTTTTATGGGGATTAGAGGTCATCGCCATATGCAAGAAATTATTTGGAATTTATATATTCACAGTTTAGAAAATGGATAAGGAGTAAAGAGTCATGGATACTGACAATAAGGCAAAAATACCTGCTTTTGATACTGATATGAAGCATACAGCTACAAATATTGTCGGTGAGCACGGTTTGGATACTCCAATGAATCTGAGTATTGAGGGGGCCATGAAAAAGCGATAACTGAAGCGATTGTGATGGACGAGTCAATCCACGACAATTTACTCAGCATTAGTGATATGGCGAAACTTCATGGCTTAACGCGTCCAACGCTTTTGTATTACGATTCTATCGGGCTTTTTTCACCGGTTTTTACGGCATCAAATGGTTATCGTTATTATAGCCGTGTGCAGATTCCGCTCTTGCGTGAAATTTGTTTTTTAAAAGCTTTAGGTATCAGTTTGAAAGAGATTCAAGGACATTTAATAATCGTACACCGGAAGCAGAATTAGAGTTATTGGCCGAACAGGAATTAAAGATTCAGAAAGAAATGCAAGAGTTAGGGCGTAAGCGTTTAGCTTTGCAGCAGCGACTCTATATGTATAAGGAAGCGGTCAACGCCGTGGCGAGACCACAGGGGGAACCGTTTTTGCGACATTACAAAGAACGTACCATTATTTTTAAAACATTTTTAGAAAACGACTCAGGTGATGTGGATCGTCAAAATATCCACTTAACGTCTATGGAGCTTTGGCGCGATTTATATAATCATGAGTTTTTGCCGGCCTATAGCTATGGTTTTTTGATAAAAGAAGAAGCACTTAAAACGGATAACATGCTTAAAGACGGGGGCTGCTATATTCGAGTTCCCGTGGGGAATTTTGAATTTGAGTCAACTGTCTTGAATTTGCCGGAAGGCGATTATATTTGCTGTTATAAGCGGGGGCGCCCAACTGATTTAACTGTTTTAAAACAGCTCTTGGCTTGGATTGCGGAAAAGGGGTATACCGTTTGCGGTGATGTGGTGGATTCCTGTTTCTTGGATACGACGTTTGACGAAGTTCTTCATGACGAAATTTTTACAATACTTCAGATTCCGGTAGTCAAAAAGTAACGATTTTACATTGTTTGCGTATTGATTTTGTGTTGCTTTTATATTGCCTTTGTATTGCCTCTGGTGCACATTTATACTGAATATTTAAAATAGTGATAAGATACTATAGAAAATATCATATAAACTTCATCTAATATTTAGGGAAAATCTATTGACTGTAAAGTTACTTTATAGTTTAGAATAGCGTCTATAGAAAAGTAGTCCCTATGGTAGGACAGTAGTTGAGATGGAGGGATGCAGTATGATGGCAATTTTAATTTTGATTAATAAAGCAATCGAAGATTGGCTCAAAACTTTCTAATGGGAACAAAGAGAATGATGACAACGCAACTAAACAATCGTTACTTTGTAAAAGTGACAGAGAAAGCATCGTAGTTATTTTAAAAATAACTGTGGTGCTTTTTTGTTTACCTATAACTGACAGTAAGTTGACTATGATTATATTTTATTTGAAATATGAATCAGAGTTATTTTATTGACAATACATGTGTTCGCGGTTATTATTAAATAAAGATAAAAAAGATGGAGGATACCTAATGAAACAGTGTATGGATGCGGACAATTTACATCGCCGCCTCAAGAAAATTATCGGGCAAGTGCAGGCGATAGATAGAATGGTAGACGAAGACGTACCATGTGAGGATATTTTATCCCAAATTAATGCTGCAAAATCTGCTTTAAATCGTTGTGGGCAGGTTATTCTGGAAGGCCATATTCGTCACTGTGTACGCGATGGGTTAGAGCACGGCGATGTGGATAAAACCCTTGATAAATTCACTAAAGCAGTAGAACGTTTTGCCAACATGCAGTAGCAGTAACATGTAGATGTAAGGCGATTGATTCGTCGGTGTATGTTTACGAATAAAATTGAATAGTAAGTCCTTAAGGCGAAGAGAAAATCTTCGTCTTTTTTATTTTCTTATTGACAACCTATACCCCTATAGGTATAATGCAAGTGTAATAACTTATACCCCTATAGGTATAAAAGTTCGAAAATAAGCCATATAGGTAGCGCATAAAGAGTCTGCCTATGTGGGCATTATAAGCAACAACATATGAATACTTGCTTATATATTATGATATGTTCGTTTATATTTCATTATTATCATATCGGTATCATCAGTCAAACAGGAGGTTTATCATGGAAACGGCTATACGAAAGTTGGAAACCAATGTATTTAGCAAATTAGAGTATTTATTGGAATTAGGCGGTATTAAAAAGATATAGCGTTTTTGGTATTATCCGGCTTAGCTGTATTAGCCAGCTTGTTTGATTATCAGCCGCTACCGTTTGATATTGCTTGGGTGGCGATTATCCTTTGCGGCTTGCCGATTATTATAGAAGCCATTATCGGCCTTGTAACTGAGTTTGATATAAAAGCTGATGTGTTGGTATCCTTGGCCTTGATCGCGGCTGTGGCGACCGGTGAAATTTTTGCGGCTGCCGAAGTGGCGTTTATTATGCAAATTGGTGCGCTCCTTGAAGATATTACGGTAGCTAAAGCAAGAGCCGGTATTGAAAAGCTCGTTAATTTAACACCTCAAGAGGCACGTGTTTTAACGGCTAGTGGGGCTCAATTTGTTAAAGCTGATGAAGTCCAAGTGGGCGATATTTTGCGCGTGTTACCGGGCGAAACGATTCCGGTGGATGGTGAAATTATCGCCGGTGAAACTTCGATTAACCAGGCCGTACTTACCGGGGAATCTTTACCGGTGGATAAAACGGTAGGTGATATGGTGTCCAGCGGTACGGTGAATCAGTTTGGCAGCTTTGATATGCGTGCCGTAAAGGTTGGTGAAGACAGCTCTATTCAACGTATGATTCGCTTGGTTCAGTCCGCTGATGCAGGCAAAGCGAAGATTGTAGGCCTTGCGGATCGTTGGGCTACTTGGGTTGTAGTGATTGCTTTACTTTCCGCTATCGGCACTTGGGCCGTGACCGGTGAAATCCTGCGCGCCGTTACTATACTCGTTGTATTTTGCCCTTGTGCTTGGTATTGGCTACGCGACGGCATCATGGCGGCTATCGGAAATGCCACTAAACATGGCTTCTTGGTGCGTGAAGGGGATGCGCTGGAACGGTTAGCTAACGTGAAGACTGTTACCTTTGACAAAACCGGTACGTTAACGTTCGGTATGCTTAAGGTCATTGCGGTTGAACTGATTGATTCTCCGGTGGGTTGTACCAGTGATTCGGTCTATCGTTTGGCAGCCAGCTTGGAAGCGTTATCGGAGCATCCGTTGGGCAAAGCTATTGTTAAGTCGTTTAAAGAAGGTTCTAAAACGGATATATTGCCTGTTACTGAATTTAAAATGCTACCGGGTCGTGGCGTTTCCGGTAAAATTGCAAGCCAGTTAATCGTTGCCGGTAATGAACGCATGATGGCGGAAGCGGGTATTGAAATTGCATCTTCTGTGAAAACAAGCGGCGCTAGCTATCTTGATCAAGGCGGCACCATTGTTTATGTGGCAGTTGGTCAATATTTGGTAGGTTACTTGGTATTGGCTGATACGGTGCGTAGCGAAAGCCAGGCAGTTATTGATAAACTAAATCGTATCGGTGTTGAGACGGTTCTCTTGACCGGCGATAATGAAAGTGCGGCCTACACTATCGGCTCTCAATTGGGCATCCGCAGTATTCGTGCGAATTGTTTGCCGGAAGACAAGTTAAACTACATTGAATCTCATGAAAATCAATCTATTTGTATGATTGGTGATGGTATTAATGATGCGCCGGCTCTTAAAAAAGCACAGGTAGGTATTGCTATGAGTGGCGTAGGCAGTGATATTGCGGTTGATGCGGCCGATATTGCCCTCGTTGATGATGAAATTAAAGAATTGCCTCATCTTATGGCCTTGTCTAAACGCATGATGAGCACCATTAAGTGGAATTTGGTGTTTGCCATGATTCTAAACTTTACGGCCATCGGTTTGTCCTTCCCGGGCATTTTAACACCGGTAACGGGTGCGTTGGTACATAACGCGGGCTCCGTATTAGTTATTATTAATTCCGCCTTGCTTTTGACGTGGCGTAGCAGAGCGTAGATATATAACAATATTATAGAGGCACATATGGCTTGATAATCTGATTAAAACCTCCTCATAGTTTATGGGGAGGTTTTTGGCGGTTAATGTATAATTCAAATAATGATTTGTAAAAAGGAGTTTAATTGAGATATGTCGAAATCGATAAGAGGGAAGTTATTATGTTACTTTTTTATTAGCATAATTAGCGATTACTACTGTTTATTGGGGAAAGGGGATTATTATGAAAAAGATAGTTTCAGTTCTTGTTGGTGTTAGTGTATTTTTGGGGATAAGTGGGATAAATCTTGTGGTTGACACTAATTTTTCACATGTAGAGGCAGCCGTAGTTGCTCAACAAGATTCAAGTCAAAAGATGCCGGCAAAGAGTAAGGTAAAGAGTTCTTTGATTAATATGACGGGGAAATATGATAATGTCAAACCGGGGCGACTTTATGGAACAATGATTTCTAAAGAAGAGAAAGTTATTGCCGGTGTAAGCTTAGGTTCTTCCTTTGAAAGTATTATTAAAAGTCTGGGTAAACCTGATAAAATTGATTATATTGGCAATAGAATATCAGCTGTAACCTATGGTGGGATTTACTTTAGTAATTTTATGGGGAGTGAAGAAATGTACATGATTACTGTGTCAAATCGTGATGCAGTGACAGCTCGTGGAGTGGCCGTTAGGAGATACCTTGGAGAAGGTTTATTCTTTATATGGCCAACCAGATACAGTTTCTCAAGATAAAGATAGCTGGTTTTATGGTAGATTCATGCCCATGACTGATAATGTAGCCGGAATACGATTTGTGCATGATGGAAATAGAGTAACTAAAATCATTATTCTATAATTAGGGTTATAGAATGTTATAATTAATTACAATTGCTTAATTACAGTTAAAAAATAGATACAGTTAAGAAAGGAATTTTTATGGAAATTATATATTGGTCAGATTATGCTTGCCCGTTTTGTTTCATTGGACGCAAGCATTTAGAGGCTGCCATTGAGAAAATAAATAAAGAAAAAGATGAAACGTTTACAGTAACAATGAAGGCATTTGAACTGGATCCGAGTGCACCTACAGTAGTGGAAGGGACTGCTACTGAGCGTCTTGCATCAAAATACGGTTTAACGATGGAAGATGCAGCTGATAGAATTAATGGCGTAAATATGATGGGGCAGGCTCTCGGTATCGATTTCAGATACGATTTGGCAAAATCTTCAAATACCTTTGATGCGCATCGTATTACGAAGTTAGCTCAGGCAAAAGGCAATGATGTAGCCGAAGTTTTGACTGAATTATTGTATGAGGCGTATTTTGTAAAACATGAAGTGTTGGCAGACCATGCTGTATTAATGTCAAAAGCCAAAGAAGCCGGCTTGGTTGAAGAGAAGTAAAAGCTGTGTTAGATTCGGATATGTATGCTAATGAGGTTCGTGAGGAAGAAGCGTTAGCTGCTCGTTATGGCATTAACTCCGTGCCGTTCTTTGTAGTAAACGATAAAGTAGCATTACCGGGGGCACTGCCAATTGAAGAATTTGAAAAAGTTCTTCGTGAAATGTTGGAAAAAGAAGTCGAATAGTATGTATTTATAAAGTGAGGAGCTGATTATCATGGGCAAGAATATTTTAATCGTTGTGGATATGCAAAATGATTTTATTACCGGTTCGTTGGGGACGGCTGAAGCGCAAGCGATTGTACCTAAAGTGGCAGCTAAGATTGCCGAGTTTGATGGCGATGTTTCTATACCATGGATACGCATGATGAAGCTATTTAAATGAACAGGAAGGGCAGAACTTACCGGTATTGCATTGCCAAGAAGGCACGGAAGGTTGGCAACTAGCTCCTGAGATTATAAATGCAGCGCCGATTGATCCGGAAAAAGTATATTGCAAAAATCAATTTGGTTCGGTTGAATTGGCGGAAGATTTGCAATATTTGAATGAGGAAGAAGAAATCGATTCTATTGAACTCGTTGGTCTTTGTACCGATATTTGCGTCGTATCCAATGCCATTTTGTTAAAAGCTTTTTTGCCGAATGTGCCGATTACGGTATGGGCTGATAGCTGTGCCGGGGTAACGCC
>ENA-OQIC01000746-OQIC01000746.1-human-gut-metagenome-genome-assembly--contig:-NODE-746-length-13431-cov-2.759321_pt1 | contig 13431 bp, 17 predicted proteins | sample MGYA00242572_ERZ504736 | MGnify/ENA primary metagenome ERZ504736 (study PRJEB26092, sample SAMD00036201) | human gut metagenome | host: Homo sapiens | study: EMG produced TPA metagenomics assembly of... | reverse complement strand
GATGATGCTCAGACTACGTAGCTGTACATCGATCGATGCTCAGACGTACGTAGCTGTACATCGACCTGTTCACTTGATGCATTATTCTATTTCTTCGCCCCATAACTCCACGTCAGTGGGGCATGTCTGATTTGGTATCCCATCCATAAGATGACCGGGATATACAGGACGATAAGCGGTATCCATACTGTCATCATACATTTCCTCCGTTTATTTGCCGGTGCAGGCTGATACTCCGTCCGTCATCCATTCCGGAGTGGTAAGCCGAATAGTCCGTCTTTGTCTTTCTGGGCTGTACTTTGGCACTGCACGTCCCGATTGTTTCCAGGTATCTCTCGATAAGAGCGTTATGGCAATGCACCAGAGCGGTTTCACGCACTTCTTCCGCCGAAGTGCTTCGCATCGCTTCAAACTGGTCTCTTAGTCCCGGTGTCACGCCTTCGAGGTACGAACGTATATACTTCTTCCTGTACTTCTCGGTACGGTAATATCCCCGTTTGATCGATACATATTCCATGTGCCTTTTATCTGCCAGCCGGCGGAAAGTGGTGCGTAGATAATCATACAGCACGGTTACGGCTGCAATATTCTCCTGCGTACCCACAATCAGCATGTCGGTGGTTCCCCGGTAACGGAGCATCCGGCAGTAATTGTATTCGCATAATACGCGCAACAGGTCACGTTTCCAGTAGTTGCCGAAGCTGTCCTTATAGCTGATCGCTCCGGATTCCCTGATTTCAAACACCGTCTCCGGCCGCTTTTCGTTCACGTCAAGCAGGGAAAGGTATATTCCTTCAGAAGCCGGTTCACATGGGTGGCGGCAGCTTTGGCCTCGCCTTCCGAGGTGGTCGATTCCTTCAGGCGTACCAGTTTCCGGATACGTTCCAGGATCTTGTCCGGTATGTCATTTTCCTGTTTCATTATTCTGTTTTGTTATCGGTTCGTAAATCCGGCCGGTTAAATGTTCCGTTTTCCGGCTCTTCACATTTCCCGCCCGCTTGCCGGCACTTGATTTTCTGCAAAAACTCGTTGAAGTCATTGCATGACGGATACAGGCGTTCCGCTTCGTTCACCAATACCGTGTCCTTGGGAAGGAAATGCCGCATCTTTCTCAGGGCCTCGCGTCCCGGACTGTCGTTATCCAGGAAAGCGTGTACCTTTTCATACCTTGAAAGAAAATCCTTTGACCGCTCAACGATGGAAGTGGAATTCAGAACGCACAGGTCCAGTTTTCTCAGTGCCGGCATCTGGGGATGATCCTTCGCGTATTGCTTGAAACTCAGCAGGTCGAAGAAACCTTCAAAAACGGCACAGGACCTGTTGCCTGCGGCCAGGCCGGTAATATCCTTGGCGGTGGCACATCCCTTGAACATGCTGTTACGCAGTTCGAAACCTCCGTGGTCGTTGGCGAACCCCAGCGCGTATTTCTCGCGGGGATTCTTCTCGAAGCAGTAATGCACCTCCACGCAGTGTTCACGGACGATATCCGCGTCGATGCCCCGTGAAGCGGCATAATCAAGCAGGTGCCCGTTTTCCACCGGAATGATTTTCAGGAGAGTCATCCCGGAGGCTTTCTGTACCGTTACCGTTACCGGCCTTGGCTGCGGAATCATGCCGGAGGAAAAGCCCAGTCCTTCGATCTCTTTCATAGCCTGTGGGAAAGAGCAGTTCTGGATGCGCATGACCAGATCCACGACCCTGCCGTGGTTGCTGTCTCCGAAGTCATACCAGCGGTTCTCGTTCCTGAAAACCTTGAAGCTCGGAGAGCTGTCGCAGCGGAAAGGGGAGCGGTACATGTCGTATCCCCCGTACCGCCGGGAAGGTTCGTAACCGTAGCGGGAAAGAATATCTTCCAAGGGGATTGAATTGGCTTCCTGTGATGTCATAAGCATATAATTGTTATAGTTCTCAAAGAATTCACGCTTCAGGGTCTCCAGGACAAATCACCTGTAGCCGACAGATGGATGTTTCCGGAAGGAAAGTTGCAACTTCCCCTGAGTATTTCGACTTGTATTTCTTTGAATTCCATATGATTAATCTTTTGATATTTATGCTGAGACAGCCTCCGCATCCGACTCAGGAGGAACATGGTGGGGCTTTTGATCTTTTTGTTGCCCCAGGTCTCCTTCAGAGCTGTATCCAGTACCAAGGGTGCAACGGAGGCAAGCTGGAGGATTTCCTGCTGGTCCTTCACCGGAACGCCCAGGAGCTCGAGGGTTTTACGCCGGGTGCGCAGGATCTCCTCCTGTTGCCTGGCACGCTCTTCACTTCCGTGATCGGCATTATACTTGGCTATATAGTTCTTAATCAGGGGATACAGGTAATTTTCCTTGGTCAGTTGGAAATTGCTTTGCTCCATGTCAGAGATCGCCTTCTCGATAGGGAAATCCGGATAACGGCTTTTCAGGAGCCGTACCCATTGGATGACATTGGAATCCACACCCAGGTATTGGAGCTTCCCTGAAAGAGAATTTCTCTCCTCCTCCCTCTCCGGTGTGTAGCTGGACTCTCCGGAGGGGTTTGGGGAGGATATATTTTCTTTTATTTTATTTTGTGGTCTATTTTCGCGAATTATTCCCGATTCTTCGCGAACTACCCCGGCGGAGCTTTTCGGTTCTTGCAGCCTGCGTTTAAATCCGCAATGGCTTGCATCAGTTCCGTATCCTTCTCTTTTTCGCCACTCCGCACGGGTTCCGCAACAGGTGCCGTATGGGTGGCGGGACAGGGAGCGGCAACCTGCGGGGAAGAGGTGGCGGCCGGGGCAGCCGCGTTCAAAAGCAGGTAGTCATCCGAGATGGAAGCTTGCGGTGGATCGACTTGCAGATGCCCATATACCTGTTCTGTATCTCCTCGCTGGTAAGAACCTGGCGGCTCCGCCAAAGTCCTTTGTCGAAAAGCCCCAGCTCGGCGCAATAGTCGACAATACCCGCGATGCGTTGCTCGTCCATGCGGGAATAGTCCGAGACGTCGAACAGGCCGTCGGAGTCCATGATCATGTAATAGCCTTCCACGCGGTGGATCTCGTTCACGATGAAATGGAACACGGCCCAGCCCGCCATCCCGAATTTATTTTGAGTCTCTTGACTTTGGGGTCATAAAAATGATCGGTATCGAACCCGTAATAGGTGAAACCTTTTTTAGCTGTTCTTGGCATAAACTTATGTATTTATTAGTGGATAATAACCTTATGAATCAACTGGCCGAAAGAGCGAACTCCTCCTGGATGTAGCCCATGCCGCATAACTTGAGGTAGTCCTGCTGGATGGCGGCAGAAGTCAGTACTCCGTGCTTCCTGTACAGTTCGTCATTGAACAGGCCGACCTGTACGCAACCGTCCACGATCCGGGTAATGTCTTCCAAAGAGGCATTCCAGTAAGAGGCAACCGCACGCGCGGTCTCCTCACACCAGGGAAGGAAATACTCCCCCTTGTAGAGGGCCTCACTCACCAGATAACGGTAGATGCTGTATCCACCGAATCCGTAATTACGCGTCAGTCTCCTGACTTTCATATCAGAAAATTGCGAAGTGCTGATCTCATAAGAGGGACGGACCTCGCGCCCATGCCGCTGGGCATGCCCCGAAAGAGAGCGGCAGGTACCGGTTTGACGTTGGGTATTCATATATTTAGTTTTAATTATTGTTGCTCTCCATGAAATAAGAGGATAGCCCTCTGTATTTTCAATAGCCATTCAGGGAGGTTGGTTTTTGCGTCTGCTCATCCATTTTTTTATCTGCTTTCTGAGTGTTCAGGCCCAATATCCGCCGAAACGGTTGTGCCTGTTACTACCTCTGATTTCAGTTGTCGGCGACGAAACTTGTTGATTGAACGTTTCGCGTGCTTCCTGCCTGATGGATTACAATGTTTCTTATCAAGTCGGCACTGGTGACAATGGCAAATGCCTATTCCGGTATGTGATTCTTTCATTAATCGCTCTTTTTATCACATTTATTAATCGGAATCCTCACTTCTTTCCCATACCACGAACACCAATAGTAAGGCTGAAACAGATTAGGTGAATGTGTACAATACTTACACATCTCACATAAATGGATCTGAGTCATTTCTATTCGGTTATACGTTAAATACTAATTTCTTTAAATTCATCCGGAGTAATCTTTTCTTTTGCTTTCACAGAAGAAAAGAATGGATCTGCTGGGCAAACACATTCGGGCATTCCACTCATATTACAATCGCTGGGAACGGTTGCCAAGATGCACAAACCGTCTGCCGGCAGATGCTCACAACTTACTTTATCATCCCAATCAATATACTTTTGTGCTTCCTTTGCGAGAGATTCGCACCTATGCCTATAGTTTATATAGGCATCATCTGCCTTTTTATCATTTGATTTATATCCATTTCTATTCGGTTATGAATTAAATTTTTCTTCTATATCTTGATAATCTATACAGTTTATAGGAATACATAAATCAGGTTCTTCTAATTTGATGTCAGGTCCATAACATTCTATCTTTTTAGCACAATTAATACAGAGATATTCTTCATTTCCCATAATGTTCCTTTCTGATTTCTAATGAATTAATGTTTTTAGTTCAACAGTTGATTGGGTGAGTCACTTACTCAACTGATGTTTGTTTTGAAAGTTACTCTATAGCTTTTTTTATTGCTGCTTTGGCTGCATCAATCTCTTTGGTAGCAAAAGAATAAATAGCCTGATCATTATAATCAAACCGTTCCAGCATACCTTGTAATGCATTCAGTAATTCAGGGGCAGCAGCTATTAACTTAGCTCTCTCTCGTTGCTTTTTAGTCCCATTCTCATGCCCTCCAAGTGGAAAAGCGACCATAGCTAATGGAAATTCTACAGACGTGTCTTCTTTTATAAAGATTACACCATCGGGGTAATTAGGAGTCACTGTCTCGACAGTTTTCCATTTTACTAAATCTTCTATTTTACTCATTTGAATAGGTATTAGCTAAATTTGACTCATAGTATCTGCAAACTCTTTTTCAAAGTCAAGTGATTCACCGGAAACATTTGCAAGTGTTGCTCTAAGCATAAAATTTCGAAAGGCTATTTGACATTTCTCTTTTGTTTCCTGCTTTACCATTTCGGCAGCTTCTAAGGCATGTTTTTGTGCTATGACATCGATATACTCATAGTAGCCACCTGCTTTATCTGTACGCTCTGAAATAAATTGCTCTACTTTTTCTGATATTGTTATTTTCATTTCTAAACTGTTTTAAATCACACAAAAACATGAATTACTTTACCAAAAGTATCTTTCATGATTTTACAGGGACACGTACCTTGACGGTAATGTAAGCATGTTGTATTACATTCTTCGGTGCATACATGACCAATGACCGTAAACGGGACATCATTATCTATCAGTCCTCCTAATTCATCATTATCATTCATAACGAATATTTCACCACGAATTTCAATTGCTAAATATTTCTTCATACCTTCAAGTTTAGAGGATGATTTCACAATCGGATTCAATAAGAAAAAAGCTCTCTCTCGTGTCTTTATAAACTCTACGTTTCGCACCAAGAGCTTTCAATTTCTTATGCGAGATTATCACTCTGACATCTTCAACTGAATCTATACCGTCAATGCAGGTATGAATCTTAATATTCTTTTGGGTTACCATCCAGGCCATATTTATCCTTTATTTCTGATCAACTTATGATGTTTGCTATATTAAAGATCTGTACACGAAGATTCGGGTTCCGTCATAAACGACAGGACCGGAATGGAAGATGGTGTTTCTTCCGGATAAACTGCACGTAATTGTGCACAGTCTTATCACAGACGTTTGGAAAATCAGGATAATGTTCTTTTAAATAGTCGTGGACACGACTGCTGGAAGTGGAAGGAAAAGTGAAGAGTAAGGATACGACGGCCTGCTCATAGTTCTGCAGCTTACACCGGCGTGACTCCTGGTACTTCCGAAATAGTTCATCGGAACTCAAAGACTGCAGATGTTTCACTGTATCGCGTGAAACACCAAGACAATGTGCAGTTCTTGTTATATTGATACCTCGAGAACGAAGATCAACGATATTGCTCCATAAAATGTATTTTTTCCTTAAATTTTCGGTATCCATGATCTACTAAATAGATTTTGCATATGGGACATCCAACTATGCAAGAAAATGATACCGCTAAATTAACGCCTACAATAATAATTTTAGTGGAATTCAATATCACCAAGTATTCTGATTATTCAGCATCCGGTGCAGGAGCTGTTTTCTTTTCAAACGAGCCTTGCAGTCTCTCATACGAAAAATGTCATTTCGATCTTCCATCTTCCACCTTCATCTTTCATCTTCCATCCTCGATTGGCAAGTCCGATTCAGATATATTCTTGATATGCAGATAGATGTATCTGTTATTCTATCCGTTTATACCATTTAAAGCAGTTTGTTTTTCTTAGTATCTTTAGTGAAAATGGTTGGTTTCTTATCTCGTCCCGCATACCCGGGCTGAGATAAAGATACTTTAGAAAGATGTAAAGTATTTATTGATAGTGTGTTATGTTCGCTATGGAATCAGCTTGCTCTCTTGGTAATTTCTGTGCCGGTCGTTCTGAATTTCTGTTGATACGGAGTCGGTTATGTAGAATAACTCACGTTAATTCTATAGGTAGGATCCTAAAGTACTTTCATCGGTATATGGAGATTATATTCGATTTTAACTTCATTGTAAGTTAGGTTATGGATGGATTTTATTTCAATCAAAGTATGAACAATCGGAGCCGGGAGGATTCGAGAACTCATTTGTTCTTTGGTTTTTTCTTATTATTTTAGAAACGGAAAGATATAAGTGTTTAATCTTTAGTATTGATTGATAGGAATTTACCATGATAGGGAAAAATTTTCGTAAAAAAAGTCTCTTTTCTTTTAGTGGATTTTAAAAGCTATTACGCCTTATTAATAGAATATCCTAAAAATGAGTGAACTGATAGATAAATATTTTGCAGGAGAGATGACCTGTGAAGAGAAAAAAGATCTCTTCGACCGGATAGAAAGTGATGAGGCTCTGAAGAAAGAATTTCTTCGGATGCAAAATGTAGTGGCGTTGACCCAAATACTCTCCCGCCAGGATGATTCGGAGACCAGCCGTAAAGGGAAACAGCATTTTATGCAACTTCTTTTCCGTAAAAGATTAAAGCGCGCGATAACGGTTTCTTTGAAATATGCTGCTGTTTTCGCGGTATTAGTGGTAGGAACTTTCTATACTGCGAAGTTGTATTTATCTGAGGAATTCGGAAAAAGTTATACCATAGTTACGGCTCCCAAGGGACAGCGTGTAAAAATAGAATTACCTGATGGAACCATTGCCTGGCTAAGCCCCTGTAGTCGTCTTCGTTTTGCGGCCTCTTTCAATGAAACGGACCGTAAAATAGAGTTGGACGGTGCTACCTATTTTGATGTGGCAAAGAATCCCGAGAAGCCATTTGTTGTTTCGGCTAAAGGTTACCGTATCCGAGTACTTGGAACTAAATTCAATATATCGGCTTATAAAAATAGTAAAGAGTTTGAGACCGATCTTGTGGAAGGTTGCGTACATATCTATGATCCGGCGGATATAAGGAACGAAGTGTTTCTACAGCCTAAAGAAAAGGCAGTGTTGTGGGGAGACCGGTTGATGAAGCGGGAGTCTGACTTTGATAATGAAGAATATCTGAAGAACGGAGTTGTCAGTTTTCTGTCCGAGCCGTTCGGGAGAGTACTGAATAGTGTCGCTTTATGGAATGATGTGAATATTAAAATAGAACGGTCAGTCAACGCGACGCAGCGGATCTCCGGAAAATTCAGGCAAAGCGATTCTTTGGAGAGTATATTAAAAGCCTTGCAAGGCGCTATGCCTTTCAAGTATAAAATAGTTAGTGAAGAAGAAATAATTATTTATTGATAAATATAATGATATACTTAACTAAAAGCAGATGCCTATGATATAAAAAACAGTTTGAAATGAAAAAAGGAGGAAATGGTCTGGTACACCTTTCCCTCCCGATAAAGTCAACACATTTGGCAGAGCCAAATAAAAAAACAACAAAGTATTAACCTTATTACATTGCAAAAGTATGAAAAAAAACTTATTGCTGTTATCTTATGCAATTAAACAACGTGAAATTATTCAAATCTTGCGAATTATGAAATGCACAGTCTTGCTGTTATTTTTGCTTATTCTTCAGGCACATGCCAGCGTAAGCTCACAAAATGCAAGGGTAAACATGTCTCGAAATCAACTTCCGTTAAAGGAGTTTATGGCGGAGATTGAAAAACAAACCGATTATCTGTTTATCTATAGTGATGCAGAAATCAATGCCTCTCGCCAGGTAACTGTAAAGAAGGGAACACATAGAGTGGCCGATTTACTAAGAGAGGTACTCTCTAAAAATAATATTTCTTATAATTTTGCAGATAATTATATTTCTCTTCATGTACGCAAAGAGGCTGACGTACAGTCTTTGGCGGTATCTCCCCAACAAAAAAAGAATACGGTTTTGGTTTCGGAACTATCGTAGATACCGCAGGCGAGCTATAATAGGTGCTAACATCAAATTGAAAGGTGCTCAGGGAACCGGAACGATTACGGATGTGGAAGGTAACTTTAAATTGGAAGTGCCTACCAATGGTGTACTGATCGTCTCTTTTATCGGATATCAGCAGCAGGAAGTGGCGGTGAACGGAAAACCATGTTGAAAATTAAGATGGCGGAAGATGCTGAAATGATAGACGAAGTGGTTGTAACTGCTTTGGGAATCAAGCGGGAAGAAAAGGCATTGGGATATGCCGTTCAGAAAGTGGGCGGAAGTAAGCTGTCTACTGTGAAGCCCGTTAATATTGCTACTTCACTGACTGGTAAAGTTGCCGGTTTGAATGTAACCAACAGTACGGAGTTCAATACAGCCCCAACTCTCAAATTGCGTGGTGAAACTCCATTGCTGGTAGTAGATGGTGTGCCATATAGCAATATCTCTCTGAATGATATTGCAGCAGACGATATCGAATCTGTTGACGTGTTGAAGGGGGCTACCGCATCGGCCCTGTATGGTGCCCGCGGAGGTTCGGGAGCTATTATGGTGACTACGAAGAAAGGTAGTCAGGAGGGACTTAATATTTCGGTAAACAGCAGTACGATGTTCAATGCCGGTTATCTGGTATTGCCGGAAGTACAACATGGATACAGTACCGGTCAGGGAGGTAAATATACCGCTGCCGACTTCGTTTGGGGTGATAAACTGGACATCGGCCGTACAGCTGTACAGTATGATCCGTATACTTATGAATGGAAAGAGATGCCATTGGTATCGAAAGGTAAAGACAACTTTAAGAATTTCCTGGAGACAGGTTTCATTACCAATAATAACATCAGCATCAGCCAGACCGGTAAATATGGAAGCTTCCGTTCTTCTCTGTCGCATGTTTATAATAAAGGACAGTATCCCAATCAGAGATTGAATAAGATTACTTACTCGGTAGGTGGGGATATGAAGTTCGGCAAACTGAGTTTTGAAGGTGGTGCCATTTATAACAAGCGTTTCTATCCGAATGGAGAAGGAGCCGGCTATGGTGGCGGTGGATACATCTACAACCTGTTGGTATGGACGGGTACCGATTATGACGTACGCGACTATAAAAACTATTGGAGAAAGAAAGACGAAGAGCAGAACTGGATGAACGATGTGTGGTATGATAATCCTTATTATCTGGCTCATGAAATGACTTCATCCAATGACTACGATAAAGTAAACACTTACTTGTCCGGTAAATATGACATCATGCCTTGGTTGAACTTTTCGATGAGAGCCGGTGCCGATGCTTATGCCAGCCGTACGGAAAAGAAAAACGCAATGAGCGCCCGCGGCGGATGGGACAAGAACGGATACTTCTATACATCCAAATCCACCGGATTCAGTTTCAATGGTGACGCTTTGCTGTCTGCCAATCACAGCTTCGGTGATTTTGCTATCGACGGTTTTGTCGGAGGTACGATCTACTATTATTATGATGACGCTATTTCATCGAATACCCGTAACGGATTGAGTATTCCGGGATATTATTCATTGAAAGCATCGGTTGACCCAATTGCCTCTTCAAGTTCATACAAGCAGAAACAGGTAAACTCTATTTATGGAAAATTCTCAGCTTCATGGAAGAGCACTGTGTTTGTGGATGTAACGGCACGTAATGACTGGTCGTCTACTTTGCCTTCGGAGACTCGTTCTTACTTTTATCCGGCTGTATCGGGAAGTATCATTATGTCGCAGTTACTAAAGATGCCCGAATGGCTGAACTTCTGGAAACTCAGGGGTGCCTGGACAGTAACGAAGAGCGACTTGGGTATTTATGATACGAACCAGGCTTACAGTGTAAGCACGAATGTGTGGGATGGAATGAATACAGCCGTGTACCCGGAAATGATCCGCAGTACAACGCTTGAACCGACCGCTGCACGTTCTTATGAAATCGGTACTGCCTTCAATGTATGGGACAACCGTTTGCGTTTTGATATCTCTTACTACAATAAACTGAAATACAATCTGACACGTGAAGCCACTATCAGCGGTTCGTCCGGTTTTACTAAAACATTGGTGAACTATGATGAAGAGCAGGTTCGTAGAGGAGTGGAGGTTTCTTTGACTGCTTCTCTGATTCAGACGAAAGACTGGAATTGGGAAGTGAATGCCAACTGGGCCCGTGACCGCTATTTCTATGCGAAAGTCGATCCTGTATATTCTACACAGAAACCTTGGGTAGCTGCCGGCAAGCGTTGGGACTGGTATGGTATCTACGATTGGGAACGTGACCCCCAGGGAAACATTATCCATGAAAACGGATATCCGGTACAAAGTAAATATCAGTCAGTGATGGGTAATGAGTATCCGGACTGGATCTGGGGACTCAGTACTACCTTGCGTTATAAAGACTGGACATTGGGAATTTCGTTGGACGGACGTGTAGGCGGTATGGCTTACTCTCGTACGGAACAGACTATGTGGAATACCGGTGTACACCCGATAGTGATAACAAATGGCGTTATGACGAAGTAGTGAACGGTAAAAAGAATTATGTAGGCCAGGGTGTGAAAGTAGTATCGGGTAAAGTTGAATACGACACAACCGGAAAGATTGTGAGCGATACACGTGTGTTTGCACCGAATGACACTCAGGTATCCTATGAAAGTTATATCAAGAATTACAATCCATGGTCAGGTGGTAAGGTTTACCAGAACGTGCATGACTGTACATTCCTGAAATTGCGTGAACTTTCATTGTTGTACACAATGCCTAAGTCAGTTTGTGAAAAGATTCACATGAAAGGCGTTACACTCGGTTTGATCGGACAGAACTTATTGATTTGGATGAAAGAGTTTAAGTATGCTGACCCGGATGTGGATTCGGATGACCTGAATTCACCTTCTATGAGATATGTCGGATTTAATGTTAAGTTTGATTTGTAAAAAAGGAAATTATGAAACTAATAAATAAAACGTTGCTTTTACTTACAGCAAGTGCTACGATTCTGGCATCTTGTAACAAGTTTGATGATTTGAATACGAACCCCGATGCTGCAACCAAGGTGACAGCACCTATGTTGGCTACAAAACTTATCCTGAACATTACACAACAGGGCTCTGCTAAGAACTTTGTGTACCACAGCATGCTGAGCAAACAGATTGCATGGTCGGAGAATGCTTCGGATGAACAATACAATTTGTTTGGCAGGACAGATTTTGACGGCTATACCATTCTTACAAACTGTCAGAAGATGGTCGATGCAGCCAATGAGGGAGATAAAGATTCGTATGCAGCTCTGGCTAAGTTTATGAAAGCCTATAAACTGTTCTATAAATCGCTGGAAGTGGGTGATATTCCTTACAGTGATGCATTGAAAGGTGAAGAGGGCGTTCAGAAACCCAAATACGATACACAGAAAGAGGTGATGTGCCAAGTCTTGGAAGATTTGGAAGAAGCGTATACTTTATTCTCATCGGGCAGTGACTTTGACGGTGATCCTATTTTTGGCGGTGACACCGAAAACTGGAAAAAGACTGTAGTCGCCTTCGAACTGAAAGTGCTGACTCACTTGTGTAAGAAAGATACGGATGCGGATCTGAAAGTGAAAGAACGCTTTGCCCGTCTGGTATCTTCGGGCTCACTGATGACTTCGAATGCGGACAACTTCCAGTTGGTATACTCTAATAAGGCCGGACAGCTTTATCCGTTCTATTACACTCAGAACAAACATTCTGATTATCTGATGATGTCGAGTGTGATTATCGATAACCTGAAGAAGTTCAACGATTATCGTATGTTCTATTATGCTTCTCCCGCCAAAGCCCAGACAGATAAAGGTATAAAGGATTCCGAGTGGGATGCTTATCTTTCGATTGATCCCTCGGACAGCTATTCAAATATCTCCGTGCTGTACGGAAAAGGTGAGTTCTGCCTGGCAAACCTCCGCTATACCCGTGTTCCGGAAGGTGAGCCTTTGATGCGGCTGAGTTATGCAGAACAGAATTTTATTCTGGCAGAAGGAGCTGTACGTGGCTGGATTTCGGAAGATGCTTCTACTTATTATAAGAAAGGTATAGAAGCCAGCATGAATTTCATAGCAGACAATACCCCCGATAAAGAAGAATATACTCACGGACGTACCATAACGCAAGAATATATCCAGGAGTATCTGGCACAACCGGTTATACAGTTGTCCGGCGACAAGGAGAAAGATCTGGAAATGATTTTGCTGCAACGTTATCTCGCCTCGTTCCTGCAGCATCCGTATGATGCTTATTATGATTATCGCCGTACCGGATATCCGGTATTGCCTATCAACCCGAATACCAACCTGAATACGGAAAAAAATAAGATTCCTACAAGATGGATGTATCCGGAAGCTGAGTTCAGTTACAATCCTGATAATGCCAACGAAGCTGTTCAGCGTCAGTACAATGGTTCGGACGATGTGAACAAGTTAATGTGGATTCTCCAGTAAACATTACTCTTTTGAAGACAAGGGGATGTGTCATCTATGGTAAATTTTGACACATCCTCCCTTCTTTATACCTAAATAATCAAACCCATGAAACGAATTTATTTATTGTTGGCTATCCTGTTGGGAAGCCTTCAGCTGGCAAATGCACAGCAACAGACTCTTCAGTTTAACAAAGACGGTAAGTTTAAGATTGTCCAGTTTACCGATGTTCATTATATCTATAATGATCCTCGTTCGGATGTATCGATCGAACGTATCAATCAGGTATTGGATATGGAAAAGCCCGACCTTGTTCTTTTTACGGGAGATGTGATTTATGGTAAACCGGCGGAAGAAGGAATGCGTACAGTGCTGAATCTGGTATCTAAAAGAAAATCCCTTTTGCGGTGACTTTCGGTAACCATGATAACGAACAGGGACTGAGCCGTGAAGAATTGTTGAAGATCATCCAATC
>ENA-OQIC01000741-OQIC01000741.1-human-gut-metagenome-genome-assembly--contig:-NODE-741-length-13468-cov-1.401994_pt1 | contig 13468 bp, 17 predicted proteins | sample MGYA00242572_ERZ504736 | MGnify/ENA primary metagenome ERZ504736 (study PRJEB26092, sample SAMD00036201) | human gut metagenome | host: Homo sapiens | study: EMG produced TPA metagenomics assembly of... | reverse complement strand
TGACCGCCAAGTGATGCAATAATTCCATCCGGCTTCTCCATTTCGATCACATTCATAACATCTTCTACGCAAAGAGGCTCAAAATACAGCTTGTCGGATGTGGTATAATCTGTAGACACAGTTTCCGGATTATTATTGATGATGATCGCCTCATATCCCGGCTTCTTTAATGGTTTTCACTGCATGTACCGTGGAATAATCAAACTCCACGCCCTGACCGATACGAATAGGACCGGAGCCCAATACAATGATTTTCTTCCTGTCTTCCACGATCGATTCATTTTCATCCTCATAAGTAGAATAAAAATAAGGAACATAGCTTTCAAATTCCGATGCACAGGTATCAATCATTTTATAGACTGGGAAAATGCCATGTGTCTTACGCATTTCATAAATGTCCGTTTCCATCATATTCCACAGCCACCCAACTGCTCTATCTGAGAAGCCTGCCTTCTTTGCCTGATACAAAAGCTCTCTGTTACCGGTACACTGCTTCAATTCTTTCTCCATATCAATGATTTTTTCATCTTATCAAGGAAGAAACGGTCAATGCGTGTCTGCTCCCTGATATCGGAAACCGATTCGCCCATTCGGAGCAACCGGGCAATGGCAAAGATACGGTCATCTGTGCCGATTTTGATATATTCCATCAAAGCCTTTTTATCTTCTTTTTCAAACTTTTCCATATACAGATGATTTACGCCTGTTTCCAGAGAACGGATTGCTTTTAACAGACTCTCCTCAAAGGTTCTGCCAACACTCATGACTTCCCCGGTTGCTTCATCTGTGTACCCAGCTTCTGATTTGCATCGGTAAATTTATCAAATGGAAACGCGGCATTTTTGTTACCACATAATCCAGTGCCGGTTCAAAGGATGCAGGCGTATTTACCAGCATAATCTCATCCAGAGTCATTCCCACACTGATTTTCGCCGATACCCTTGCAATCGGATATCCGCTTGCCTTTGATGCCAATGCAGAGGAACGGGATACGCGCGGATTTACCTCAATCAGATAATACTGAAAAGAATCCGGATCAAGTGCAAACTGTACATTACAGCCTCCCTCCACCTTCAAGGCACGGATGATTTTCAAGGCACTGTCACGGAGCATCTGATATTCTTTATTCGTCAGTGTCTGTGACGGACATACCACAATGGAATCTCCTGTGTGGATTCCTACCGGGTCCAGATTTTCCATATTGCAGACCGTGATTGCTGTGTCATTGGCATCACGGATCACTTCATATTCAATTTCTTTAAAGCCCTTGATACTTTTTTCTATCAGCACCTGATGAACCGGTGACAAAGCAAGGGCATTTTTAATCAATCCCAGAAACTCCTGCTCATCATCTGCAAAGCCGCCGCCGGTTCCGCCAAGGGTAAATGCCGGACGAAGCACCACCGGATATCCGATATTCTCGGCAGCCTTTATGGCTTCCTCCACCGTATTGGCAATGACAGACGGAAGCACCGGCTCTCCTAAGCTTTCACAAAGCTCTTTAAAGAGTTCTCTGTCCTCTGCCCTTTCAATGCTCTCACTGCTGGTTCCCAAAAGCTCCACACGGCACTCTTTTAAAATGCCTTTTTTCTCAAGCTGCATTGCCAGATTAAGTCCGGTCTGACCACCAATTCCCGGTACGATGGCATCTGGACGCTCATGACGGACAATCTTTGCAACATATTCCAATGTCAACGGTTCCATATACACCTTATCTGCAATGGTGGTATCTGTCATAATCGTTGCCGGATTGGAGTTGCATAAGACAACCTCATACCCTTCTTCTTTCAGTGCAAGACATGCCTGGGTCCCTGCATAGTCAAATTCTGCCGCCTGACCAATCACAATCGGACCGGAACCAATGACAAGTATTTTCTTCAAATCAGTTCTTTTCGCCATCTTTTGTTCCCTCCATCATTTCTATAAACTGTTCAAACAGATAACCGCTGTCCTGCGGGCCCGGTGCGCTTTCCGGGTGATACTGCACACTAAACACCTTGTCCTCCTCACAGGCAACACCTTCTACTGTCTGATCCAGCAGATTCAGGTGCGTTACTTTCAATCGGGTATTCGCAAGACTTTCCCTGTCCACTGCATAGGAATGGTTCTGGGAGGTAATCTCTATCTTTCCTGTCAGAAGATTTTTTACCGGATGATTTCCTCCCCTGTGTCCAAATTTTAACTTATAGGTCCTTGCCCCATATGCAAGGGAAATGATCTGATGACCAAGGCAGATTCCAAAGATCGGATATTTTCCCCGTAAGCCTCTCACCAGTTCTATGACCGGCTGCACATCCATCGGGTCTCCCGGACCATTAGATAAAAAGATTCCGTCCGGCTTCATTTTTTCTATTTCTTCCATAGAGGTATTCCATGGAAATACCGTCACATTGCAGCCTCGTCTGTTAAAACTCCTCACAATATTCTGCTTCATTCCACAATCAATGGCGGCCACATGATATTTCTCATCCGGAATCCTATATTGCTGAATCTCTTTTCTGCTCACAAAAGCTACTGCATCTTTTGGTATATCATAGGAACTCAATTTGCAAAGTCCCTCCTGCAGAGAAGTATCAGCATCTGTAATCAATACTTTTCTGCTTCCCAAATCACGGATAGAACGTATCAGCTTTCTGGTATCAATTCCATAAATTCCCGGAATCCGGTATTTCTCCATGATTTCGGATAATGTATATTTACTGCGGAAGTTGGATGGCTGATCGTTATAATCCCTTACAACCAATCCTCCAATCGTCGGTGTTTCTGTTTCAAAATCTTCTTCTGCAATCCCATAGTTACCAATCAGCGGATATGCCATCACAACAGTCTGGTAGGTATAGGACGGATCAGAGATGATTTCCTGATACCCAACCGGAGAGGTATTAAATACGATTTCCGTGATTCTTTCATCAAAGGAACCAAAACCATATCCATAATACTCACTGCCATCTGGGAGAATCAGTTTTCTGTCAAATTTTTTCATAATATATGTCACCCCTCTATCTAAACCCGTTCAGACAGTTTCCTTTCAAAACGGTCTTTACGGAGATCTGCCGGAATTTTGGTTGGATATTCTCCGTTAAAGCAGGCAGCACAATAATCCTCGCTGTCAATCAGCTTACTCAGCTTCTCCACCTCCAAATATCCCAAAGAATCCACTCCGATCATCTCTGCGATCTCTTCCATGCTATGATGGCATGCAATCAGATTTTCTTCTGAGTCAATGTCCGTGCCATAATAGCAGGCATGTAAGAATGGGGGAGCCGAGATTCTCATATGTATCTCTTTCGCTCCTGCGTCACGCAAAAGCTTTACAATACGTTTACTGGTTGTACCTCTTACGATAGAATCATCAATAAGAACGACTCGTTTTCCATCGATTACATTTTTCACAGGAGAAAGCTTAATCCTGACTTTGTCCAAACGTTCATTTTGTCCCGGAGAAATGAATGTTCTTCCAATATATTTATTTTTGATCAGTCCTATCCCATAAGGAATGCCGGATTTATTTGCATATCCAAGCGCTGCATCCAGTCCGCTGTCCGGAACTCCGATCACAATATCTGCGTCCACCGGATAACTTCTGAGAGCAGCTCGCCTGCTCTCATTCGTGATTCATGGACAGATACACTATCTATGACAGAATCCGGTCTTGCAAAATAGATATACTCAAAGATACAGGTTTTCTTTTTCTGCTTACTGCAGTGTTCTTTCCTTGATTCCACTCCATTTTGACTAAACACCAGAATCTCACCTGGAAGCAGATCTCTGACAAATTCTGCGCCTACCGCTGATAATGCGCAGCTTTCTGATGCCACTACATAGTCTCCATCCGGCATCTGTCCATAACAAAGTGGTCTGAATCCATATGGGTCTCTTGCAGCAATCATCTTTGTAGCTGACATCAAACTAATGAATAAGCCCTTCCAGTAAATTCATGGTGTTGCTTACCGCTTCTTCTATGCTCGGTGTCATCAGCCTTTCTCTTGTAATCACATAAGCAATGGTTTCTGTATCGCTGGTGGTATGAAAAATGGCTCCTGATAACTCCAGCTTATCACGCAGCTCCAATGCATTACTCAAATTTCCGTTATGTGCCAGTGCCATCTTTCCTTTCTGGTGGTTGACTTCAATGGGCTGGCAGTTATTTCGTGTTGTCCCGCCGGTTGTTCCATATCTTACATGGCCCACTGCCATAGTCCCTTCCGGCAAATGAGATAATGTGTCTTTCGAAAACACTTCGCTTACAAGGCCAGATCCTTATAGGAAGAAAACACACCATCATCATTCACAACGATCCCGCAGCTCTCCTGTCCTCTGTGCTGCAAGGCATACAATCCATAATAGGTAATCCCTGCCACATTTTCTTTTTGTGTACTCATCACACCGAATACACCACATTCTTCATGAATCGCCATACTCTTTTCCTCCTGCGTATTATTCTACTGTCTACTGTGACCGATTTTGCCAGATTCCTTGGCTTATAATATCACAGCCACGATTCAGTGCAACATAATAGGCAAAAGCTGCAAAGGAATCACTCCGAGAACCGGCTGCAAAAGGGAATGGGTCTTTGGTATCACAAACATTTCGGATGCCCGACTGCTAATCAGCTCTGCTGTCTGATCTGTCGTCATTGCGATTACTTCTGCTCCTCTGGATTTTACTTCAACAATATTGGACAAGGATTTTTCCACCAGCGGCTCATAGGTTACCATAGCAACCACCAGTGTTCCCGGTTCTATCAGAGAAATCGTTCCATGTTTCAGTTCTCCTGCCGCATAGGATTCTGAATGAATATAAGAAATCTCTTTCAGCTTTAGAGAGCCCTCCAAACCCAGTGCATAGTCCAGATTACGACCAATATAGAAAACACTGTTATGGTTGAAATATCTGGATGCCGCTTTCTGATAAAGATCCAGATCATTCATAACAACACTTATCTTTTCAGGTAAATCTTGAAGCTCCCTGATAATTGCCGCATATTTTTCTGCTGCGGAAACATCCCACTCAATCAAATGTTTTTCTTTTTCCAGCAGAGATCTGTCTCTGTCAAAGATCTGAACATCATCTGCCGTAATGACTGCCACTTCATCATCTTCCATATAAGTAACTGTCCTTGTATGTGCAAGAAGTGCAGTAACATTCAGAGGAATGTAATTTCCCGCCTGACCGTTAACCAATCAGCAGAGGGGCGTCTTTTCATTGCTGCAACCATCTGTCCCGGAAAATCAGAACAGAGAATGCCCATAGCATAAGCACCTTTGATACGATTTAAAACCGCATACACTGCATCCATCAGATTGGATTTCTTCCTATAATAATATTCCAGTAACTGGACGATTACCTCTGTATCCGTATCAGAAGAAAAAACGACTCCTTTACGGATAAGAGAGTTTTTGATCTCCAGATAATTTTCTATGATGCCATTATGGACAACCGCAATCTTTCCTTCCTGCCAACATGGGGATGTGCATTTGTACCATTGGTTCCCCATGGGTTGCCCATTTGGTGTGACCAATGCCGATATTCCCCGACAAAGGATTTTGAGAGTCCAGCAATTCCCGCAGAACAGACAGACGTCCTTTGCTCTTTTTTACCTGTAATCTCCCATCCGCTGATACGTCCGCAACTCCTGCTGAATCATATCCTCTGTATTCCAGTCGTTCCAGACCATCAAGCAATATCGGAACAGCTTCTGTCTTTCCTGCAAATCCAATAATTCCACACATTTTTTCTACTCCTCTTTTCGTTTCGACTTAATCAGCGTTTCTTTTTAATAAAGCTGCCGAAACGAATCCTTTAAACAGTGGATGAGACTGATTTGGGCGGCTCTTAAATTCCGGATGAAACTGTACGCCTACAAAAAACGGATGCTCCTTAAGTTCTACGGTTTCCACCAGTCTGTCATCCGGAGAAGTACCGCTGATCACAAGTCCTGCTCTCATCAGTTCCTCACGATATTTATTATTAAACTCATAGCGATGGCGATGGCGCTCATGGATCAGTTTGTTACCATAGCATTGTTCCATTTTCGTTCCGGCTTTAATGCTGCATGGATAGCTTCCCAGACGGAGCGTACCGCCTTTATCAATTTCCTCACTCTGTCCCGGCATAAAATCAATGACCTTATGGGCACACTGTTCATCAAATTCACCCGAATGAGCACATTTAAGTCCCAGAACATTCCTTGCAAATTCGATGACGGCAATCTGCATACCTAGACAGATACCAAAGTAAGGAATCTGATTTTCACGGGCATAGTTTGCTGACAGGATCATTCCTTCGATACCACGATTTCCAAATCCGCCCGGAACGATGATCCCATCCAGACCTTCCAATATTTCCTTTACATTGTCCGACCTGATATTTTCTGAATCAATCCAGTGGATTTTCACAAACGTATTCAGTTCATACCCTGCATGGTTCATTGCTTCTGCCACAGACAGGTATGCATCATGGAGCTTTACATACTTTCCAACCAGACCGATGTGGACTTCCCGGGAACGGTTTTGGATGCGTTCCACCATCTGTTTCCAATCTTCCAGCTCCGGTTTCGGCGCATCAATGTGAAGTTCTCTGCAAACAACATCTGAAAATCCGGACTTTTCCAACATCAGCGGTGCTTCGTAGAGGTTCTGTAACGTCCTGTTCCCAATCACGCAATCCGGTTTCACATTGCAAAAAAGAGAAATTTTCTGAAAGATGGATTCTTCCAATGGTTTATCAGAACGCAGCACTATAATGTTTGGATTGATACCCATTCCTCGAAGCTCCTTGACAGAGTGCTGCGTTGGTTTTGACTTATGTTCTTCAGAGCCACTCAAATAAGGGACTAACGTCACATGGATAAATAAACTGTTCTCCCCGCCAACCTCCAATGAAATCTGACGTACTGCTTCCAGAAATGGTTGGGATTCAATATCCCCAATGGTTCCTCCAATCTCCGTGATCACTACATCTGCATCCGTCTTTTTTCCTACACGGTACACAAATTCCTTAATCTCATTTGTGATATGGGGAATCACCTGAACCGTGGAACCTAAGTATTCTCCTCTTCGTTCCTTGTTTAATACATTCCAATAAACCTTTCCAGTCGTCAGATTGGAGTATTGATTCAGATCTTCATCAATAAATCTCTCATAATGCCCCAGGTCCAGATCCGTTTCTGCTCCATCTTCGGTTACATATACTTCGCCATGCTGATACGGGCTCATGGTTCCAGGGTCTACGTTAATATATGGGTCTAACTTCTGTGCTGCCACTTTTAAGCCCCTTGCTTTTAAAAGACGTCCAAGAGAAGCGGCGGTAATCCCTTTTCCCAGACCGGATACCACACCTCCAGTCACAAATATATATTTAGTCATAATCTTTCACTTCCTTACTCAAACTCCACCATTGCCGGCGGTTTGCTTGTAATATCGTAGAGAACACGGATTGCAAGTCCGGGACCTGGAAACGGCTGGCGCATAACCATATATTCCGGAAGCCCAAGCTGTCTTCCCAGTTCTCTTACTTCATCCTTGAACAGCAAACGCAATGGTTCAATAATCTCTTTAAAATCAACAAAATCCGGCAGGCCGCCCACATTGTGATGGCTCTTTATGGTTTCTGCATTTTCTTTGCCGGATTCAATCACATCCGGATAAATAGTTCCCTGTGCCAGATAGTCCGTCCTGCCAATTTTTTTGCCTTCTTCCTCAAATACACGGATAAATTCTTCTCCGATGATCTTACGTTTCTGTTCCGGTTCTGTGATCCCTTCCAGTTTTTTTAGAAAGCGTTCTCCGGCATTCACACCGGCTCAGGTTGATATTCCATTTTTCAAATGCTTTTTCTACTTCATCACCTTCGTCTTTTCTCAGAAGGCCGTGATCCACAAAACACAGGTGAGCTGTGAACCCACTGCTTCCGCAAACAGGGCTGCACACACAGAGGAATCCACGCCTCCCGATAGAGCCAAAAGCACCTTATCATTCCCTACTTTGCTTCTGATTTCTTCGATACAGCGATACATATAACTTTCCATCGTCCAGTCACCCACTGCACCACAGACTTTATATAAAAAGTTTCGGATCATGGTAGTTCCATTTTCTGTATGATTTACTTCCGGATGGAACTGTACACCATAATATTTTCTGTTTTCATCACAAATGGCTACATTCGGGCATTTCCCGCTACGGCAACCAGCTAAATCCGTCGGGTACTTTCTTCATGTAGTCGCCATGGCTCATCCATGAAATACTCTCCTCATCCAGTCCGTCAAACAGCAGACAGGAATTATCATAGAAAGTAAGTGTTTTTCCATACTCTCTGGCGTTTTCATTTTCTGCTGCCGTAACCATTCCTCCAAGATGATGGGCAAGGAGCTGACATCCATAGCAGATACCAAGAATCGGTATTCCAAGCTCAAAAATACCTTCTGCCGGATGATAAGAATTTTCTTTATATACACTGTCCGGTCCTCCAGTGAAGATAATGCCTATGGGTCAAATGCCCGAATCTCAGAAAGGGTCATGGTATAAGGCTTAACCTCACAATAGACGCTGCATTCCCTCACCCTCCTGGCAATCAACTGGTCATACTGACCGCCAAATTCAAATTAGTACTTTCTGATTCTGCATCTTTCCTTTTCTCCTAAAACATTGTGATATAGGCATCACGTTCGGCGCCGACAGACACATACTTAATCGGGCACTCGATTTCCTTTTCAATATAACGGATATACTCCAATGCCGCTTTTGGAAGATCATCTACTGTTCTGCATCCGCTGATATCACACTGAAATCCCGGAAGATATTCATAGATCGGTTTTGCACATTTAAGTTCTTCGATACCGGATGGAAATGTGTCTACTCTGTTTCCATCAATCTCATACGCTGTACATACCGGGATTTTTCCATATAAGAAAGCACATCCAGCTTTGTAAGCGCCACATAGCTGCAGCCCTGCATCTTTGTCCCATATCTGGAAGCAACCACATCAAAGCCTCCGACCCTTCTCGGTCTTCCGGTTGCTGCACCATATTCGCCCCTGCCGCACGAAGCTGCTCCGCTTCCTCTCCAAACAGTTCACAGGTAAAAGGTCCTTCTCCCACGCAGCTTGAGTATGCTTTCATAATACCGATGCTTTCATCCAGCTTTGCAAAAGGTACGCCAGCTCCGATTGGCGCATAAGAAGCAAGGGTTGTGGATGCAGAGGTATATGGATAAATGCCAAAGTCTATATCCCTGAGTGCCCCAAGCTGTGCTTCAAACAGAATGGATTTTCTCTCTTCAATAGCGTCTCCAAGGTATTCCGTCGTATCACAGATAAAAGGAACAAAGAACTCTCCGTATTCTTTTAACCACTGAAACATTTCATCTGCCAGCACTGGTGCATGACCATATCCATGTTCCACAGTCAGATTCTTCCATTCCACAAGACCACCAAGGCGTTCCTTTAATGCTTCCAGATGGAGCAAATCACCCATACGCAGTGCTTTTTTCATATATTTGTCTGCATATACCGGAGATATACCTCTTCTGGTAGATCCAAATTTCTTATCTAACAGTCGGTCTTCCTCCAGACAATCCATCAGTTATGATATGGCATACAGATGGTTGCCCTGTCACTGATCTTTAAATGTTCCGGCGTTACTTCCACACCTTTTTCTGCCAGTTTCTGCACTTCCCCGTACAAATGTTCCAGGTCAATCACAATGCCCGGTCCCAGAATATTGACCGTATCTTCACGGCAGATTCCGGACGGCATCAGATTCATGACAAATTTTCCTTTTTCATTGATCACGGTATGACCCGCATTATTTCCGCCCTGATAACGAACAACAATATCATAGTTTTCGCTGAGAAGATCTACCATACGGCCTTTTCCTTCATCGCCCCAGTTTGTTCCAACAATTGATGTAAGCATATGCATTCCTTCCTTTCAGACATTCACTTGCGCTTCCACGTTCACACGCTGCTTATTTTTTTCCAGTAATGGTTTCACGGTTTCTGTTACAAACTTCTCACACTGATATTCTGCCATTCCAGTGAACTTCACCGGGTCAAGCAAAACTTCCAGTTCCATGGCAGAAAGTCCAAAGCTATCGTCATTTTGATACGTTCTATTAAATCATTTTCATTCCCATAAAGTTTTACCTGTTCCGCTGCCATAATAGAATGTTTACGGATTGCTTCATGAAGTTCCTGTCTGTCCCCATCTTTGGTTTTTACACAATACATCAGGATATTTTCCGTCGCCATAAATGGAAGTTCTGCATCCAGATGCTTCTTAATAACTGCTGGATAGACCTTCAGCCCCCTGATTACATTGATATACAGATTTAAAATGGCATCTGTGGCCAGAAATGCTTCCGGTACAGCCAGGCGCTTATTTGCGGAATCATCCAATGTGCGTTCAAACCACTGTGAAGCTGCTGTAATAGCAGTATTTTGTAAATCACAAATCACGAAACGAGCCAGTGATGCAATACGTTCGCTTCTCATTGGATTTCTTTTATATGCCATGGCAGAAGAACCGATCTGTTTTTCCTCAAATGGTTCATCCACCTCTTTTAAGTGGCTGAGTAAACGGATATCACTGGAGAATTTTGATGCACTCTGTGCAATTCCGGACAATACCTGTAAAACCGCAAAATCAGCTTTTCGTGTATAGGTCTGTCCACTGACACTCTGACACTTTGAAAAACCGATTTTTTCTGCGATTTTCTGCTCCAGCTGTTCCACCTTTGTTTCTTCCCCATCGAACAGTTCCAAAAAGCTGGCACCTGTCCCGGTGGTTCCTTTACAGCCAAGGAGTTTTAAGTTATTCAGTTGAAAATCAAGCTGTTCGATATCAAACAGCAGATCATTCATCCAAAGACAGGCTCTTTTTCCTACCGTTGTTGGCTGAGCTGCCTGAAAATGAGTATATGCAAGAGTTGGTAATGCCTTATATTCCATGGCAAATTCGCTAAGGGCTTCTATGGCATTTAACAAAAGATTTCTAATCTGTAAGAGCGCACTTTGCATGAGGATAATATCCGTATTATCCCCCACATAACAGGAAGTTGCTCCTAAATGTATGATTCCCGCCGCTTCAGGACAGGCATCCCCAAAGGTATGGACATGTGCCATCACGTCATGACGAAGCTCATTTTCGTATTGTCTTGCTTTTTCATAATCAATGTTGTCAATCTGAGCTTTCATTTCCTCAATCTGCTCATCAGAGATAGGAAGTCCCAGTTCCTTTTCACTTTCTGCAAGTGCCACCCAGAGTTTTCTCCATGTGGAAAATTTTCTATCATTGGAAAATATACTCTGCATTTCTTTACTTGCATAACGTTCACATAAAGGTGATTGATAAATATCTGTTCTCATAAAATCTATTTACTCTCCATCTCTAATCCTAATCGTTTTGCCACCTGAATATACGCATCCTCTACGCCTCCTAAATCCCTGCGGAAACGATCTTTATCCATTTTTTCTCCACTTTCCACATCCCATAAGCGGCAAGTATCCGGAGAAATCTCATCTGCAAGAATGATCTTGCCATGAAAACGGCCAAACTCTATCTTGAATCAATCAGACGAAGGCCTGCTTTTAAATATTCCACTTTCAGAATTTCGTTAATTTTAAATGCATAATCCTTTATCGTTTTGATCTCACTTGCAGTCGCAAGCTGTAATGCTTTTGCAAAATGGGAATTGATCAGCGGATCTCCCAGTTCATCATTCTTATAAGAAAATTCAATCGTCGGCTCAGCAAGTACCGTTCCCTCTTCCACACCCAATCTTTTAGAAAAACTGCCGGCAGCCACGTTTCGCACAATTACTTCCAACGGAACAATCTCCACCCTGCGCACTGCGGTTTCTCTGTCATTTAATTCCTGAATAAAATGAGTCGGCACACCTTCTGCTTCAATTTTCTGAAACAACAGATTGGTCATACGGTTATTGATCGCACCTTTCCCAACGATTGTTCCCTTCTTCAAGCCATTAAAGGCAGTTGCATCATCTTTATAAGAAACAATCAGGACATCCGGATCATCCGTTAAGAAAACCTTTTTTGCTTTTCCTTCATATAATTGTTCACACTTTTGCATTTCATTCTTCCTCCAATAAAGTCATTTCCTACATTTTTGAACGCAAAAAGGGCAAAAGCGCCTTTAAGTTCATTTTAAACTTAAAGACGCCTTTGCCTTTACGCACACTATTTTACCTCTTAAATTTTATCTTGTCAATCCATTTTATCTAAAAATCCCTACTTTCATCGATCTATTTCATTAGATCCAAAAGAGTAATATTATCAAAATAATGATTTACCATATGATGAAATTCTTTCCACATCGGCAATGTTTTACATGTATCTGCACGTTTACAGGTTTTTGCATTACATTCCAGACATGCAACCGGAACCAGTTCCCCTTCTGCAAGTCTTAATATATCTCCAACCCTATAATCTTTTGGTTCCCTTGCCAGACGGTATCCGCCGCCTTTCCCCTGTACCCCTTCCACATAATGGTTCTTAGAAAGTACAGACATAATTCTCTCGATATATTTTAAAGACAGCTCCTGTCGATGGGCAACTGTCTTCATTGCTATATAACCTTCATTCTGATTTTCTGCAAGATCAAGCAATACACGCAAAGCATATCTTCCCCTTGTTGAGATCATCATTCCTTTGTTCCTTCTTTCCTTATTCTGCAAATAGAGGTGTTGATAAATATCTATCTCCTGTATCCGGCATCAATACAACAATTGTTTTTCCTTTATTTTCGGCTCTTTTGGCAAGCTGGATTGCCGCCCATAAGGCTGCTCCGGAAGAAATGCTACAAGCACCCCTTCTCTATGCCCCATGAGTTTTCCGGTTGCAAAAGCATCTTCATTCTCTACCGTAATAACCTCATCATAAATGGAAGTATTTAATATATCCGGAACAAATCCTGCTCCAATGCCCTGTATTTTATGTGAACCGGCAATGCCTGTAGAAAGCACTGCTGAAGATGCCGGCTCAACAGCCACAATCTTAATATCCGGATTTTGTGCTTTCAGATATTCACCAACACCTGTCACTGTACCTCCGGTACCTACGCCTACTACAAAGATATCCACATTACCATCTGTATCCTCATATATTTCAGGGCCTGTACTCTCCCTATGGGCTTTGGGATTTGCAGGATTCACAAATTGTCCGGGAACAAAACTGTTCGGTATTTCATTGGCCAGCTCTTCTGCTTTCGCAATGGCTCCCTTCATGCCTTTCGCCCCTTCACTAAGCACAAGTTCCCGCTCCGTATGCTTTCATAAGCTGACGTCGCTCTACGGACATGGTATCAGGCATTACAAGAATCATGCGATACCCTCTGGCAGCTGCAACAGAAGCGAGACCAATACCTGTATTGCCGGAAGTTGGCTCAATAATTACTGTATCAGGTTTAATCCGCCTGTACTCTCAGCGTCATCCAGTATTGCTTTTGCCACACG
>ENA-OQIC01000740-OQIC01000740.1-human-gut-metagenome-genome-assembly--contig:-NODE-740-length-13476-cov-1.477189_pt1 | contig 13476 bp, 16 predicted proteins | sample MGYA00242572_ERZ504736 | MGnify/ENA primary metagenome ERZ504736 (study PRJEB26092, sample SAMD00036201) | human gut metagenome | host: Homo sapiens | study: EMG produced TPA metagenomics assembly of... | reverse complement strand
ATTATAGTTATATCCCATTGCAAATCCGTGTGCACCAGTATCATGGATATAAAGCAGATCTCCAATATCGATCTTTGGAAGCATGCGATCAATCGCAAATTTATCATTATTTTCACAGAGTGATCCCGTCACATCATACTTATGGTCACATGGCGCATCCTCTTTTCCCATAACTGTAATATGATGATAAGCCCCATACATTGCCGGGCGCATCAGATTTACCGCACATGCATCGCAGCCAATGTATTCCTTATGCGTATGTTTTTCATGGATTGCCCTTGTCACAAGTGCACCGTACGGCCCCATCATAAATCTGCCAAGTTCTGTATAGATTGCAACATCTCCCATACCTGCTGGCACAAGTACTTCCTCATATACTTTTCTGACCCCTTCCCCGATCGCATGGATATCGTTCGGTTCTTGATCCGGGCGATACGGAATTCCAATTCCACCAGACAGGTTGATAAATTTAATATGGACTCCTGTTTCTTTCTGCAACTTCACTGCCACTTCAAACAAAACTTTTGCAAGCATCGGATAATATTCATTTGTCACTGTGTTGCTTGCAAGAAAGGCATGAATTCCGAAGTGTTTTGCCCCTTTTTCTTTTAAAATTCGGAATGCATCAAACAGCTGCTCTGTCGTCATTCCATATTTCGCATCTCCAGGATTGTCCATAATATCATTGCTGATTTGAAACAGCCCACCGGATTGTACCGGCAGCTGATGGTCTCCGGGATATGTCCGATTGCCTTCTCCAGAAAATCAATATGGGTAAAATCATCCAGATTGATAATTCCTCCCAACTTATCCGCATAGACAAATTCTTCTGCCGGAGTTGCATTGGAAGAAAACATAATATCTTCTCCCACAGCTCCGATTGCTTCCGACATCATCAATTCTGTATAAGAAGAACAGTCGCACCCACATCCGTATTCTCTTAAAATCTGAATTAAAAATGGATTAGGTGTTGCCTTGACCGCAAAATATTCTTTATATCCCTTATTCCAAGAAAAAGCTTCCTTTAGTGCTCTCACATTTTCACGGATTCCTCTCTCGTCATAAATGTGAAACGGAGTCGGATAGATTTTTGCAATCTCTTCCAGTTGCTCTTTTGTCACAAATGGTTTCTTCGTCATCGTTTCTTCTCCTTTTCTATTGCAGAGAAGGCATGACCGAACAGCTGTATACCGTCTTGTCATGCCCTCTCGGACTATTTTATTCCACTACAGCGATTCTCATCATATTACTTACGCCGTCACGTGATTTTTTGATCGTTGGGGACGGAATTCCCGCTGTCATTACGACAATATCACCCGGCTCCACAAGTCTCTTTGCTGTCACAAGATCGATCGCATCGTTACAGATGTCTTCTGTTGTGTTGTATTCAATCGATTTTACTGGTGTTACACCCCAGTAGATCTGCATTTTTCTCAAAGTTTCTTCATACGGTGTCACACCGATAATATCTGCCTTTGGTTTGAACTTAGACACTACTCTTGCTGTTGCACCAGTTACAGACGGTGTGATAATACATTTTGCCGAAAGATTCATTGCAGTTGCCACAGAAGAATATCCAATCGCACTAGAAATTCCTTTCTTTCTATGCTCCTGCGCTTTTTCAAGAAGCACATCATAATCAAGATGTTTCTCTGTATTTTCAATAATGTGCACCATCATCTGTAAAGCTTCCACCGGGTATTTTCCCTGTGCTGTTTCACCTGAAAGCATCACTGCATCTGTTCCATCGTAAACAGCATTGGCAACATCTGTCACTTCCGCTCTTGTCGGACGCGGATTACGGATCATGGAGTCTAACATTTGTGTTGCAGTGATTACCGGCTTATAGTTATCATTACATTTCTTAATCAGCATTTTCTGTAAGTACGGTACTTTCTCTGCCGGGATTTCCACACCGAGATCTCCTCTCGCAACCATGATACCGTCTGCACAGTGAATGATCTCATCAATATTTTTGATTCCTTCTGCATTTTCAATCTTCGCAATAATCGGTATATGTGGTGCTCCACACTCTTTTAATAATGCTCGGATTTCCAGAATTCCTTCTGCGGAGCGAACAAAGGATGCTGCAATAAAGTCAATTCCCTGTTCCACACCAAAAATAATATCTTCACGGTCTTTCTTCGTAAGTGCAGGAAGACGTACCGGAACATTTGGAACATTGACACCCTTTCTTTCTCCAAGCTCTCCTCCATTTAACACTTTACAAGTGATTTCATTTCCGTTGATGGTCTTTACTTCTAACTCAATCAATCCATCGTCGATCAGGATTCTCTTGCCTGGTTCTACATCTTCTGCAAGTCCATCATACGTGATAGATACTTTTTTTGCATCTCCTTCAATTTCTTCTGTTGTCAGTGTAAACATCTCTCCTGCTTCTAACATTACCTTCTTTCCGTCTTTCAGCACACCTGTACGGATCTCTGGTCCTTTTGTGTCGAGCAGAATCGCAATCGGCTTCCCAATCTCCTCACGAACAGATTTCAGAAGATCCATTCTTCCTTTCTGCTCCTCGTGAGAGCCATGCGAAAAGTTAAAGCGTGCTATATTCATGCCTTCTTCCGCGAGACGCTTCATCATAGCTCTATCGTTCGTATTTGGTCCCATCGTACATATAATTTTTGTCTTTCTCATCTTTTACTTTTCCTTTCTTATCTCACTTCAGTCTCAAAATCATTTGACATGCTCATGCGTAAATAAATGATCCTGGCAATATTCGTAATCGCCATTGCACTTTGTACAATACCGAAACTCCAGATTCGGATCGTCCAGTTCTGTTCTGCCACACACAGCACATCTGTGTCTTGCTCCATTGGCATAAGTGTGTTCTGCCGGTGCACTTGTTTCTTATATGCTTGTTTCCTTCTGATTTCTTTTGGTGAGTAAGCCTTCATATTCCTTGATGATACATAGAAGATCAGGAAATTCAAAAGAGATACGAATGCTGCGATTGCGTCTGCTTTATACATAATTCCAAAGACCCCTCCTGCGTAAGCCGGAAGAATTCCCTGCAAGATCGTGAATGCAAAAAATGCCCCATCCAGCAATGCCAGATATTTGACCTTAATCGGAATGACAAAGAACAACAAAAACTCTACATTCGGATACAATGCCGCAAAGGCAAAAACAGTGACAGATTCAAGTACGAAGTCCCGAATTGGGAATGAAATTCCTGTCAGGAAGTATACGATCAGCGCCGCAATCAAGTGAAACAATACCCCGGTAAAAAAGTACAGATTAAACCGGAACGCTCCCCATGCCGCCTCTAGATTCTGTCCGATCATGTAATACAAATACAATGCAAAAACAATAAAAATCGGGCTTCCGTCTGGTGGCTGAAGCAAAAATGTCACAATTCTCCAAATCTGCCCATGCAGAATTGCGTTAGCATTCAAGCTCAGATACTCCATATAAAAACCAGGTGCGATCAGGTTCAGAACGAAGCCAACCGCATAAAGGATGATAATGTAATGCATCAGATTGTGTATTGCATATCTTTCAAATTTACGTTCTAGTTTGTTGATCCAATTCATATGAATAACTACTCCTCTTGACCTTTCTTAAAATTTACTCATACTAATTGTACCTGCAAGCTCCTCTTTTGTCAATTCTAACAGTTTATTATTTTTTCGTTGTATTTTGCAAATTGTTGTCATATAATGAAAATTGTTTTTTTAAGCAGACTATATTTTAATAGGTTAGAACAGACCTTATTTCTTCTAAAAGGAGCAATATTTATGAATTACAAACAACTATATAAACTGGGAATCGACATCGGTTCTACTACTGTAAAGATTGCAATTCTTGATACAGAAAATAATGTACTCTTTTCTGACTACGAGCGTCATTTTGCTAATATTCAGGAGACCCTTTCCGATCTTCTCGGGCGAGCGCTTTATAAACTCGGTCCAATCTTAGTATCTCCTGTCATGACTGGTTCTGGCGGGCTGACACTTGCCAATCACCTGGAAGTTCCTTTTGTACAGGAAGTCATCGCAGTCTCTACCGCTCTCCAGGACTACGCACCTCAGACCGATGTTGCGATCGAGCTCGGTGGAGAAGATGCAAAAATCATCTACTTTGAAGGCGGAAATGTCGAACAGCGCATGAACGGAATCTGCGCCGGTGGTACTGGTTCTTTCATTGATCAGATGGCTTCTCTTCTGCAGACAGACGCTACCGGATTAAATTCCTACGCAAAAAATTATCAGGCGCTCTACTCCATTGCTGCACGCTGTGGTGTCTTTGCGAAATCAGATATCCAGCCTCTGATCAATGAGGGCGCTACAAAAGAAGATCTCGCCGCTTCTATTTTTCAGGCAGTGGTAAATCAGACGATCAGTGGGCTTGCCTGCGGAAAACCGATCCGCGGACATGTCGCCTTCCTTGGCGGTCCTCTCCACTTTTTGTCAGAGCTGCGAAATAGCTTTATCCGCACTCTAAATCTCGACGATGAACATATCATGCACCGAAACATTCCCACTTGTTTGCTGCGATTGGGTCTGCACTTAACTCCAAGGGAGATCACGAAACCTCTCTGACAGCTCTTCAGACAAGACTGGCGGAACATATCCATATGGATTTTGAAGTAGAACGTATGGAACCACTGTTTGCAAGTGAAGCAGAGTATCAGAACTTCAAGACCAGGCACGAACGACATCAGGTTCCTGTACTTGATCTCTCCTCCTACAAGGGAAACTGTTTTCTCGGGATTGATGCAGGATCTACCACAACAAAAGCGGCACTTGTCGGCGAAGACGGAAATCTTCTTTACTCTTTTTATCACAGCAATGATGGTGATCCGTTAGGAACAACGGTCAAGGCAATTAAAGATATTTATACAAAACTTCCAGATGGGGTTAAAATTGCCCACTCCTGCTCCACAGGATACGGAGAAGCCTTATAAAAGCCGCCCTTTTACTTGATGAGGGTGAAGTGGAGACTATTTCCCACTATTATGCTGCCGCTTTTTTCAATCCAGATGTCGATTGTATTTTAGACATCGGCGGACAGGATATGAAATGCATTAAAATCAAAAATCACACTGTGGACAGTGTACAGTTAAATGAAGCTTGTTCTTCTGGTTGCGGATCCTTCATTGAGACGTTTGCGAAATCTTTAAATTATAGCGTGGAAGACTTTGCACATGAAGCACTTTTTGCCAAGCATCCGATCGACCTTGGAACACGCTGTACTGTTTTTATGAACTCAAAAGTCAAACAAGCACAAAAGGAAGGGGCATCTGTCTCGGACATTTCTGCCGGACTCGCCTATTCTGTCATCAAAAATGCACTGTATAAAGTTATCAAAGTATCAGATGCCAGTATGCTTGGGAAAAATATTGTCGTACAGGGAGGTACTTTCTACAACGATGCCGTGCTCAGAAGTTTGAAAAAATTGCAGACTGCGAATGTATTCGACCAGATATCGCAGGAATCATGGGCGCTTTCGGCGCTGCTCTGATTGCCCGCGAGCGTTTCAATGAAAGTAAAGGAACAACCATGCTTCCGATAGAAGAAATTGAAGCGCTTACATACAGCACAACAATGACAAAGTGCCGCGGATGCACAAATAACTGCCGGCTTACTGTCAACCGTTTCAGCGGCGGAAGAAGTTTTATTACCGGAAACCGCTGTGAACGCGGACTTGGAAAAGAGAAAAAAGAACAGGAACTCCCAAATTTATTCGCATACAAAAGCGAACGTTGCTTCGGTTATGAGCCGCTTTCCGAACAAGAAGCCGTACGCGGAACGGTCGGTCTTCCTCGTGTCTTGAACATGTATGAAAATTACCCGTTCTGGTTTACTTTCTTCCATGAACTGAAATTCCGCGTTGTGCTCTCGCCACCGTCTAGCCGTAAGATTTATGAACTCGGAATCGAATCTATTCCAAGTGAATCTGAATGTTATCCGGCAAAACTGGCACATGGACATGTGGAATGGCTGATCAATCAGGGAGTGACCTTTATTTTCTATCCTTGCATTCCTTATGAACGGGAAGAATTTAAAGATGCAAACAATCATTATAACTGCCCAATGGTTACATCCTATGCTGAAAACATCAAAAATAATATGGATGCAATCACCAATGGAACGATTCACTTTAAAAATCCATTCCTCTCTTTCAAAAGTGAGGAAGTGCTGTCCAAGCGGCTCATAGAAGAATTTTCAAAAGAATTCCAGATTCCAGAACAGGAAATTCGCCATGCAGTAAAAAAGCATGGGACGAACTTGCCGCCTGCCGGGAAGATATCCGAAAAAAGGAGAAGAGACGATCGCATGGCTTGAAAAACATCATAAGAGGGGAATCGTTCTTGCCGGACGCCCATATCACATTGACCCGGAAGTCAATCACGGAATCCCAGAACTGATCAACTCCTACGGGATTGCTGTACTTACAGAAGACTCCGTCTCACACTTACACAAAGTAGAGCGCCCCACTGATCGTCATGGATCAGTGGATGTACCATTCCCGCCTCTATGCTGCGGCAAACTATGTCAAGACAAAAGATAACCTGGATCTGATCCAACTTACTTCTTTTGGATGCGGACTAGATGCAGTAACTTCTGATGCGGTCTCTGATATTCTGACAAACTCAGGAAAGATTTATACTTCCCTGAAGATTGATGAAGTCAATAACCTTGGAGCTGCCCGCATCCGTATCCGATCCTTGATCGCAGCGATCCGCGTTCACGAAAAGATGCACACAACCCGTACGATCCAGCCATCTTCCATCCAAAAGGCAGTATTTACAAAGAGATGAGAAAAGACTATACGATTCTCTGTCCGCAGATGTCTCCGATCCACTTTGACCTTTTGAGCCGGCGATCCGCTCCTGCGGCTACCAACTGGAAATTCTTCCGAATGATAATAAAGAAGCGGTCAATGTAGGTCTAAAATACGTCAACAACGACGCATGCTATCCGTCACTGATCGTTGTCGGACAGATTATGGATGCCATCTTATCAGGAAAATATAACACCGATAGCTCGCTGTGATCATATCGCAGACTGGTGGTGGCTGTCGTGCTTCGAATTATATTGGCTTTATCCGGCGGGCACTCAAAAAAGCGGCTACCCTCACATTCCGGTCATTTCCCTGAATTTGAGCGGCCTTGAGAGCAACCCTGGATTCCAGATCACTCTCCCTCTTGCAATGAAGGGAATTTATGCTGTTGTTCTGGGAGATGTCTTCATGAAATGTCTGTACCGTGTCAGACCATACGAAGCAGTCCCTGGTTCTGCCAATGCGCTTCATGAAAATGGAGAAAGAAGTGTAAAGAATTTTTATCTGGTGGTTATCCATCCAGGCGAACTTTCTCATCGCTGTGCGCACAGATCATACATGAATTTGACGAACTTCCGATTCTCGATAGAAAAAAACCGCGTGTTGGAATCGTAGGAGAGATCCTTGTAAAATTTCTCCCTGCAGCCAACAATCACCTTGTGGAACTCTTAGAACAGGAAGGCGCCGAAGCTGTTGTTCCGGATCTCTTGGACTTTTTTGCCTACTGCTTCTATAACAACAATTTCAAAGCAAGCCACCTTGGAATGAAAAAATCTTCGGCCACAAAGGGAAACCTTGGAATTCACGCACTGGACTGGTTCCGGGCACCGGCTTCTGCTGCCTTTGCAAAGAGCAACGTTTTTCTGAACCAGCAAAGATTTCAGATTTGGCAGCAATGGCACAAGACATTGTGTCTGTTGGAAATCAGACTGGGGAAGGATGGTTTCTGACCGGAGAAATGTTAGAACTGATCCATAGCGGTACTACAAATATCGTCTGTGCGCAGCCATTTGGCTGCTCCCAAATCATATTGTCGGAAAAGGTGTCATCAAAGAGCTGCGACACCGCTATCCGCTTGCAAATATTGTTGCCATCGACTATGATCCAGGCGCAAGTGAAGTCAACCAGCTGAATCGGATCAAACTGATGCTGTCTACCGCACAAAAGAATCTGGAGCGAAAAGAAGACTAATTTTTAGTCTTCTTTCTGCTCTTTTATTTTCAACACTGCCATACCGATACTGATACACGCTGCTGCAAACAAACACTGAATCCCAAATGATTTCCAGATTTCGCTCTGTCTCTCCGGTGTAATCTCCCGGAACCCGGCAAGCAGATTGTTGACTTCTTCATACCAATAAATCGGAAGTATTCTGGAGAATTTCAATATCCCTTTATCTAATACAGATGTTGGAGTGAACACCCCTCCAAGAAAAGAAAACTGCCAAACGCTGTCACATTCACAATAATATTGATGACGTTCTCACTTCTGCGACTGCGCCAATCAAAAATGCCATTGCAAGGCTCGTTAGAACCATCAGGAAACTGTTTCCTGCCAGATACGTCGCATGCGGGCTTTCGAAAAAACTATTTTTTGAAAAAATTATGCAACTCCGATCATCGCTGCCCAGAAAATAATCCCTACAACTAGAAATGCAAGCATTGCTTCCACCGTCTGGCGACGCAGAGAAACTGCAGAACATTGCAGCCGCTGTCTGATTTCTTTCTTCCGGTATGCATTCATCGGAATACTTAAGATCAGACACAATACTGCAATGGAAAGGTATGGAAGGAAACGAAAAATATAATAATAAGATTCCCATTTCCCCTGATTCCCATTGAGATTTAAAAGTCTGACCGATTTCTCTTCCAACTGTTGGTTTACAAGCGCAAATGCTTCCTGCATGGAATACCCATTTTCTGTACAGAACTGCACTTGATTCAGAAACAAATTGATCTGCTGTTTCAAATAATCCGCTTCTGCATATCCCGGTATTTTTGTCAACTGTACTTCCCACTTTTCTCCCACTCCTCTCGGAATGCGGATCACACTAGAAATTTCCCCATAGTAAATTGCCTCCAAAAGAGTCCCCTCCGCATTGCCTATCTCTGTGATTTCATGCAAAGTCGCAAGATAATTTGTAAGCCCTTCTGCCAGCATTCCTCCATCCTCATCCACAACTGCAATCTTCAGACGGCTTCTTTGAAATTCTTTTTCTTCCTTTTTCTGTGTTTCCCCCTGTATGATCAGCATTGTCAAAAGAAACAATGCTGTGTAAATAAAAATAAATCCCCAGTTCCGCTTGATGATCAAAAGATATCCTCTAAATACTGTCATAGCGTTTCCTCCTCATTACAATACATCCGGCAACAAGAAACATCATCCCCATTCCAAACAGCATAATCACATTTCTCCAGTATCTTGCCATATCTTCATAAATTGTCATACTGAAGAATCCATCCGAGATCAGCGCAACCGGGTTCCATGCATTGAGTAGCGGACAACATTTGTCCACAATATGTCTCATATTCTGTACCATAAGCCCTCCAAAAACTGAGCAACATCGTAATCAACGTCAAGAAATTCAGTCTATGTGTTCCTGAACTTTTTCCGATACTTCCTGCAATAATGCCGAAAGACACTCCAATCATTCCTCCTGCCATACAGAGAAGTAAGATTTTCCCATTATCTTCCCCAAGCGGAATCCGAAGAATTCCTTTCAGGTAACAGATTAAAATCCACAAGTTTACAAAATGGATCCCGTACACAACGAGAAAATCTGCCATCATTATCTTTCCTCTGGACAGATAACTTATATTTCTCCTCATCCCCACCGGTGACTGATCCGCATTGCTGCTAAGAGATACAGCAAACCCCAAATCGCAGCCAAACATGCAAGCCATCCCAACCAGTGCAAAAAAATACTCTACAAGAGAGTTTCTTACCGTTCCCCCAAGAGAAGTTTCTGTCGTTCGATCCCTGTATGCTTTCATCGAATCCATCATTCCTTCAAGCCTCTCCGGATGTTCTACCGCCACTTTCTCTATCAGTCTTTCATTTGTATTATACTGCTCCAGTATCGTTTCTAATATGCTGGGAGCAACTCCCGTGGCGGCAACTGTCAGTGTCCGTTCCCTTCCCTCTGTATAAATTCCTTGCACCTTTCCATTTTCCAGTGCTTTTTCTGCCTCCTCTTCTTCCATCACATGAAGAGATAGCAGATCTTCTACGCCTTCCAAAAATATCAGAAAAGGAGAATCTTCTTCCGCGACAACTGCCACATCAATCATTTCCAGCTGTGGACAATTTGCATTTTTCCAAAATCCAAAATAGTAAAGTGTTCCGAGAATCACTGGGAATAATAATGCCCAGAACATCAATGCACGCATCCGGATGATCTGTAAAAAACGGTATTTAACTAAATGTAACATCGTTCTCCCTCCTCAATCTCTAAGAGCCTTACCAGTAATTTCAAGAAATACATCATTCAGTGTCGGCTGCTCTGAGAACACTCTTCCAAAAGGAATCTTCTCCTGGGAAAGATAGCTGAGAAGCCGGATCAGATTCTCTCCATCTTCCGTACAGTGTACCATCAGGCGCTGGTCCTTCCAGACTGCCGAGAAGACATGTGGCAATGTCCGAATTTTCTCAATCTGTTTCTCATTTAAACAACCGTGTCAATCACAATTCTCTGCCCTGTCTTCACCATTCGTTTCAGCTCTTCTTTCGTCCCTGTCGCAAGGCATTTGCCTCGATCCAAAATGGAAATCTTTGTACAGATCTGCTCAACCTCCTCCATATAGTGGGAGGTATAGATAATCGTACTCCCTTTACGATTAAGCTCCTTAATCCCCTCTAAAATTTTATTTCTGCTCTGAGGATCGACTGCCACTGTCGGTTCATCCAAAATGATCAGGCGCGGTTTATGTGCAATTCCGCAGGCAATGTTCAGCCGTCTCAAAAGTCCTCCAGAAAGCTTTTGCGGACGGAATTTTAAATATTCTTCAAGTCCTGTAAACGCAATCGCTTCCTCCACCAGTTTTTCCGCTTTAATTTCTCAGGAATGTAAAGTCCACAGAAATAATCAATGTTCTCATAAACACTAAGTTCTTCAAAAACTGCCACATTCTGCATCACAACCCCAATCTGTTTCTTCAGATGATAACTTTCCGGCCGGATTTCTTCCCCAAATACTTTTACACTTCCTTTGTCAAATTTTAAAAGTGCCAGAATACAATTAATTACGGTTGTCTTTCCCGACCCATTTGGCCCTAATAGTCCGTAGATTTCTCCCTCTTGTACTTCGAGATTCAAGTGATCCAGTGCAAGTATCTTTCCATAACGTTTCACAAGATTTTCTATCAAAATCATAATTTTTTCTCCTCCCATGTTCATCATTTTCTTTACTGCCATTATAAAAAATCTATTCTGCTTCGAACAGTGTCACACGTCAGCTCCCTATATGACATTTGTCAACTTTTTAATCCTAAATGGGAGGAAAGAACTTAAAACAGACAGAATTTCTGCAGACCGATAAAAAAGTAATGACGTCATTTCATACAGATGGTATAATATTTCTCATAGTAAAAGTCCGGATCACTTCCGGGAAAGGATTTCCCATGCGCCAGTTTTTAAATAAATCATTTCTCATATTATATTCTCTGCTTCTCCTCTGCCCGACAAATACGGACCGTTCTTTTGTTGCGGGATTTTTTCTTGCTGTTTTTACTGCAATGACTACCTTCTTTTTACATCCCGCCGCTATGCCTGTTCTGTTCTTCCTATTTTCTTGTGGCAGCTCCATTCTATCCGGCGCTCTTTTTATTTTTCCGGTCATTTGCTACGATCTCTGCCTTTACAGAATCCTTCCCCTATTTTTCTGGTAGTTGCGGACTTTCTTTTCCTTATAACTTCTTCCGCTACTGATCAAATTCTATATATACTTTTCGGATGTATCACAGCCATTTTGCTGGAAAAACATACTTCTGATTACGATCAGCTAAAGGAACAGTATATTCACACCATAGATGATCAGACCGAAAAAAACATGCTCCTATCCCAGAAACATGAGGCACTCCTCCAGAAACAGGATTCTGAAATCTATACTGCCACCTTACAGGAGCGTAACCGAATTGCCAGAGAAATCCATGACAATGTAGGCCATATGCTTTCTCGGGCAATTCTTCTATCCGGTGCCATTAGGACGATCAACAAGGAAGAATCGTTACAGGAACCACTCAGACAGCTCACCGATACATTATCTCTTGCAATGGACAATATCCGCACAAGTGTCCATGACTTGCACGACGACTCAGTCAATTTAAAAGAAGTCACTGAGGAACTGACCTCCTCCTTTACTTTCTGCCCGATCACACTAGAGTACGACATGCCGATCACGGTCCCACGAACCATTAAATATGCTTTTCTCTCTATTACAAAAGAGGCCCTCTCTAATATTATCAAGCATAGTAACGCTACCGCCGTTTCAATCCTCATGCGAGAACACCCTGCACTCTGGCAATTTGTCATCCAGGATAACGGTACTTTACAATCTCCTTCTGCCACAGAAGGAATCGGCTTGGAAAATATGAAAGAACGAATCCGAAAACTAAACGGCACGATTACATTTTCCTGCGAAAACGGTTTTTCGATTTTTATTGCAATCCCAAAGAACAAAAAGGAGGAATCTGATTTATGATACGACTTTTAATTGTCGATGATGATTATCTGATCACTACCGCATTAAAGACTATCCTCGAGGCAGAGGGAGATCTTTCTGTCTGCGGCATCGGAAAAGACGGAAATGATGCTGTCAGATTATATAAGCAGCTTCAGCCCGATCTCCTTCTCATGGATATCCGCATGGAACATCTGGACGGACTAAATGCCGCAGAACAGATTTGCAGAGCTATCCCGATGCCCGTATTCTTCTGCTCACTACTTTTTCTGATGACGAGTACATTATAAAGGCATTGCACCTGGAGCCCGCGGCTATATTTTAAAACAAGATTATACTGGAATCTCCCCTGCAATCCGTGCTGTCCTGAAAGAACAAACTGTATTTGGCGCAGAGATCACGACACGGATTCCAAAGCTCTTTGAGCCACAGAAAGCTTTCGATTACGAAACGTATCAACTTACCAGCCGTGAATTTTCTATCATTGAGCTTGTGGCAGATGGACGCAGCAACAGAGAAATTGCCGAAGCACTGTATCTTGGCGAAGGCACCGTACGAAATTACCTCAGCAGCATTTTAGAAAAATTAGAGCTGCGGGATCGCACGCAGCTTGCTGTGTTTTTTTATCAACATTTACTGTAACGCAAAACAAAAGCATTTTACCCCAATCCTTGACAAAGAGCCAAAAAAGACCCTGAATAGAGGAGTTTCCTCTATCCAAGGTCGTAAATTCTTCTGAATATTCTCTTTTGCCTTTGGGGGAATATTTCACTTTGCTCCCTAACAACAAATCAGCCTCTCGCTATTTTACAAGCAGGGATCTTCCTGTCATTTCTTCCGGCTGTTCCATTCCCATCAGTTCGATCAGCGTTGGAGCAATGTCTGCCAGACATCCGTCTTCTCTTAACTTGTATGCAGGGTCTGCATTGACAAGAATAAATGGAACCGGATTTGTTGTATGTGCTGTAAACGGCTCTCCTGTTTCATAATCT
>ENA-OQIC01000739-OQIC01000739.1-human-gut-metagenome-genome-assembly--contig:-NODE-739-length-13487-cov-1.700225_pt1 | contig 13487 bp, 17 predicted proteins | sample MGYA00242572_ERZ504736 | MGnify/ENA primary metagenome ERZ504736 (study PRJEB26092, sample SAMD00036201) | human gut metagenome | host: Homo sapiens | study: EMG produced TPA metagenomics assembly of... | reverse complement strand
CACCCGTTTATACATTTCATTCGCCTGCTGATCCATCCCTTCTTTAATCAACAAACCTGCCACAGCTCCTAAAATAATAACACATTTCCATCTCTTCCTAAGACCTCCATCTTCGGCTTTTTCTTTTCCGGTTCTTGCTTATTCTGTATCTCCGGCTTGACCTGTTCAAAAAGATAGTCCCTCGGCTGCCAGAAATGGACATGAAGTTCTCCACCATCAACCTGAATTTCCTGCTGTTCAAACCCTTCTCCCCATCCATCACTATACTGTCCGGTGAGATATTCACACAGTTCCGATAATTCTTCCGTTTCCAGATACTCCTTCAATTCTAAAGTTGTACAGCCATATAACACACCATCCGATTCTTTCACCGATGGAACTGCAGACACCACCTTTTCTTTAATAGCAACACTTCCGTCAAAATAATCCATCAGATTATCGGTCTTATCATCGTCATGTCCGACACGGTTGTATTCTGCAATCTTTTCCTGAATCACAGAAGCATACTCCGTTAAATCATCTCCTTCAAAAAATACCTGTTCTTCTTCAAAGTCATTGTAATCCTCTTCTTCCCAATCTTGTTCCATCTCATTTGGAATAAAGGTTCCTGTCAGCGGTGTCAATAATTCTATTTTGATCGTATCTTCCATTTGCCTCACCTCCCTCTTTCCTTTGCTGTTTCTTCTGTTTTTCCCCTGCCTGTTTTGCCAGGTCTCCATAGTCTGCACCTTCCATCTGCGGTAAGTTACAAACTACGGTATATTTTTCTCCATACTGCTCTTTTAACTGCGCACACGCCCATCGTCCGGCAAAATCGTTATCGGTGCAGATCTCAATTTCTGTCACCTCCGGATGCTCTTTTAGGAAATGTTCCAATGCATCTGGACGTTTCATCTTCTTCGTTGCCCGTTCCTCTCCTTCTTTTGGTGCTGCAATGCCCCCTAGAGACAGACGGTACTTATCTGTCGGTCCATCTTCCAGCGTCATATGGGCAAGGGCGTCAATACAGGCTTCATATACTGCCACCCGACAGCTATTCCCAAGAGGTGGAACACAAAAGCTGTATTGTTTTTCACTGCTTCCTGTTCCATCCGGAAGTTCTTTCCCCGGTTGTCATAGATTCCCCGTAAAAACGCATACTTTGCCTGCCCCTGCTCATCCATTCCAACAAAAACAGCGTTATGGTGTGGGGCGCTCTCATAAAGGATTCCCAGCTGTACACAGTAATCCAGTACCTCATCCCGGATTCCCCTTTGGTTCAAATATCTCCGCACCCGGTAAAAACTGTCGTTGGGTAAAGGCAGGGAAAAGTTCTTCTTAGGGCTGGTTCTGCTCTGGGAACATACACAGGCGTCTGCTCACACAAGATTTTTACTGCTTCCGTATATTCCATGCCATCTACCTGCATCAAAAACCGCAGAGCAGACATTCCGCCAATATTCCTGGACTTCCAATGCCATTTGCTGGTAATCTCGTTGATTTTGAAACTGTCATGATCCTGAAGCTGCCATTCATTTCTTGTCCGTGTTTTTTTCAGTCTCCCCGGCTGATATGTCTGCAGATACTCATAGGCTCTCACCTGCTTGGCTGCCCGATATTCTTCTTCGGTAACCCAAGCCATCAGATCACCGCATTGCGAAGAGCTTCTGCCTTATCGGTATGCTCCCACGGAAACTCTTTTCTCCCGAAATGCCCGAAGGCAGCTGTCTGTCGGAAAATAGGACGGGTAAGGCGCAGGGTATCCACGATCTGCTTCGGAGTCAGCCCAAACACCAGGGGGATTGCCAGCTCCAAACAGTCATCCGCACACACGTTTCCCGTACCAAACGTGTCCACCTGCACCATAACTGGCTGTGCCACTCCGATTGCATAAGCCAAAGACACCTGACACTTGCTGGCAAGCCCCGCAGCTACGATATTCTTAGCGATATATCTGGCCATATAAGCTGCAGAGCGGTCTACTTTTGAACAATCCTTCCCGGCAAATGCACCGCCACCATGGGGAACCATGCTTCCATAACTGTCTACCATTAGCTTCCTTCCGGTCAGTCCCGTATCTGCATCCAGCCCTCCACAGACAAAACGCCCCGATGGATTGATATAAATCTTAGTTTCCTCATCCGGTGGCAAGGGACGAAGAGCCGGCAGCAACACCTTCTTTCGGATCTCTGCCTCCAGCTTTTTCAAATCTTTTTCTTCCTTATGCTGACAAGACACTACTACACTGTCCAGTCGAACAGGCTTTCCATTTTCATATTCTACCGTCACCTGTGCTTTCCCATCTGGTAAGATTCCCTGAATATAAGAGCTTTGTCTACAGGCAGATAATTCCCTGACAATCCGATTGGCCAACACCACGGGCATGGGCATGAGCTGCTTCGTTTCATCACAAGCATATCCGATCATCACACCCTGATCCCCTGCTCCTTGGAACCAGTCTATCTGATTGTCAGACACTCCTCCCTTCGTTCTTTTGAAGCATTGACCGCTTCTGCGATATCGGGACTCTGTCGATGGACAAAGGTATCCATAGTAACCCCTTCGCTGGAATAACCTACATCAGATAGTACCTTTCGCACGACTGCAAACACATCCGGTTCATAGGCACTGGTAATCTCTCCCGCCACAATAATATTTCCTTTTGTAGCAAGCACTTCGCAGGCTACTCTGGAATTTTCATCATTCTTCAGACACACATCCAAGATTGCATCTGCAATCTGGTCACATAATTTGTCCGGGTGTCCTTCAGTTACTGCTTCTGCTGTATAAAATTTTCTCATATGAATGTCCTCTCTTTCATGCAAAAAGGCAGGATACCTTCCTTTTACGGGAACATATCCTGCCTGATTTCTTATTACTTTCATTTTTTATTATCATAAATCTTTCCAAAGAAAAACTCCCCAGATAAACTGGGGAGCCTCCAGAAGCTATACCTTACGGTCCTACGGCTTCGTTTAAACATTTATAAAGTACCCACTGTATCTTGATTGCTCAAGTGTGGGACTTAATCATAGTATCTCTGTTCTTCTTTATTATATGCAACTACCTTCTCTTTGTCAACAAATTTTTAGCAGTCACATTTTACAGATTGTATGCTCTTTTGAATTTTCCTTTTACAAGATCAAAATCTTCCGGTGTTAAAGTACCAATACATCCTCGATTTGCATCCAGCCTTGCCTTACTAACTGCACGTATCTCCTCACACTGAATCATACTGTCTTTATCCAAAAATTCATAAGTATGCATAGACGCTGGTATCGTTCTTCCCGGAATCACTTGCTTTTCTTCATCTTCTGTATCAGAATATAACAAAAACCATGAATCCTGAATCGGCAAACATCTTGCGTTTACTTTTCCTTTTGCATCGGTAATACAAACAACTACCACTTTTTCAGAATTATTGATTTTATTATTGGACATCACCAGTACCGGACGCATTTTATTTTTCTCCGTTCCTATGTTGTATCCCAAATCACAAAACCATATTTGTCCATGTAAAACCTGTCTATGTTTATTCGTATTAAATTTTGATATCCGATTGTAATTTACTTTATCTTTTGTCCAACTGGCAATATTATAATATTCCTGTGCTTCCTGATTCATTCGCATCACCTACTCATATATGATAAAATTCATTATAATTCACCCAGTGTGTATCTTCAACTACTTTTTAGGCTTTTCAATAAGTCTTACACCACTCAAAACCATTTCTTATCTGTCCTATAATAACGAAAAGACCCCCGTAGGAGTCTCTCCGGACTACAGGCTTCACAAGTTTCTGTAGTGCGATCACTAGGCATAGTGTAACCGCTTCTGACACACTTGTCAAGCACAAAAGATCTTGTATTTCACATTCTACGCATCTGGTTTTTGCTATCCTATAAAACTACGTTTTGCTTCTGATATAAATTTTTTCTCTGTTATGCCAGCAATCTGAGAACACAATTCCACCGATACCCCATATTGCTTATAAAATCCCAATGCAGTTGCTCTTTTTGCAAAGTCTGTTGCTTGTTCTATCGTTTGCTTTGTATCATACAATACTTCTTTTGGTATCTCGATGACAACCTGCATCTTCTTCCTCCTTTCACATTTATTTTTCCATGCCTCCGGCGAAATTCTGCAAAAGTTTCTGATGAATCTCTTCCACAGTCATGAGATCGGCATTGATAACGCCGTTCATTTTCTGCATTCCGTCTGAACCCATGCACTTTGTTTGTTCTTTCTGATCCATGGAACACCTCCCTGTCTTTATGGAATGATTGTAACGCTTTTTCAGGCAATTGAACAGAGATTTTCTTTTAAATGCTTCTCAAAAATACTCTTCCAATAGATGGCAGATACATCCAGATAGTTGCAAAAGTCCCAGTCTTTGAACACTTTCTAACACTACATCACACCACATTTCGTTGCACATCCTATATCCTCGAACACTTTTGTATATGATGGTACTGTCTTTTTTATGCAGTCGTGTCTCACATTCTGCACTTTTGGGGTACTTTCAAACACTTCCCGCAGCTTCAGTTCCAGAAAGCCACCAAAGAGCTGGAAAAGCACCCACTGTTGAACACTTTTCCAACACTACAGGACTACACAAGCCGCCATAATTCGTTGCATCTTCCCTAACTTCGAACAGTTTTTGTGTTGCAGTGCCACTCCCCATTACAGTTCGTCTCACATTCTGCACTTTTCTGGTAGTTTTGAACACTTCCTGACATTACTGACTCTGAAGAGTACTGTAGATATCCAGAGACTGGAAGAAAGTTCCCACTGTTGAACACTTTTCCCTTTTAAGCCCCTGCTTTTACTGCTACAAGGATGTTCCGGGCTTGTTTCCACTCATAAGAGCAAGTCACCAGCGTCAGAGTTTTTCACAACCTGTACCATCTACCCCAGTCTCGAACAGCGCCAATTCTTTTGTCCTGTTCTACATATGCCTCTGCTTCCCGCTGGTTCTGAAAGGAAATCTGCTGGAAGTCGAACATGGACACATCGGCTTTCAAAACTGCCGCTATCTGGTACTCCTCCATGCCTTCCGGTGTCTGAAAGAACACGCTGGGATGTGCTTTCCAGTACTCATAGGAGGCGTACTGATCCAGATTCCCGAACATTGCACCGCTGTTCATGTTGTGACCGTAGATGGTCAGCTTCCCCGATTCTCCCAGAATGCAGTCTGCCTGGAGGAACAAACTTCCATTGATGTCGTAGTTTCCCCGGTAATCTCTCCGCAGATAATACTCCGGTTCTTCCGGGCTGCTCTGCAGTACCGGATAATCGATGCCACTCTCCGGGATTGTAAGCCAGCCCCGAACATCCGAATACTGACTCTGGAGAGAGCGAAGATCAACCGCAGACACTTCCGTTTCTCTTCCAGCCTGTTCCTCTTTCTGTCCCAGAGAACCACCGCCCGGAGGAAGTTCCTCCGGGAAGCAGGTTTTAACGCCTCCACCAGTTCCCGATTCTTCCGGGGAACGGTCACATAATCCTGATAAAGCAGAGCTGCACTGAGGATACAGACACCGCACAAGGCTGCCTGCAACATCCACAGCTTATTCTTCTTTTTTCGTTTCATCTGCTTTTTCTGTCTTTCCACGTTTCTTCTTATAAATCATGGTTGCCATGAGTCCGGCTGCTGATGCTCCCAGAAGAACAAACAACAGGATTGGTTTCCAGTGGTCATCCCCTGTCTGCGGTACACCTGGTGTTTCCGGTGTTCTTGCATCTTTCATTTCCACCTTCTGGATTTCCATGGTATCTTCCAATGTGAATTCCACATCTTCTGCAATCTCATAGCCTTCCGGCGCTGTGATCTCACGCAGAGTCAGCTCTTCCCCTACCGGAAGTTTCTCTACCAGATGAGGCTTTCCATCCGTTACCCACTCTTCCAGAATCTCACCCTCTTTATTTAAGATCTGCAGCTTGGCTCCTTCCAGTTCCTCGCCTGTGGTAATATCCGTCTTGGAAATTTCCACTTTGGAATAATCATCCTTCATCTCCACCTTGGTCACACTGCCATCTTCTTTACTTCAAACTCGATATCTTCTGCAGACACATACCCTTCTGCATAAGGCGGCAGTTCTTCGTAAAGGATATACGTTCCTTCTGGCAATCCATAGACTACGTGCGGTTCTTTTGTACTGATCCACTCTTCTACGATGTTGCCCTCTTTATCGATGATCTGAAGCTTCGCGCCTTCCAGTTCTTCCCCGGTTGTTGCATCGGTTTTCGTAAACTGGCTCTCAGTCGGCTGGTTTTCCACTTCTTTTGTCAGCTTGATTTCTGCAAGGTTCTGGTCTGTGTAAGAGGCATCAATCTCCCAGATTTCTTCATTTGGAAGATATCCCGGTTTTCTCACTTCCTCTTTTACATAATATTTTCCATGATACAGGTCGCTGTCAAAGGTAAGCTGACCGTTTTCATCCGTTGCTTTCTTCTCCAGCAGAGTGTCCTTTTCTACAAGAATCTCACCCTGCTGGGAGAGGATATCTTCTTTGGCATACAAACCAAAAATCACGCCTTCCAGCTTCTCTTCTGTGGCTGCATCCTTCTTTTCTACAGAAATGGAAATCTTCTGTCGCTCATTTTTATAAGCAACCCCTTCATAAACCACTGCCTGCGTATCATCCTCTGCGGTCAGGGTAAATTCTTTCTGTTCCGGGTTCAATACGAAATGGTCGCCTGCTATGGTTTCTTTCATATAATAAGAACCCAATGGAAGATTATTTACCACTGCCTTTCCTTCTGTATCGATCACTAAAGTTGCCACCAGATCATCTTTTTCATAACGGATGACCGGATTGCCCTGCTCATCCTTTGCTCCGTCCGGGGAATAAATGGTGTCCTTGGCATACAGTTCAAAGGCTGCCCCTTCCACACCGGATTCTTCATAGACAAAATCATGGAACACTCCGGTATCGGTATCCTCTCCGGTCACTGCATCTTTGATCTTTCCTGCCAGTCTCTTTGCCTTTGCAAGCAGGGAATCCCCCTTCACTTCCACTGGCTGTTCCCCGGTTTTGGTCAGTGTCAGGCTTCCCACCTGCTCATCGTTTGGCTGCCAGGCTTCCACGATGACTGCCCCGGTATCTGGATCGATCTGATGGGCGGTATCGGAAGAAACAGTGATCACGATTCCCCCTTTCGGGTTCTCTTTGTAACTGCCTTTTCCGGTCACCTCCAATGGAGAAATTACTTTTTCCCCTTCATACAAGGAACTCTCATATCCCTGTCTTACAAACCCTTCCGGTGCTTTCACTTCTTCGATCCGGTAAGTAGAACATTTCAGTTCTTCCGGTGTTACCAGATAGCCTTCCTCATTGGTCTTGAAAACACTAATCGTCTCTTTCTTCGGATAGAATACCGTCTGCTCTACATATTCCTCTTTTTCCATATCAAAGATTTTATAGGATGTGCCTGCCTTCAAGACCGGATTTCCTGTCTGTGCATCCTTTTTCACGATCTTTAACAAAAACTCAAACGGACGGTCATCGAAGATCCTCCATACCATCGGTTCTCTGCTGTCCTCATCTACCTTTACCAAAAACGGATCGATGGCTTTTAAATTCTCCGGCACCGTACTCTCTTCTACCACATAAAGACCATACGCAAGTTCCGGACTGAGGCATATCCCTTTTTATCTGTGATCAGCTCCGGTACCGGGACAGCCTTGCCATCCACATAGGTCACTGCCCCCTCTTCCTTACTGAAATCATAACCTCGGAAATCTTCCGCAGTAAACTGTTCCCCATTGGATGGCTGTAATTCCCCACTCTCTACTTTGGAAAGGCTGCTGACCAGATACACCTTAAAACCTGCCCCTTCCACAAGGTCTGTTTCTGTCTGGTCTCCATCTTCGCTGATCTTGATCAGCTGGAACGCCTGCTTTTTCACCTGTTCCTGTACCGTCAGATCCCTGGTTACCTCTGCCACTTCCTGTCCTTCGTAGGCAAGATCCACCTCATACTCTGTTGGATCTACCGTATAGCCTTCCGGCGGAGTGATCTCTTTCACATACATTTTTCCCAGATACAATTCGGAAAATCTAAGGTACCATCCTCCTTGATCACGCCCTGTGCGATGAGGCTGTCTTTTTTGAACAGAACCCCCGTCTTTCCATCCGGGTGGACGATATCCTCTCTGGCATACAGACCATACACAGCCCCGGCAAGGGAACTATCCCCCTGGGGAAGAAAGGCCTGTGTCTCCTTATCGATCTTTTGGATATGGACAGCACCTTTCACCCTCTCATCGGTTGCTGAGATGGTGACCGTTTTTCCGGCTTTCACATCCACCTTATGGATCACATCACTCTGTGCATACTTGTCTGGAGCCTTGATCTCCTTCACATATACTGTTTTGATGGCTGCCTCAAAATAATCACTGACTGCTTTTGCCTCTTCCCCGGTGACTGGCATTTCCATCAAAAGATGCTCACACTTGCTGTCTGTATAAATGCCATACACTGCACCGTCTAAAGGATTCTTGGTATCCGCATCCTGTTTTAAAAGCTCGATCCTTGTCATCTCCAGCCAGTCTACCGTAAAACTTACCGGATTGGCTTTCTCCGATTCAAAGACTCCAATGTCCTGATTGCTGTTTCCTGTAGATAATACCAACGTTCTCCAGGTTTCCCCTACAGAGCCATGCAGCTCCCCGGAGGAATATTTTCCGGTATGAAGCATTGGGGCAGTCAAATAAAAGGTATCCCCGCCATAGATCTTCAGCGCACCATTCTCTGCGGAAGTTCCCTTTGTCTTGTTATAAATGGTGATGTCTTTTGGTACATGGACTGAAATGTAGTTTCGGTGATTCCCGGACAATGTGATATCCGGTGTTTTCTGCACCTTTCCATCACGGACTGCTTTTACGGATGTTTTAGAAAGAGAAATCTCCCTTTCGGCGGTTCTTCCATAGCAAACAGATGGTCAATATAAGCGATCACCCTGCGTTTACCAGATCCTCATACTTGCATCCCGTAAATCCTGCCTCACCTGCGTAAGCATAACTGGCTGCGATATGGGTATATACATATTTCTCTTCTGCACTTTTCCCGGACAGATAACTTCCGGTAATATCCCCGGCGCCGCCATAGCCATAATACAGCACCTTCTGCAAATTCTTATTGCTGTCAAGCACCTGTGCTATATAATCTCCACTCGGCGGTGAAGAGCGATGGGATTCCAGACAGTAGGCAATCTTTCCATTCACCGTAAACCAGCAGGTCAGATAATTTCCAATATAACTTGGATAGTAAATGGTCTCTCCTTTTTCCAGATGTACGGTTTCCCTTGCAGTAAAGGTATTTTCTGCACCGGAAAGCATCATCACTTCCCCATCCTCAATCTTTTCTTCCAGTTCCCTTGCTGCCTGTGCATCTGCATCTTCCCCGGATACCGTTACTTCCACATCCGGGATCTCCTGCACAGGCGTCTCCGAATCTTCTTCGGATTTCGTATCCTCTTTCTGTTTCTGCCCACCGTTTTCTTCTGCATGGGCCTGTCCTTCCGTATCCGTCAGGATAATCTTACGAGTAACTGAATAACTGTCACGCGCATCTTTTGGCACAACCCAGTAAGTTGCAATATAAGTCCCTGCCTGGTCTGGATGGTAGGCACTTCCATCCTCTGCTTCGATCCGTTCTAAGGTAACATCCTCTTTTTCCAAATCGTAATGGATGCCTTCCATACAAGTCTCTGCCATAAAATCCTTGTCGGAAATGTCTTTCGTGATATCTTCTGCTGTTACCAGCTGTCCGGTAACCTCTGAAACCTCCTCTGTCTGTTCCGTTTCAAATATTTTTGCATTCTCTGTTACTGGTTCTGAAAGATTTTGCATTTCTGCCGCATGGACATCCGCCAAATTTCCAAGCGGACTAATGCCCATGAGCAATGCGAGCCCAAAGGCTGCAAGTCTTGTTTTGATATTCCTACTCTTCATTGCATTCTCCTTTTTTCGTTAAAAATACCGCAGAGGCTTTCCCCTGCGGCTTTGTTATCTGCTGATTTCTGTTTTCTTTTGGCTGGGTTTCTGTCTGCCCACTTCCTCCCGGACACGCTTTAACGCATCGGTCACAGAGCGGCTGGAAATCCCATTCTGATGGCAGCCTTCCACAATCCCCATAAAATAAAGGTCTGAGGGAATGGCAGGCTGATCCTTATAGGGTGCATTCATGGTATATGCCATGACTTCCCGTTTCACACCATCCTTTCCCTGAACAAGAACAGGCTCCTTTCCATACAGGTGTGGATATCCTTCATAAAAGTCCAGTCTTTTTTCACACTCCGGTGTGAGTTTCCAAAGCACTCCTTCCACCCGGCTTCCCTCTTCTGGCAGAATGGTAGCAACACCGCTTCCCTTTCCCCTGCCACAGAAAGTCAGGCGATACCCGTCCAGCTTGACATTCTCCACAACAAAAGCTGCCGGACAGCGGTACGCCATCTGGTCTAAGTTCATGTTACTGCCATAGGCAAAATAATACGTTTCTTTCATCTCTACCTCCTATCGGGCATCCTCTGCCCGATGATTTCTATTCAAACATTCATACTGACTGCGGTCATATCTCCACGCCCGATCCCCTTCCAGGTTGGCAAGCAGATGTTCCCGGACATTCTTATATTCCGGTCCGATAAGCCCCAACCGCAGTAAAAAGGTACGGAATGTAAACGCAGGATTCTCGGTAATCTCTGTTTTCCGCATCTGGGTACATTTCTGATTGATGGCCTGAGCGGAAATGGCAAGAGCCAGCGTGATATTTGCCCGTACTTTTCCTGCATGGAGAGTGCTTTCAAAACACCGCCATTCCAGCGTTCCCTTCGAAAACACCGCATGAAGGTTTAAGGCATAATATCGGCTACTGTCATAATGATTATGACTTCCATCCCTGCCTCCATACCAGATCTGTTTCAGCTTTCCATGGAATGGTGTTGTTTGGCATTCTGCGGATTTTTTCCAGCACAATGGGGCGTACTTTCTGACAATAGTTGCTTTCTCTGGAAGTCTGTACTTTCAATGCCTTGAACAGAATATCCTCTTTGGAATACATGATGGTCATAGCATTTTTGAGGCTTCTTGGGGTATGGTTGGAAGCGTCCACATGAACATGCTGCCCGCAGGACGCATTCACCTTTGCCCCATGGCGCCTCAAACACCGCACTACTTCCTGCAATTTGCCCATCTCTCCATAGGAAAGTTTGGGACTGACCATTTCGGTACTGTATTCACTTCCGGCACGAACCATGCGTCCACGCTCCCTGCGTTCCGTATAGATACTGCCATCATACATAAACTTCCACTTCTTCCCTTCCTGATCTGTCACAGACCAGACTCCATAATACCCACCATCACAAACTGCCCTTGTTCCAAATAGTTCTGCGACTACCTCTGCAGCCCTCTGACGGGTAATACCTGTCATTTCAATTTCTGTACCGAAGTACTGATCCTGAATTCCAATTGCCATACTGCCTTACCTCTTTGTCTTTTCATCCTCTGCCCGGATTTCCGCATCTGCCTGCCGAAGAAGTGTTCCTATGGCTTCGATCACGTTGACGGTCACTCCATTTCCCGCCTGTTTATAAAGCTGGCTGTCCGAAGTATCCTGTTCGGTACGGTCAATCTGCCAGTCATAAAAACCCTGCAGCCGCAGACACTCCCTTGGCACCAGTTTTCGGATTCTGCCCGATAGGCAACTCCATGGCGGTCTGTGGCAGTAATGGTAAACATCGGCTCTTCCGGTTCCTTCATCCTCCGGCCATTCTGCCGGGTTTCTTCCCTTCCCGGAGTCAGCACTGCCTGGCACCTTCCTCTTTTAAGACACCGGAACATTCCCCTTTGTGATTATGGATGCCAGACTGTCTGGTATTCAGACATCTGCAATGCTCTGTGATAAGAGGATGTGGAGACAGATCCACAAAATGAAGCGTTCCCTGCTGGATTCCGGTGGTCAGGGTATGGGCAATCTGATGCCCCACACGCCCTCTCCGTGTGTTCATTCCTGCATAGCCTAAGTCAATGCTATCTCTCGGATACGCCATCTTATAACCCTGCTTGGTATTCTCTTTAATAGGAATACCTACCTCATACAACCCTGTCTTACCACCCACACCTCCGGCTCCGGAAGTCAGAGTACAGCTTAAGCCTTCGGCTTTGTAGATCCGTTTCCCCTGTCTGCCCGTCTGGACTTGAACAAGAGGCGTTCCATTTGCTGTTGGGAAAGGTAATATTTTTCCGGCACATCTTCGATCAAGATATCCGACAAGATACACCCGCTTTCTGGATTGGGGGACTCCAAAATCCTTGCTGTTAAGCACTTTCCATTCCACACCGTACCCCAGCTCAGATAACGTACTGAGGATGGTGTGAAACGTCCTGCCTTTGTCATGCGAAAGCAGTCCGGGAACATTTTCAAGGATGAAATACGCAGGTCGCTTGTCTGCAACCAGTCTGGCAATCTCGAAGAACAAAGTTCCTCTGGCATCTGCAAATCCTCCCCGCTTTCCGGCGATAGAGAATGCCTGGCAAGGAAATCCTGCACACAAAAGATCAAAGTCTGGCATTCGGTCTGTTTCGATTTTTCTTGCGTCATTACAAAACCACTCCCCTTCTGTGTCGAACAGCAATCGGTAGTTCTTATCCGCATAAGCATCCACCTCGCAGTGCCCCACACAGGTAAAACCGTCTGCACGTCTTAACCCTTCCCGGAATCCCCCGATCCCGCTGAATAAATCAAAAAATCGAATGGTTGCGGCTATCAACCTCCTTTGCTGAGAAAAAACAGGCGGCATGGTTTCTTTCCCACACCGCCTGCAAGTTTTATAGTTCTATTTGTTTGGCATTATGCAATCTCTTCGGTTTCTTCCTCGGATTCTGGCAGTTCTTCTTCTCATCTGCATCTTCGGGAAGTTCTGGATCTGGTTCTTCCTCGTCCAGTTCTGTGGATTCTTCGAAGCTCTCATCGTCAGGTTCTTCCTCCGCAGTTTCCATCTCTTCAATTTCCTCTTCGATAATCTCTTCCTCATCAGTCTCTTCTGTAGACTCTTCCATTCTGTCTGCTTCTGCGGTTTCTTCCGGCTGCTCTAGCTCCTGCCATTTGCTTCTACCTCTTCCACCGCTTTCTCGATGATGCGGATGATAAAATCTTTCTGTTTGATACCTTCCTTCGCGACTACCCATTTGACTCTTTGGAATAATTCCTCTGTGACCTGTACTGCTAATGTTCTTTTTCCATGCTCTCTTCTCCTTTGCCTTCCAGTCTGTTAAAGTGTTCTTCAATCACCTGCCGGATAAATATCTGTGTACTCGTTTCTTTCTCTTCGATCTCGGCTCTTACCTTCTCATGTAATTCCACCGGGATCTTTCCGCATATGTTCTTCATCTCTGCCATAAGCGTTTTCCCCTTTCGTTTTGTTATACACAACATACTCCAAAATTTGAAAGAAAGCTATTCACAATACCCACTAAAGAATCCATGTCAAATGCATGCAAAACCCAAG
>ENA-OQIC01000738-OQIC01000738.1-human-gut-metagenome-genome-assembly--contig:-NODE-738-length-13507-cov-2.850521_pt1 | contig 13507 bp, 20 predicted proteins | sample MGYA00242572_ERZ504736 | MGnify/ENA primary metagenome ERZ504736 (study PRJEB26092, sample SAMD00036201) | human gut metagenome | host: Homo sapiens | study: EMG produced TPA metagenomics assembly of... | reverse complement strand
CAAACTGTAACAACTACAACTTTAACGCTTTTGGGTCACCTAACTTTATACGATTTTTCCAACGCTGCAACTTATATTCTTCCATATCTTGCGTTGGAATACCATCATACATAAAATCTGTTACCCTTAACAATAAACGTACATCACCAATTTCTTCTACCAAATTATCAAATGCTTTATTTACCGTTACAGGTGTAGGGTTTTCCTTCCTCATTACCCTGCTTAGTTTTAAAGCTGCTTTTGCTAATTCCGCACATTCTTCTGCCAATTGTTCCAATATTGCGGATTCTCCAACTTTATCAATTATTTCTTTCATGATCACTTAAATATCCTTCCTGATTTCTTATGTTTTAAAGTTACCCTTCCAACAATTTCAAATCCGGCAAGTTCTACCAATAATCTGAAAGACTGCATCACCTTATGATTCAGCTTATCAACATCTTGTTCTTCTTTCTTCACGTGTCCCATTGCCACACCTGCGGTTGGGTCAACATATCCTTCACTATTTTTTATATGCCATATTATTAATTCCTTTTCTTTACATTTTCGCACCACGAAAAACAACAATCATTGACGGAAATGGTGCGGCATCTTTCGCATCACCAAATTTTAACCTACCTTTTACAAATCTGACTTCACTTCTATTCAAAATGAAATCATGAAAATATTTTGTATCAGTTCTTGCAGGTATCAGCATAACAACTACTGTATTTTCCTTGTGTCCTTCCCAATAACATTTTTCCACCCATTTATAAATTTCTCTACCATAAGGGGGATTACAAAAAACAACTTCCCCCCCAGTCCTGCATAAGTCCATTATTTGATTTAGTGAAATATTTACTGCATTTATGATTACTTTCATCAGAGCAAGGATCAAGTGTAAAATGAAATTCTTCATTTAATGTATTAAAAAATTCTTGTGGTGTTGACCAATTGTCTTATTACTACTAAACATAAGTTCATTATTCATTCTGTTTTACCTCTTACCATATTATCCCATTCACAATCATGTTCCTGATACAATAAATCAGAATCTAATAGACGCAATGTGCCGTTTTCTATCTCCGGGTATGTTTCATACTGCATGATTGCTTTATTTGTCCTGTCATACAAAATTACATTCATTGGTGTAGTGAATGTTTCTCTACTGCACACTACCCATAATGAAAATAGACTAAAGATAAAACTCAATGAACTAAAAAACAAGCAAAAAATAGATAAGTATTTTATTCTATTCTTCATTCTTTTCACCCTCATTTCTTGTACAATGCTCACAGTTACCAAAACAATCATTTTCTTTTTCCTGCTCTTCAATGCTTTTGGATGCCACGCATAAAGCAAGTGTGATTACTCCAACCGTACAACCAATGAATAAAGAAACAACACTAACAATTACATAACTCATAATTTCACACCTTTCTGAATACTTCTTACTATTTTTTTGTTTAACCTTGTTGCAACCGTTCCAACCCTAACCTTTTATTGATCTGCTTACTAAACACAATATTTGACATAGGCTGCATACTGTTTTCTGCACAAAACACCTGATACCTCTTATAAACATCAGCGGTTGGTTCATCCTCAATCATTTCAATTCCCTGATCATCAATAAATGCCTTAATGGGGTTGTTTTCATTTTCATATTCTTCCACCTGCTGCTGAACTTTTTCAGACTTAGTGAACTCATTATTTTCAATGATTCTTCTTAATCCCTCTATTCCAACCCTGATTAAATATTCTATTGAACTTTGTTCAACAAGTTCATACTTAATGTATGGATTATATTCCGGGTCAACAGTCCCATCCGGCAAGTATTTTGAAAATCGTGCATTAAATGGATAATAACCAATCTTCTAAGAACAGCCCCGGTCTTGTCCTTCATACGTGGAATGTCATTCGCTGAAAACAGCAGCTTCACGTATGGATTGAACTCAAAAGGATCTTGTCCTTTTCGTTCTGCCTTGATTCTATTTCCTGTAACCACTTTTTTAAATGTTGATACCTGTGAACCTTGCAGAAAATCATCACCAATATCGTCACCAATGTTTGCTAGTTTTCCGAACATCATAGAAGTACTGAAACGGTCACCAAGTTCTTTTAAATCAAGTGCTGAAACATTCTCTTCACCCAATACAGCTTTTACCATGTCAAGAAAAGTAGATTTACCATTGCTTTTATCACCTGTCAGAATAAAGGCTTTTCCTAATTCATTTCTGCGGTAAAAGCAATAACCAATACATTCTTCCAACAATGCCCGGATTGGTGCATCATTGCAAGCCAATTTATTTAACGTACTGTCTGTAAGTTCATTGTATGCATCCGGCACATAGTCCCAAGGGATGCGATTTGTCACAATAAGATCAGGACTGAAAGGTGCATCTTCCCAGTAACAACGTCAAGTATTCCATTATTAAAGGCAATATATCTTGCATCTGATTGATTGCGTTCATCAACAATCAGTTCCATATACTCTAATACTTCTTTTCTTTGTGCCTTTTTTAGATTTGGTATCTGCTGAATCATTGCTGTCTCAATGGTCTTGTACCCGTTTGTATATGTACCATCTTTATAAATGTGCAACTGATTATTAATTTTTACTACATAACAGTTATTTTTTAGGTAAGTTGCAAAACGGTCAAATAAAAATGTTTTGTCATGAAAGAATATCGGTTTTTGAAACGCTTCATCCCTAAGAATCACTTCCAGTTCTTCATCTGATAATGATTCCTTTAATACAAATCTGTTTAATATTCTGATAGCTTCCCTTGTTTCATCCACGCTGAAATCATTAGACTGCAAAGTAAGAATATAGTTGAACAATGCCTGATTTCTACCATCACCTGCATCCATATCAAGAAAATCAACCGCTGCACGTACCGGGAACAACCACTTTGGTACTTCCTGATATGTTCCACCTTCTTCAATGTCCCATTCAATAAAGCGTTCTTCCCCATCAATCTTTAAAATCTCATAAGAAGTACGTGAACCAAGTTTAATATCAACCGTCAGACCTATTGCAAGTGGTGTGTGGGTACGATTTCTTGTGATGCTGCTGTTTTTGAACAGGAAGTGTCTACCCCTGCTAGTGCAATATACTCGACAATCAAGCTGATATTCTTCCACAATGTTCATTAAGATTTCTGACTGTTCTGTATCATCAATATCTATCAAAATTGTATCATCAGCCAGTACCCCGGCATATCCCGTAGATTCTTCACTTCTTCAAATGTCCTGAATGTTGTTCTGTTTTTAAAGGTTTCAATTGCCGCTTTCCCTTTACTTTTGATGTAGCCTTTATAAAGCATATCGTCACCACCTAACTGAATACTTCTGAAAGCAGCTTTTCAAAAAATATACGATCACGCATTGTATCATCAAATTCTTTTTTGCTGTTTTCGCATTTTTTCTTTTACCTTTTTCAATTTCTTCTCTGCTTTTTTTCACATTTTCATTATAATGCTTATATCCATCACTACTTTTTTTATATCCTGATCGTAACTGTACCCATCTGTTTAATTCCTGTTCGGTCTGTTTCACTTCTTCTTTACATCTTACATGAATGGTTGCCCATGTTTTTGCGATATCCTCAAGACCTTTTAACTTTTTCTCAATGTGTGATTGAATTTGTTCAGTTAGTTCAGGGGTTTCACTTCGTTCAATCAATTTTAGCAATTTTCTGACCTTTGCGATTTTCCTGCAAGAAAGAAATTCTTCTAAATGAATCAGCATTTGACCATGATCATATTTAATAATTAAGTCTGTCATTTTATCACCTCACTTTATACCGCAACACCAAACTGACTTAACCGCCTTTTAGCCGCATCAATATACCATTGTTTATCAAGATTTTTGGGGACTTTTACCCCATCACAAACCGCATCATTGTACACAAAACAATGGTCAGGTGTATCTGCAAATTTTTCAGGTTTTCCACGTTTACCGCCCCCTTTCAATAACCGCCCATCTTTTAAATCATTGGATGCAAAAACCCTGTAACACTTGTATGTGTATTTTACGGTTTCAGGATATTCATATAAGGTTTTAATAACCCTTACCCCTGCCTTACGTTCTACCGGGCTGCAATGTTCGTGTTCCACCCATTTGTATTTATCGGACAATTTCACTAATTTTTGAAACATAATCAATTCATCACAATTATTAATAGTCTGATCAACTGGTGTCCCATGTACCATATAATCAACCAACGCTTTATTCAGTATCGGTAAATCATTATCTATCGGTGATAACTCTTTCAGATACTTACCGATTCTTTCAACACCACCATCAATATCAACCCATAGATAATTATTCACATCTTTCTGATAGATTTCATGTATGCAGTCAAGTTCTAAAAGTATCTCACACTTATTATGGAACAACGCTGTTCCCACTCCCAACAAATATCATCCATCATGTCAAAGGCTTCCTGTGTGTCCGGCACCTGAACAATCAAACCATCTGTATTAGACTGAATCAGCCTGAATCCCGGTATTACTTCTAAATGCTCTATTAAATCAAGCAGCATCAATTGACCATTGATGCACATACAGTTATTGTTACGTGGATCGTATGCTGCATTACTTTCATCTTTCATACCACCTGAAAGTGCGTTCAACATTTTCTTATATGGCAATTGTGCCTTTTTCCATTTTTTAGCTTCTGCCTTTGTGGCGGCATGGGTTTGCTTATATTTCAGAGCCTTTCTTGTCTTATAAACCTTTGTGTAGTTATCATTGGTTGCTGCCCTTGTGACCAACCCCCACGCTATAAGCATAGAAGGATAATAGTTGTTTACGTCTACATGATACAAAGCACCTCTAAAATAAGATGGTTTTTCTGTTGCCCCATGTAAACCACCAAAACCAAACGTGTGAGGGATTCCGGCAACCATTAGGTCAAGACTTTGTGCTTTATACCATGCCTTTTTTGCAGCTTTATCATAATGCTGTACCCCCAAGGACAACGCTTCCTGCCTTTTCTGTTCAAACCAATCCTGCACGTATTTGTATTTTTTTAATTGAATGCAAGGTAAGAAGAAAAATTCAAATTCATCATCCCATGATCTTCTTTCACACCCTAACACCTTTGAAGTTATGCGTGCTTCACTATCACCTATATTTGAAAGATTCACCATATCCGGGAAAGCATTCACAATTCCACGCATTGCTTCAAATTCATCTACCTTCTGCATGAAAACTTTTATAGTTTCTTCTACATCATGCTTACAGTAAAATACTGTTTGTTCAATTTCCTTTGGTGTCAATTTTCGATTTATATTAATGGTACTTCGGTTTCTTTGATATTTGAGCCAAGAAACCCTTCCAATGTTTTCAAACCAACCGGGGGATTTGGCATAACATCATAATTGATCATGTGAACTTTATTAAAAGCCCTTGAAAACTGCCATCCCTCTTTTTTATCCACAATAATGTGATCATTTACTTTTTTAGGATCAAGTCCCAATAAAATAGCTTTCATAATATATTGGTCATAATGTCTATTGTTGTAACCTACCCATATATTATTTATATTTGTTTCATATAGCTGTCTAAGTTCCTTTGAGTTATTAATAATCACATGAACAGATTTTTCACCATATCAACGAAAACAGCAAGCCAATCATACTTAAAAACCTCAAATCGTAGAATATAATAGGTCATCACCTTACCTTTCTAAATCTCCATCCTTTTGTCTGCTTCTGTGTTCCGTTCATCACACGTTGAATCAATGCCGGATAATCACCATTCATGTACACTTTCATTCCATCGTAGAATATCATCATTTCACCTACTTTTAAAAAAGACGGTGGGGGGGGATTAAAACCCAACCGCACCGCCTTATATGTATAATTTAACAATCAAAAACTTCTTTAATACTCATAGGGTTAAATGCCTTTGCTTTCCACTCAATTTCTGCTTCAACCCTTCCCTGTATTTCCTGAAAAATGTCAAGAACGCATCCGGCAAAATCTTCATAATTGATAAATTCAGGTACAATTTCTGTTTCCAACTTGTCAAGCCATGTGCAAACTGATTTGATTGCCATTCCATCAGTCCATTTTGGTGAACTGTTACCGCTGATCACACGATTGAAGAACAGTAATCTTCCTTTAAATTCACCTTCTTTGATTTTTGCACAAACCGCAAACATCAACTTATCTTTTGCATTTGTCAGTTTAATTTCCATTTTATCAAAACCGACAATATAAGTACCATCCGGCACATCTTCAAATGCAGAAGAATCAGCCGCTTCTACCTCTTTCTGTAATTCATCCAAATTTACTTTACTGTCAAATGCTGCGAAATCAATACTCATATTTTTTACCTTACCTTACCTTTCTTATAAAACTCTCATTAAAATAATTCCAATAATGCACACAATACATATTTTTGTGTAATTATTACGGTTTCCCTGTTCTTTATCACCGATTGCACCCATACCAAACAAAAGTGCTAATATAAAAAGTAATATTTCCATAGTTCACCAACCTTACCGAGTTCGTCTACGTCTTTGACGTGGTTCAGGTGTTTCAGGTGGGTTCATTGCATCTTCAAGCGGTTCAGCCGGGGTTTCTGCATCTTCTGGTACTTCATCAGATGTCACCTGTTCAGCAACTCTTTCTTTTCTTGTGCGTCTAGGTGGTTTCTGTAAATCCGGTTTTGGTACACTATCAGCAATTTCAGCAGCTTCATCAAATGGTACTTCTTCCTGTCCCGGAAATGCTTCATCAATCGCTTCATCTACCGCCGCCATGTGGTCAACAATTTTCTGTTTATTTTCAGCCTGAACTTCTGCACGTGATTTTCTTTTCACGCTTTTTTGGTGGTTCAGTCTGTTCAGTAGATGTTTCAGTTGTTGCTTCTGCTTTCTTTCTTCCTACTCTTGAACGTCTACCGTTTGCATCCGGCTTTTCAATATCCGCTGCAACTTCCTGATCTGCCTGATCCATTTCATCATCAGATTTGTAGTCACCCAATTCATAATAGTTTCTGATCTTGTCTACTACATAATTCAAATCATTGTCAATCGCATAAGCCGGGAACATACCAAGCGGTGATTTTACAGTATCTTTTCCACTGTTCTGCGTATAGAAATAGTACTTGGCTTCATTCACACCAGTTCTAAGTACAACGGTAAACAGCCCTTCAATGGTGATCTTCTCACGCAACAGTTTACCAATCAGCTTAACAGTTGTAAGACCGTTATCTAAAGTTTCCAAATGGGTCATATAAACGACTACAACATCATCAGGTAAGTCTTTGCAACAGTCAATGATTTCAAAGTAGTTCGCACCAAAATCATTGTACTTGTCCCACCCAGTTTCTTTGATACGGTTCATGTACGGTACTGCAAGAATGTACTGGAAGTCATCAACCACCAACAGCTTCTTACCTGCTGCCGCCTGTTCTTTCATGTATTTCACAATCTTCCGAGCATCTGTTTCATTATTCAACATATCAAAGTGATTTTTAAATGGTAACGGTTTCCCTACTGGATTAACTACTGCCGTAATTGCAGCATCACAATTTCTTAAACTTGTACTTTTTCCTGTACCTGATTCACCCATGATTAAGACTTTCTGTGCCATACTTATTTATCCCCTTTCTTGAACTTACTGAATAATCTTGCAAAGAAATTACCCTGTTCTTTCATTACCTTCTGCTGTGACACCTTTGCAAACTGTTTTGCCTGAAAGCGTTCAGCAGTAGAAACCTTGTTTCTATAACTTCTGTGACTTCTGATTCTGTGATTTTTCGCACTACTCATTTTCTTCATCCTCTCTTTCATTACCTTCAATGACTCTACTAGCCCACATATCAGCCCAGTGTAAATCATGTACAACTGAGTTTCGTGACCCTTAATGCCATAATTTGCAGTATCATATAAACCATCATGGTATCTGATTGCAAATTCTTCTTCTTCGGTTAAATCAATAAACAAGGTTGCTAATTTGATTGAACGGGTTGCATGATCAAGCGGTAATAAATCCGGGTTTCGCTTCCAAGGTTTCGCTTCGGACTGTTTATATTTCTGTTCCGGGTTCGCCTTAGTTGGTCTACCATCTTTGATCATGTTTGGTACATACATCTGCTTTCCATAATCGCCACACTTTCCTAAATCATGCAGCAATGAAACAAGAATCACACTTTCCTGAACTTCGTTGTACCCTTTTCCACCAAGCAAGGCTACACCGATTTTTTCGGCACAAAACATTACATTTACAGAATGTGCAGCAAGACCGCCTTTTTCAAATGAGTGGTTACCACCAGATGCAGGTGCTTCAAAAAATCCAATTTCACGCATATAAGAAATCAGGTCAAGCACACCATCTCTATCAGTTTTCAATAACGCTGTTCTGATAATATCCGGGTAATTATAATCAACTGCGGTTGCTAACTCATTAGCACCTTCCATTTCAATCTTATCAACGGTTTCTTCCACTGTTGTATCAACTGTTTCTTCCATTTCTTTCTTCTTTGCCATGTTCCTATTCTCCTTTTAAGATTTTATTTTCGAAGTGTTTCCATTTCGATTTCAAAATGTTGTAATTGTATGCGGTGTTATTCAGATCATTCTCTACAATGCAAAGAATGAAATTCTGAAACAATTCCCACTGGTCAGGGTAAAGCAACACCGCATAGCCGCCTGACCTGTCAATTTCCCTAAGATTGTAAATCTGTAAGTCTGACGGTCTACCTTTTGGAGCTTTCAGTTCCACCCCTATGAAGTGACCTTTACAGCACACCAGTAAATCAGGAATACCCGATTTTGTAAAAGTAGCACCGCCCCAGTATTTCAAAATCCAACAGCCCTTTTCCTTCAGGAATTTTTTCACTTTATTTTCAAAGTTTTTTTCCGCTGCCACACTCATTCACCTTCTTTCTCTAATCGCTCATAGTAGCGTTCTGTATCGTAGATATAACCATTTGCATAAGCCACTAACCAAAGGAATGAAATATTGACAATCATAATCACAAAAGACTGCCATGAAATAATGCTGTCTACAAGACACATCCAAAATATCAGACTGAACAGATTGATTATTACCAGTATCTTGATTATGAAATTTTTTAATTTTCTACGTACAATCCTTAAATAATTCATCTGTCAATTCCTTTCCTTCCTGCAACGATGCAAAATTTTGTTCTTCAAAACTCCCTTTAATCAGTAAGTAATAGTAAAAACAAGGTCTGTTTTGACCGATACGGTGAATACGCTTTTTGGATTGTTCCCACAAATCACATGAACCTTTTCCAAGCGGTAATGTGTAGTAAATAATTTTGTTTGCCTTTTGGTAATTACCACCCATTGCCCCAGCTTGATATTGAATGAACAAAATACTATTGGAAATTTCTTCATAGGCATACATTGACATTCCAGAGCCATTCACATAGCTTACTTCCCTACCAAGTGATTCACATATTTTTTTCAGTCTGTTCAGTTCTTCCTTGAAATTGTAGAAAACAATCACCCGATCTTCTGTTGATTCCAGTAAGTCCCTGAACGCTTCCAGTTTTTCCTTGTGATACTGACCGCAAAGCTGTCTTGCACATAGTGTTTTGGTTAGGCTGTTATCTCCAACCAGTTCAACCTTCGGTGTTACATCTTCCCCTTGAAAATCTGAATCATCTTTGAATTGACATAAGTTCAGTGTATCAAGCAGCAAATAACTGTTCTTAATAAAATAGCGGTATTCCTTTGTAGGTTTTAGGAAAATTTTCTGTTCAATCTGTTCAGGCAGTTCAATCACTTCTTCCGTTTTCATGAATACCGCACCATATTCTGCAAGTTTTCTTTTCAAATGTTCAACATTTTTGTACCCTATTACAACTTCACGCTTAAAGTCACCCACATCAATCCATTCTGTATCAACATAAGATGACCAAAATGCTTTTTTGCTGATATTCCACCCTAACAATCGTAACTGTGACCATAATCGTTCATATTTCCCTGCTGTCGGTGTACCGGATAAAAGCACCACGCTTTCAGGGTTCAATTTCAGTATGAACTTAGACCGTTTAGCCGCTTCATTACTTATCAGGGAACTTTCATCTAACATCAACGTAAAATTCCTTATATGAGTGATATATGACCGCCTAAATACCAAATCATAATTTATTACCCCTACAATTTGAATGTCATAATCATAGAATTTATCTGTTTCAATCAGTTCCCTGAACCTGACTGCCTGATTTTTCTTTGTCAAATTAAAAACAGAATAGTCAGGATAATATGTTTGAAAATGTTCTATCCAGTCATCAATCTTTGATTTTTGACAGACTACTAAATTCACATCATTATTCAGAAGATACATTTTTTCAGCACCTACAAAAGTTTTACCAAGACCCATATCGAGATAATAGGCACACCTATTTTTATCCTCTGTCTGATCAAGTGCTTTTGTCTGATGTGGCATAAATGATAAATCATTCATTTTTTATTCGACCTTTCCAGCAATACGGAATGTGTCCCAAAACCACTCTGAATCATCTTCTTCCATTCGATATCCATCTTCATAAACCTGTTTAATTGTCATAACAGTACCAAGATATTTTTCCATCTTGCTCGTCCAGTTTCGGGTTACATCATTTTCTTCTGCTGAAATGATTCTTACTTTATCCCCAACAGCTAAAGGTTTTGACAAACTAAGATCAATCTGTAATTTTGCTACTTCTACCGCTGCCCTGTAAACCAACGCATACTTACTGTTACCGTGTGTTGCAGTCACTTTTTCAAGAAATTTATCAATTTTCCCAAGAAAACAACCACACTTAACAGTAATTTCATTGTCCATATCTCTAAAGAATGTTGTGAAATCACTTCTACTGCCAATCGCACCAATTACCAGTACATGATTTGCGGAAAAGACCTTGGCATCACCGCAAACCTTGGCATTGCCCCAAACCTCGGCATCACCGCAAACCCAAGCCTTTCCTTTATGGGAAAGATTTTCTTCTTTCTCAAGCCAACCACCAAGATCACCAGCTTTAACAATTCCAAACTCTGCAACCGCTTTAATTCTATGTAATGTTACTGTTCTGAACAAAGTTCAACCTGTTTTGTTTCACCTGTAAATTCATATTTTCTCATTATTTTTCTACCTCTCTTATCACATAACCCATACGTCCAATAATTCCAATCTGTTTTAAATATTGGTAATATTCATCTGCCTGTTCTTCATCTACATCAAAACGATCTCGAATTGACTTATTAGTAATTCTTGTTCTTCCTCTAGCCCATTGTTCTAAATTTTCTGATCTACTCATACGGATACTCCTTCAATTTCTGCAAAACGTTTTGCGTTTATGAAGTACACCCATCTGTTTTCAGATGTATGAATACCGTAACCCCAAGGAAACACCCCTTGCTGTAATCCTTTTCTTACGGTGTTGTGATTCATACCCAGTAACTTAGCGGCTTTTTCAACATCTAATCGTGGGATTATCCTATTTCTTAATTCAGCAGTAGGAAGTGCAACAACTGATTCTTCTTTTTTAGAAAAATAATTTTCTTCAAGCCCAAGTGCTACTGCAATAGCAGCTTGAACATCTTCTGACGGTATCTGTTTCCCGGAAAGATACTGACTAACAGAACCTTTACTTTTTCCTGTCATACCGCACACCTGACGTTGATTCAGGTGTAATTCCTGCATAGCCTGTTTCAGTTTTTCACTGAATGTCATTTTTATCACTCCTTTCCATTGGTAGGTGGTTCAGGAAATGGACTGTTATTGTATTGACGCTGAATCCTTACCCTGATTCTTTCACCCGGCAATTCTTCATATTTCAGAATATTGAATGTCTGATGTTTTGCTTGATGTCATTGGCATATTTATTACATTCATCTACTGAATCAAACTCTAAGGTCAAATCAATACAACCTGCAATCACTCTTTTCATTCTCTTCACCTTCCTTTCTGATCAGCATCCCTTAATCTATAATGCTATTCCCTGTACTATCATTGCTTCTCTCATAATCTTCTTCCTCACTTTCTAAAAAATACGAAATCGGCACGTTGAAAAATTCAGCAATCTTCTGAATCTTGTCGATTTTGGTGTGTACTTCCCATTCTTCCAGCAAGTCAATGTTGATGTTGCTACTCCCGTTTCACGACTAACTTCGTAAGCTGTCACATTACGTTCTTCACTGATATTCTGAAATTTTTTGTATGAAAACACTCATATCACCACCTTTTATCTAAGTTTTCTTATTGACATAGCTAAGTTTTCTTAGTATAATAGTTTTGTAAAATATTATATTAGAAATCTTAGTTATGCTTTGTTGTTCGCTTAGTTTTCTTAGCGATATGGTTATACTAGCATAGTTTTCTTAGTGTGTCAATAATTTTTCGCTAATTTTTCTAAGTTATTTTTCTAAGATTTTAGAAAGGAGAGTTAAAAATGTATGAACGCTTTGAAGTCTTATTGAAAGAACAGGGATTATCTGCATATCGTCTTGCTCAAGAAACTGGCATATCCACAGCCACTCTTACCAGTTGGAAGCAAGGAAAATACACACCAAAACCTGACAAACTTCAAAAAATTGCTGATTTCTTCGGTGTTCAGCTAAAATGGTTAACAGGTGAATCTGAATTTAGGACTGAAATGGAAGAAATGCTTCACCAACTGGATAATGATTCTGATTTATCGGCTCTGAGGGAAGAAATAAAAGAAGCAAGACTGGGTGATGTACAAATTCCAGTATTAGGGGTTGTAGCGGCAGGTGTTCCAATATTCGCAAGTGAAAATTACATAGATTATGAAGTGATTTCAAGTGAAATGGCAAAAAATGGTGATTATTTTGGTTTAAGAATTAAAGGTGATTCTATGTCACCTAGAATTATGGAAGGTGATACGGTTATTGTCCGTAAACAGGATGATGCCGAATCTAATGATATTGTGATTGCTATGATTAACGGTGATCATGCCACTTGTAAGCGTTTAATGAAATATGAGCATGGTATTAGCTTGATTTCATTTAACCCTGCTTATAAACCAATAGAGTTTACAAATCAACAAATATTAGAAAAACCTGTACGCATTATTGGAAAAGTAGTTGAAAATCGTCAAAAATATTAAATTAAGGGTAGGTGAATAATAATGGCAAAAAGTACGTGTGCGATTTGTGGAAAAGAATTAGGTATGATGTCAGGTAAGATTACATTGAAGGATGGCGTCTTGTGTTCATCATGTGGTGCGAAACTACCAAAATTATCAGCAGGAGTACAATCTTATACTTTAGCAGAAGCACAAAACATCATAAACAAAAAGAATGAACCACAAGAAGTATATACTGGTGCAGTTCCACAATATGTTGTGTTGCAGGTTACATTAAAAGAAGCCTTTGTTGGAACAGGTTCTACAAATTTATCAGAACTGGAAGTAATCATAAATAGACAGGCGGCAAAGGGATATAGATTACATACAATATCAACAACCAACAGTAGCAGCAAGGGTGTTGGTGGCGGTGACAGAATCCAAGCAACTCTTGTCTTTGAAAAATTATA
>ENA-OQIC01000734-OQIC01000734.1-human-gut-metagenome-genome-assembly--contig:-NODE-734-length-13603-cov-2.766177_pt1 | contig 13603 bp, 9 predicted proteins | sample MGYA00242572_ERZ504736 | MGnify/ENA primary metagenome ERZ504736 (study PRJEB26092, sample SAMD00036201) | human gut metagenome | host: Homo sapiens | study: EMG produced TPA metagenomics assembly of... | reverse complement strand
AAATTCAAAGATTATAAACTAAAAATAAAAAAGAGATGCAGATACTTACATAATCCAAGTATCTGCATCTTAAAAAAGACAGAGTTCTATTTACTGAGAAACTTCGTAACGGGCAGAAGCTGAATGGGCAGCATATTCGGGTGCATAGGCACTTTGAATAGTAGCAATTCCTGCTTCATAACTTCCCGCACGATCTACACGATAACTGTATTCTAAAACATAAGTCCCCTTATTCAAAGTATCGAAGAAGAAATCGGTAGAAGCATCTTTTACTGCAACATAACAACCGACATCACCGACATTACGATATCCGGACAGGACCTCTACCGGTTCAAGACAAGCAGCACGTTGATCTTTCAATTGTACAAAGTCCATTGTACGATCGAGACGAACGGTCAGACGAACAACTACTTTATCACCAACCTTTAATTGAGTTTTACCGATAACCGGCTGTAACCGGCGATTATTATTAACAATCGTCTCTACATACAATTTCTTATCAACATTCAACCCACTTCCCTGGCGAACCACTTTATCAAGATTCTCTTCGAACTGTGCATAAACTGCTCCCCAGGCAATACCCGGATCTCTCTTTTCAACGATAATCTCATCGGTATTCACGGTCTTCTTATCGGTAAAAGTCTTTTTGATATAGCCTAATCCCGGAACAGTCGTCTTGGCAGGACTTATCGTTTCTAAAACTTCATTGCCAAGGACAATACGCACGTCTCCCTGATTATCCAATAAATTAGTACCCCGGTAAAGCAAAGCATAAACAGCATCGGCTGTGGCTACCGGAGAATCCCACTGTTGAGTTTGCTTCTGTTTTAAAAGCCACATTTTCATTTCTTCAACAATCGTGGCATTGCTGCCTACCATCTCAAAAGCCTCCATTACATCAACATGGGCAGGCACTTTTAAATTATTCCAAGCATACGGACTATCAGTCCTATCAAAGAACATGCCTTGCTCGTCTGTTTGAGTAAGATATTCTTTGAGAGATGCCATAAACTCCTGAGCTTCTTTTACCTTACCTGCCTTCTGTAATACAATAGCCGACCAGGCCTTCTCGGTGACGGATTGTTGCGACAATGATGGAGCAACTTTGGATAGGAAGTAATCATAACCTTCTTTCGCCGATGCCGGAACTTTCTCGCCAGAGATAGCAATCAAATAGAGATACTTCAATGCACTTCGTGAAATTCCCTCTGATTTATTGCCAACCTTTTCTGCCTCACGGATAGAACGATATTCCTGCAAGGCTTCTTTATGGAGATAACCGAAAGCTGCTTGTTGCATATCCAGCGCTCCTCCCTCCAGCGACTTCCCTGTAAGCAGGGCTATACGTGCATTCTGTTCTACAATGAAGTCGGTGACAAAAAGACTTCCGTCCATTCCTTTATACCAGCTCCACGAACCATCAGGTAACTGGAGTTCCTTTAATTTCAACAAAGCTGCTGTATTACTGTTACGGATATTATTCAAATCGAATAAAGTGGCAATACGCTCTTTTTGTTCGCTTTCCGAAGTCGCTTCCATCACCCAAGGAGATTCAGAAAGAAGGATATTCTTCACTTCCTGATTTTTTTGCAAATTACTCAAGAAACTTTCTTTAGTGCCTCCCTGGAGTTTCCAACTATCAAATATTGCCTGAATACGTGGCTGAGCATTCATGATATAAGAAGCCATTGTATTGGCATACCAGGAAGTAGCCCACGAAATAGCATCATCATTCCGAGGTTGTGATAGTGCCGGTAATGCTTGCACTGCATACCAAGCCGGATTGGAAGTAAACTCTACAGTTAAACGGCGGTTGGTCGCTGTCTTACTATGGTGATTGAACAGATCGGCCAAAGAAAAAGTACGTGTTTGCTCGCCACGAACAGGCATGGGCAAAGTCTCTGTCAAGTTCTCCTTATCACTGAGAACCGGAAGCAAATGCTGCTCTCCATCACTGAAATTTCCTCCTTCGGCAATCATCCGGCATCCCAAAAGTTCATATTTATCGGTTACTGTGAACAAGAAACTTACACCGACACTCTGTCCGGCTTCGGCATTAAATTTCTTCTGTTGGGTCGATATTACCTGATCTGTCATTGGATCGAAAAGTACCAGTTTCACAGTACCAGACAGATTTTTACCGGTCAGATTACTAACAGAAGCAGCCATGGAAGTGTGATCTCCTACCCGGACAAACCGAGGTAGATTCGGAGTAAGCATAAACTCTTTACTGGTAACAGCAGTAGCATCCATCTGCCCTGTCATCATATCTTGTGTATGAGCATATCCTCGGAAATTCCAGGTCGTGAGACTTTGAGGCATACGGAAAGAGAAACTGACCTCACCCTGAACGTTCGTGTGAAGCTGCGGATAAAAGAAGGCAGTTTCCGCAAAGTCGGTACGTAACTCTATATCTGTTGTCCTACCCATATCGCATTGTCCATTGACATTGCCATTCCGCTCTCTTCCGTAACAGGAACCATTTCAGATTCGAAAACGACATCGGCTACGGCAGCGCTCTTCATTTGTGGTTTTGCAGCACCCATTCCGCGCAGACGTGCATATCGGGTAGTCGGGGCAGCATCATTGGTGACCGACAACATTTCGGCAACCGCATATAAAACCGGAGGCAAGTCAAAATGATCATAGCTAAACGGAGGCACCTTAAAATCAGTCCGGCGGAAACCAAAATAAAAATAGTTTGAGCCAACATAATCTCTCCTCCAACGAGCAATGGGGACAGAAAGTTGATAATGTAATTGCAATGACTGGTTGGTCTTCCAAATTTTATCCAAAGAGGCATCATACATAGTAGCCAGCATTTCGGCCAAAACAGGTGATTTCTGTGGATTACGGATAGTCAGTTTCCATTCCTCTTCCTGCCCGGGACGTAATTTATCACGGAATACATCCCAACGCATATTCAAGTTATGATCGGGCAAACGTTTTATCAGGCTTACCTCCTGTTCGTAGACAACACCTTTACGAACAAATACAAAGGTAATACCCAAACCATTCCCGTAGGCTTCCCGATACGGATATTCAAAACGAACAAGAGAATCGGACAAATGAAGAAGCTTACTCTCCAGATGCTTATTACCACAGAACACATCCATTAAGACATAAGTATCTTTTTCGGAAGTACCAAAATAGAACAGCGCAGGATGTGCTGCATCAAACCGGGTATTCACTTCATAACACCACAAAGGCATAGATACCGGAGGACGCTTATCATCGGAAGCAAAAAGAATCACTACCTTTTCCGCATCTACCTTACGGCCTTGATCATCTTTCACCGAAGCTACAAGTTTGTAAGCACCTGAAGGAAGTTTTTTCCAATCGGAGAACAAGATCTCTTCATTGGACCTAAACGAACCGGAAAGAGCCGGTTGATCGGAAACGTCCTGTTCTTTCAAGGGTTTTGATTTCTGATAATCGGAAATCAAAAACAACCGGTAACTGCCTTCGACACTGACCGGTTTACGATCCAGATTATTTACCCGAAAAGTCGCTTTCACAGAATCATCCTTGCAAATCAGCCCGGATATATCAGCAAACAATAACAAAGAGGTCTTTCCTGCCCGCAGACTTGTTTCTGAGGTTTGCGTTTCACCTGCGACATTGGTTACTGAAAGCTGCACTTTATAATCATAATATAAAGAGGTATTGTCACCGTCTCCCAAATCGGGATTCGAAGTGTCAGGTTTCAGATCCACAGGAATTTCGAAGTTTCCATCTACTCCCAAACGGACAGTGTCAGAGGCCAAAATAACCGGATTCATCCCCCACATCCGCCAAGTATACAATGAGCGGGTAATGGTATAAGTAACAGGAATATCTTGTAACGGCACACCACTGAAAGTTTTTACACTCCCTTTCAACTCGACACGATCTCCCAACCGATAACTTTCAGTCACCGGCTCAAAAGTAATATCAAATGTAGGACGTTTGTAATCCTCTACACGAATGGAACGAAATCCGTTTTGAGTATTCAAACTAAAAGTACCGTTCAAACAAACGGACGGTAAAACAAATTCTGCGGTGAAAGATCCAAAATCATTGGTACGCAGCTTCTTTGCACTGATTTCTTGCCCATTGGCATCCGAAAGAGTCAGCGTATATTCCTGTCCCGCAATCACATGGCAGAGTCAGGATACTGTTCATAGGCAATGCCTTTTACATAGACAGTCTGCCCCGGACGATAAACAGAACGGTCGGTAAGCAAAGTTACCACAGAAACAGGTTTTGAATGGTCTGCAAAATTATAATCTCCTCCCCATAAATACATCTGCGGCATAGCTGTATCATTCCCTTTGGCAGCAGTCAGATACCTATATTTTTCCGACGAAGCAAACTGTACTTTCCCTTCGGTATTGGTAGTGGCTGTCAGAAGTTGTTTGTTCTGTCGATCGAAGAATGAAAGAACAACACCCTGCAAAGGCTTGCCACTCATAGCATCGAGAATAGCTACCTCACTCAGATTAGAAGGTAGAGATCGGGTAAGAACTTTAAAGCAAGTAGAATAGAGAAATTTTGAAACATTGGAACGAACCTTAACACCCGGAATAACACGGAGGGCGTACAGTCCTGTTTCAGGTGCCTTTATGTGGTAGATGGAATCTTTCACTTTATAGTCATCCGACGGGAAGAGAACATAATGTTCCGATGAAAGTAAACGTCCATGTTTTTTTAGAAATGCGTCATTGGGTGCTTCCACCGTATTCGGACGTGCCGGTAAATTAATTGCATACAACTCTACCGTAAAGTCTTTCAAATTTTTAAAGCTGACTTTTAAATCAAACTCCTCACCCGGATAAACTGTTGACGGGGATTGTACTGTCAGATCGGGACGCAGAATTTCTTGCTTCAGTTCTTTCAGAGCATTGATGCGGCGATAGTCCGGATAGCGAGAGATAGCCTCTTCGCACAATTGTAACGCAGAAGCGGGCACTCCTGCATCCATTGCCGCCTGTGCCTTGAGCAAATAAACTTCTGCACAGACATCATGTGACTTATTTTCGGCAATCAGTTTGTCCAGTGTAGCCAAATAAGGATCCTGTGTCAAGCCAAGTTTCCCCTCCGGAGCACGATAAGGCCGAAAATCGATATCAGTAAGCCTCTTCCACTGCAAATAATCCAAAGTAGTAAGCAACAGAGCATCGTGATTATCAGTCCGACGATATGAATTCATCATATGCTGATAAATTTCTTCAATGCGTACATTTATTAAAGAATCACGGCCAAATCCGGACAGATTCTCCAATGAAGTAATGGCACGGGAAGCCAACAAATGATACATATCATGATGATAGTAATCACTGGTTACTCCAAGTTCCACAAAAGGAATGTAGCTTCGGGAGGAAGTATCGAGCAGTAGCAAAGAGTCTTGAAATGTTACGGCTATTTCTGTCATTACTTTAGTTACAAACTGATTCTTACTCCACTCCCGGATATCAACAGAGGGAGCTTCTTCTTCCAAATCCGTACGTTGATTCAGTTTCCAACGGTTTTGGGAAGCATAATCTGCATACATACTACCGATAAGCGAATGCAGGATTGCACGGTCCAATGGCTTGTCCGTAGTCACCGCCCACTGCTCTAAGCCATTCAACGACACGTAAAAGCTATCCGGAGTAATCTCTTCCCTAAATTTCATCTGCCAAATATAAGCTTTCAGCATTTGAGGAGAATTCTTCTCTGCTTTAGCTTTTTGATAAATTTCACCGGTTAATCGGACAACTGTTTGGGGCAAACTTTTCTGCTGGGCCTGCTCCACTTGCTTCCATAATCTATCGTATGATTGAGCATGTGTCCATGACATCATCCCCATAGAAAGTAACACGATAATACAAATCAGTTTAATTCTCATATATTAAAAGTTTAAGTATCAATACATAATTAACAAAGTAACAAATTAAAGTTTAAAGATTTGTTCTTTTTAGCTTAAAAAAAGAGAACAGGGCAAACGTGATACGATTATTAATGGTTCTAATTAATCTCTTTTAACACAAAAATCAAAATAGCAAAACTTTTTCGGGTATCTTTGTAATAAGAACCATTTATCTAATCACAAACTAAGGCACAACATTTTATGAAAAACCGACATTACTTAAGGCACATACTGGCCATTACTGCGTTATTATTCAATGGAGAAACCATTTACTCGCAAACTTATCCAATAGAAAACTACTTAAAAGCAGCAGGAGACTATGTTACTATTTACAATGGTGAAATCGAATTAACATACAGTCTTGCCCAATACGACAATCTTCCCTATTTTCAAGGTGATGAATTTACCACAGGAGAGATTATCTTCAAAGGAAACCGATACCCGGGACTGGATCTTCATTTGGATTTACACAAAGACCAACTTTGTGCACTGACTCCTGACAGCCATTACAGCATGATTATCAATAATGAAGGAATCGAACAAGTCAACCTGCACAATACTACATTTATCTATTTCCGTCCGACAAAGAAGACAGATCTCAATAAGGGATTTTACGAATTACTACAAGACGGAAAGCGACTGAGACTGCTGGCACGAAAAACATACTCCGTTGCTCAGATCAACGTAGAAAAAATAGCCAAAACCCGCAAACATCAAACTGAATATTTCATATACGGAGTAAAATATTATCTGGAATACAATGGGATATATTATCCCGTCAGTAACAACAAGTCGTTTGCCAAGATCTTTCCGGAGCAACATAAACTGATAAAACGTTACGCACGAAAACATAAACTTAATTTTCGCCATGACGCTGATGCCTCATTAATCGCTCTTACTAACTTTTGTGAAGAATTGATAGACCAAAAACAAACACGATGAAAAAAAGTACATACTTATGGATGTTGCCCCTACTATTTGCATGGCCGCAACAAATGACGGCTCAACACCCCCTCTCACTTCCTGCCGACAGTATAACTATTGACTCCTTATTGGAGACTGTAGAAAAAAATACACCCTATAGGATTTTCACCACTATTAGTGCTCCTTTCAAGCTTTTGGTGAAAGGAAAAGCTTCACCCCTGCAACAATTAAAAGAAGCACTTGAGCCGACTCCCTATAAATTGTCAGTATCCGGAAACAATTTATTCGTGCTGAAAGAGCAGGAACTCATCACGCTATTACCTGCTAAACTGACCGGAGAACCGGAAAAAGGCGAAAGTTATTATGGTGACGTATATACTTACCTAAGCGGAGAACCTGAAAAGGCATCTTCAGAAAACAAAGTGTATAATGTGGGAGATGTACGAATCAAGCAACCACCACGAAAAGCGGTACTCAAAGGGCAAGTTACTAACTTTAAAACCGGTGAGCCCATGATAGGCATCAATCTGATTTTAAAGGACCCATGGATTGCGACGACAACAGATGTTAAGGGAAACTTTACTCTTGAACTTCCTACCGGACACAAACAAATTGATATCAAAGGACTTAACATTAAAGATACCCGTCGACAAATTATGCTTTACAGTGATGGTACACTGGACATCGAACTTGAAGAAACTACACATATGCTGGACGAAGTAACCATTACTTCCGGACGTAATACAAAATGTGAAAAGTACGCAATTAGGTGCAGAAACACTGCGTCCAACCCAATTGAAGAATATCCCGATGGCTTGGGAGAAGTAGACATTTTAAAGATGGTACGGGCTTTACCCGGTGTAAAAACAGTAGGTGAAGCTTCAAGCGGCTTCAACGTACGTGGTGGAGCTACCGACCAGAATCTAATTCTGCTAAATGACGGAACCATCTATAACCCGAACCATTTATTCGGCTTTTTTGCAGCCTTCAATTCAGATATGGTAAAAGAAGCGAGATATATAAAAGCAGCATCCCGGCACAATATGGTGGACGTATTTCATCCATTCTGGATATCACCGGTAAAGAAGCCAATAAAGAAAAATTCACCGGTTCGGCCGGTATCGGTCTGGTAACGAGTAAACTGAATCTGGAGATTCCGATTATCAAAGACAGAACGTCTGTATTACTAAGTGGGCGTACTACGTATTCTGACTGGATCATGAAGCAGCTTCCGGAGAAAAGCGGATACAAAAACGGTACCGCCGGCTTTTATGATTTGGCTGCTATTGTGGCACATAAATTCAATGACAAACATAGTCTTAATGTCTACGGATACTATAGTCATGACCGTTTCGCTTTCAATTCAAACGAAAAATACGGCTACAATAATCTCAATGCTTCCGCACGATGGAGAGCTGTATTTAACGAAAAACTGATAGGATACTTCTCCGCCGGATACGATCATTACGATTACAATAACCGCGAGACCGTCAATGCATCAGCTGCTTATAAACTTTCATTTGATATTAATCAGTATTTTGTCAAAGCAGACTTCACAAACATACTGGCCGATAAGCACACGCTCAACTTTGGTTTCAAGTCCATGCTCTATCATATCAATTCGGGCACTTATGAACCTGAAGGAAGTGAATCATTTGTAAAAAAGGACGTTTTACAAAAGGATAAAGCCTTGGAAACGGCATTTTATTTAGGTGATGAATGGGAAATCACTCCCAAACTATCGGTCAACGCAGGTATCCGTTACTCACTGTTCAGTGCACTCGGTCCACGTTCGTACTATCAATATACATCAGGCATGCTCCCACACGAATCGACCATAACGGACACCATCACTGCAGGAGCAGGAAAATTCATGAAGACTTATCATGGGCCGGAATTCCGGTTATCCGCCGGTATGCCTTCACAGATAATTTCTCGGTCAAAGCCGGATTTAACTCGATGCGGCAATATATCCATAAGTTGTCGAACACTGTCATTATGTCGCCAACGGATACATGGAAGTTGAGCGATGTGAACATCAAACCCCAAAGAGGCTGGCAAGCCGCAGCCGGACTTTATCTAAATTCTCCGAGTGGCATCTGGGAATATTCTGTGGAAGGATATTACAAACGAATGTCCGATTACCTGGATTATCGTGGAGGAGCAAAGCTACTTATGAACCACCATATTGAAACTGACGTCATCAACACGCAGGGACATGCTTATGGCGTAGAATTGCAGGTAAAAAAACAAGTCGGTAAGCTCAACGGATGGATGAGTTACACGTATTCACGTACCTTCTTGAGACAGAATGATAAACGAATTGAGAAACCGGTGAATAACGGTGACTGGTATCCTACAGAATACGATAAGCCTCACGACTTTAAGTTTGTAGGTAATTACAAATTTACGCATCGATACAGTATGTCAATCAACGTGGATTATAGCACAGGACGCCCCACTACCATACCTGCCGGACAGTATTATGATGAATCAACGCAATCGATGCGAGTTTACTATACGGAAAGAAACTCATACCGCATTCCGGATTACTTTCGTACAGATATCTCTTTTAATATAGAACCAGCCATCATCTGACCCTGTTGACACATAGTTCTATTTCGATTGGGGTATACAATGTAACCGGAAGAAAGAATGTGTATTCTATTTATTATATGCCGGAAGAAGGACAAATAAAAGGATACCAGATGTCTATTTTCGGAGTTCCGATTCCTTTCATTACGTATAACATAAAATTCTAACACCATGCTGAAATCAAAATATAAAATCTATCTGTTACTACTCTGCCTGACAGGTTGTGTTTCAGAATACAACGCACAACTACCTTCTTCCGATGAAGAATTGCTGGTAGTAACCGGCGACATTATCGCTAATACAGAAGCCATATTCTCATTAAGCAAAAGTATTCCACTATCCGAAGACATGCCGGAAGATTATCGAAACATTTATGCCAGAATTGCTGTAGTAGGCAGCGACGGCTATCGAAGTGATTTCGGAACGGCTCTTGGTGATGGTAAATACCAGGTCAGTATCGGTGAATTGCAGGATGATGTATCCTACGGAATAGAGATAGAATGCGACGGAGAGATTTATACCTCGTCTCCTTCCACACCGATGGTATCTTCTGAAATAGACAGTGTTTCGTGGATACAGCCAGAACCTGAACAAGCACTTTCTATACGGGTATCGACCATGGTGATCCCGGAAAAACTCAATACTATATGTGGAACTATCGGGAAGACTGGGAGATAAGAGCCAGCTACATTACAACTTGCTACTTTGATCCGGATATGAACCGCATCTATGAAGACAGCAATTATCCAACTTTCTATTGTTGGAAAAAGGAAATATCAAGAAATATATTGATTGGCTCTACGGAAAAGTTGAAAGAACATCTGATCATAAATAATAAGCTACTCGATGTGCCGGTCAATGAAGACAGATTCACTGTACTATACAGCATACAGGTACAGCAACGGGCATTGAGTAAAGAGGGATATGAATATTACTTGAATGTACAGCAACAGAATGAAGAAATGGGAGGAATCTTTACTCCACAACCCTCTGAAATCCAAGGAAACATTAGTTGTATCAGTCAGCCCGAACGAAGGACGATCGGTTATGTAGGCGTCTATAAAAACATCTCTGAAAAGAGAATATACATTCATCCCAACGAAATTAAACGTCCTCCTCTATACAGTGGCTGTGAAGAAGTGTCGGATAGCGAAATGGATGAACAGGGCTATAGCACATATCTGATAAGATACCTTGCCGGTTATCGTCCAGTCGGTACAGGCACTCACATTGACCACTGGGCCCTACAGAGATGTACAGAATGTGAAGCCAACGGAGGAAGTAAAAACAAGCCTTCATTCTGGCCCAACGATCATCAATAACTTAAACAAAAGGAGGCAATTATGAAACGGATTTCACACTATATCTCTTTATCTTATTCTGTCTGATTTTGCAAGCACAAGAAGAATTATATGAACGGGTATATGTACATACGGATAAAACGTGTTATTTGGCCGGTGAAGAAGTATGCTCAAATTTTATACTATTGACACACATTTTCGCCCATCTTCTTTCAGCAAAGTGGGATACATAGAAATATCGAATACTGAACGGCCTAAAGCACAACTTAAACTGGCACTTGACAATGGGAGCGGTTCGGGCAAAGTCAAGATTCCTACAGACGCTCCTTCGGGAATTTATGAATTGACCGGATACACACGATATATGAGGAACGAAGGAGAAAAAGTGTTCTTCAGAAAATCCATTGCTGTAATTAACACTTTCCGAGTATCAGACTCCGATCCTATTGAACTAGCGGATTCTGCCGAGATATATCCGAAAGGGAAACCGGCTACCACCGAAAATATTCATATAAAAACTTCCCGGCCGAACTACAACACACGCCAACTCGTAGAATTGACCATTAATAGACTACCGGATGAAGTATCCGATCTTACTGTCTCGGTAAGCCGTAATGATTCACTGGTAACCCTCCCGCCTCTTGAAGAATCCACCTGGAGAAAACAAGTGACCGCTACTCCCGGAACATTTTCCGGAAAATGATACCGGAATATGAAGGGCATATCATCTGCGGACAGATAGAAAGCCTACAGGAGAAACATTGAAGCAAGTACAAAATGAACCTATATCAGCCGACATCGCTTTCGTAGGAAAAGATATACGATATGTGCAAGGACAAGTGGAATCGGGAGGAAATACACTGTTCTACACAAGCCATGTATATGGAACGAACGATGTAGTAGCCGCTGCATGGAACATTAACGGGGAACCGTTCAGAATGAACATCTTATCACCCTTCAGTGAAAAGTTACCCCAAAACCTGCCATCATTAAAACTCTATCGGAATAAAAAACGACTGTTGGAAAGGAGCATAGGTATACAGCTGCAGCAAGTCACAGTGCTCGATTCATTGGATCATGCCATTCCTCTGCAATCTTGTTATGGACTTCAACCTTATCTGAATTACAATTTGGATGAATACACACGATTCAATACAATGACAGAAACTTTCGTGGAATTCGTACGCAGTGTGATAATACGTAAAGTTAATGGAAAACGTAGATTAAGAGTACTCAAAGAAGGAGAAAAAAGATTCAATATCGGAAATACATTGGTACTGCTGGACGGTGTTCCCATTCATGACCATGAGGATATTTTAAAATATAATCCCAGATTGGTGAAGAAAATCGAAATATATAACGGCCGTTATGGATTTGGTGGTGAAGTATTCGAATGCATGATTTCACTTACTACCCAAAGAGGAGACTTACCTTCCATACAGCTTAGTGACGATTCACGACTAACGGTTTACGAGTGTCCGCAACTGCCTGTTACATTTAAGATGTCTGAATATAAAGACGCTACTGACAAAAAATCACGTAGACCGGATTTCCGCCATACGCTATACTGGAATCCCTCTGTAGAGACAGAAGCAGGAATAGATACCACACTTTCATTCTATACTTCTGACCTTGAAGGAGAATTTAAGGTGGTAGTGGAAGGCTTCACATTAAAAGGAGAGCTGATCAGAGGCGAGGTAAACTTCCATGTAAAAAAATGACCCGGCCTCAAAACTCAACGACACGAAACAAACTTGAGTCAAAATAAAAAAAGTGGGGAACACTTTTATTTAGTGTATCCCCACTTCATCATTCATTTCTGCCGGCTTCTCTCAAACATCTTTCCAGCAGATGCATTACTACTTTTTTCATTGCTTTAAATACTAATAATAATTACCTTAATTAATACACACTGAAAACCTGAAGGGAAAAACGCTTAGAGCGTCACATATCCCCAAATGTTAGGATTGGCATTAGCCAAATTCTTTAATAAACTTCTTACAATCTTCATAATCTTTTTACCTTAAAAACTGTTACCTAAAAACTTTGTCATCCTATTTTTATGTTTTACAACACAAAAATAAAGCCAAAACAGATACGTTGTACTCAAAAGCAAGATAAAAACATGTTTTAAAACACATTTCTTGATGTATATCAAGAAAAAGAGTCCCGGATGGTAATCAAAAGACAAAACAGGACAATAAGGGAGTCAAAAAGACAGGCTGCAACTGACAATATCTCACATCCGAATGACAGGCCGTCATAAAGTAGACAGGAAGAAAGATAGTTTTCAAAAGTAGAAAAGACACTAAAAAGAAAAGAGGAAAGCGTTTACACCACGCTTACCTCTTTTCACTATCAATGGACTTTATTTATTTCATTGGAGTCTGCTCCAAAGTAGCAATTAAAAAGTCATAGAATTTTTGAACTGTCGGAATCAAAGCTCTTTCATCGGGAGAATGCGGAGAGCGTAGTGTTGGCCCAAATGAAATCATATCCAACCCAGGAATAATAGCTCCGATGATACCACATTCCAATCCGGCATGAATTACTTTCACTGCCGGTTCTGTACCAAACTGCTTCTTGTAAGATTCCTTCATAGCATGTAAAATCGGAGAATTAATATCGGGTTGCCATCCGGAATAGCCTCCGGTCATCTCTACCTTCATACCTGCCATAGAAAAACAGCATTCCAAACTGGTAGTCAGACATTCCTTCATACTGTCACTGGAACTGCGCGCAAGGATTTTGAAAGAGGCTTTACCTTCACCAATATTGATGATAGCTAAATTTGAAGAGGTTTCCACGGTATCGGGAATAGTAGGAATCATACGCATCACACCATTCTGGCAAGCAAAAATAGCATCGATCAGATTATCCTGATTTCTTCAGG
>ENA-OQIC01000733-OQIC01000733.1-human-gut-metagenome-genome-assembly--contig:-NODE-733-length-13651-cov-1.815143_pt1 | contig 13651 bp, 15 predicted proteins | sample MGYA00242572_ERZ504736 | MGnify/ENA primary metagenome ERZ504736 (study PRJEB26092, sample SAMD00036201) | human gut metagenome | host: Homo sapiens | study: EMG produced TPA metagenomics assembly of... | reverse complement strand
CGACAAATATAGTAAAACCGCGTTGAAGAAGTAATTCTGAGGGCAATTCTGCATTTCTACGATGAATTTAGCACCGTCCGTATCCTCGCAAAGTAGGTCGAAGATCACGGTACGACCGTCCGACAACTCCGGGGAGATCTCCTTGTCCATGTAATTGAGGTCGGCCACCTCACGCTCGTCGTACAAGGCGGCGTTGATGAAATCCATCATCACTTGCTTGTCTCCAAAGACGGCCTTGAAGCCGCTATCCAACATGATATTCACGTAATGTTCCATAGTTTGTATGGGTTTTGATTGATTAATACTTGAAAACGTATCTATGCCGTAAAGGTAAGGACTATTTTCCGAATAAAAAATCTCGTCTAGATAAAATAAGCCATTCCATATCACTTTAGTATCAAAGATCAACCTGTTAGCCAAACGAACATTATCTGATCCTTTTGATCAATATAAGACGCATATCGTGGCATTCCCTTTTAATGAAAGCCACGTAATAAAGGCGTGGAGCGCCGCTTTATTCATGTTTTAGGATAAAAAAGGACGGTTTTCAACGCACATTAGGAGGCAAAAGCCTACACATACGGTGGCGTTGGGCAACACCTACCGTGCCGTTGGGCATCGTAAGCGGTCGCTAATAGGGTTATAAGCGGTTGCGAATGGGCATTCTTGTACCGTTACACCCCAGTCGTAAGCCTGTTTTTCCCCTTTTCACCCTACTTGATATGAATTACGATGAACTAATTTAGCTAGAATGAATGGGCGTTTTTCAGCATCTACGTATATGCTAAGCAATTACTGTTTTTTCTTGCGTATTTGGAGGCAAGCCGTAGGTCGGGACGGAAAAAGGGATTCTCCGGGAGTTAAGAATACAAAGTGTCAGATTGATTTCTGTTAAATAGAGAGAGACGCAGCATGCTGCGTCTCTACAACTAGATATATCAATTTATTTTTCACTCCTCACACAACGAACAAACATGCCGTTATTCGTATTTAATGTTCCGACATTAATAGGAACATTGGTATTCAGAGAATACCAAAAATCTATAAAAAGCATATTCGTATCAGCATTAGAGTCACCAGATCCAGACCAATAAAAAGCCCCATATCGATGGGCTGTATTATAGAGAAGTCGACCTCCACCCAAATACCCAATACCAATCTCATCAATCCCTGTATCCTCTGCAGCACTCCCATGCTCAGTCATAACAGCCTTTCCATAAGAGAAGAACAAATTGACAGGTTCTCCAGTAGAACGAACCATTAATGTCCCTTTAGCCGGATTGCAATCTATAGTTTCATCTATAACCGCATTGCCTTCTGAATCCCACTGCCAACCAAAAGGAGTATTCTCAACCGGACAACTATCATCATACACATATCCTCCATATGTAAATAATGTATTTTTCTCCGTAGCACTCTTAATAGCACTGTAATGGCTAGCCGCAGGAACTTTATAACCACTCGGACATGGACCTTGTCCATACTCCCATTTGTATTTTTCATTGCGCATGTCCTCCGATGTTTTTTCTTTCCAATTCAAATGCTTATTACCATAAGTCACATCCCATGGTGTATAATAGGAATCTGAAGCCCCTCCTTGATAAAAATATCCAGATTGGGTCGGAGCGTTGGTGATAGAGCCTTTTGTCGTACAATTGAATAAAGACCAAGTTGCCCCACCATCCAACAATTGCGTATCCGCATAACCTTGACGCAAATAAATCATATGCTCGCAACGGTTATTATGATAGGTTACCTTGATAGCGCCATAACGATTGGTGGAAGAACTTCCTGTGCTCGAATTCGGTTTATAATTAAAAACAATATCACCTCCAGTACCTGTAACAGACTTCGATGTTCCGACGACAGACTGTCCGTCATCTGTAGATAGCGTAAACCAATCCCCAGCGGTAATAGTAGCTGTCCAAGGGCCAATAGAATTCAATATCTCATACTTCTCTTCTCCTTATTAAATTCTCGCACCTTAACTTTGACAAGCTCCCTGTTGTCCCATTTCTTATAGAAAGCTATCGGATCGACCAAACGGATAACTTGATTGACAGTTACAGTTTTAGAGATTGATTTTCCGTCCTTCCCTGTAGCCGTAATCGTCACGGTATTAGTTATGTGATCCTTACTACTAATATTCGTTTTCTTCGTGATAACTCGAATCGTATTCGTATTTTTATCATACGCACCAATCTGGAAATCCTCACGATTTGAACCTTCCACACTCCATGTACAATTATCAAACCAACCATGGTCTGTCGGCAACTTCACTTGGATATCACTTATAGAGCCTATCCGATACCCGATATAAATATCATCCACCGTAAAATCCCAGTTAAAATCTTTCGTCACACGCCAAGAAGCCTCGTCAACCCCGCCCTTACCGGTAAGATTAAGCGTCACGTTATAGTGGGCGTTTCGCTCTACCGCAAAATTGGTAAAAGCGTCATCTCCTAAGAAAAAGCGATAAACAATCTTCCCACTAGCACCCATTTCTGAATACTCCGCTTCCACACGAATATAAGAACAAGTCTTATCCGCTTCCACAGTGGCAACATCCTTTATTGGGGTGTTACCTAAACTGGCCGGGGTTTTATATGCCTCTACATACTTTCCGTCTTTCAGTAAGCAGACACCATCCGGTTGCTTATTCTCATACATAAAGAAAACACTGTTATCTTTCATTGAACTAACATTCTCTACCGGATTGGAAAATTCGATCATATCAGCCTCCGTTATATAATCTGAAGGTGACGGATTTGCCGGGATTAAGTTGTTCATAAACAATTTACCAGTAGCCGGTACTTGATGCAAAGATACTTTTAGGGGCTTGATCGTACGATCTTTCAATCCAGAAGTATTCACAGATACGGATATCATAGCGTAAATACGCTTTAACGAAAGGATGGCAAAACCTTTTCCTCCGCTAACTGATACATCATCAGCGGATGCGCTCATTACCATCTTTGGCAAATTATCTAACGTTCCATACGATAGATTATCTATCTTATCGAACGGCTCCGCACTCAAATCAGATTCTGCGTTCGCAATTACTCGTACACGATAAGAACCATTCTGTAAAGCTATATCGTAATTAACCGCCTTATTCTCTTCGTTATTATTTACGGTAAGGCCATTCAAGCTGCACCGGTCAAATACAATCCTTTAACTAAGCGATTATTATCCTTATTATACACAAGGATATTCAAATCGCTAATAGCATTAGCATCAGTAGCTGAGGCTTTCGTGAGCGGAGAGATCACGTCGCTAGCGGAAACGCTCAAGGACAGTCGTAATCCATCAACATTCTGCTCTCCTCCATTCACTTCCGTCTCTTCCATGCAGGAACCTAGTCCTAGCATTAACAGGCCCAAGAACAAGGCATATATATTTTTTATCGCTTTCATAATATTCTATTTACTGTTTAATTAAAGTTTGCGCTAACATCTTTCCCAACCCAAGGAGCTACCCATATATTAAACTCACCTGTTGATTGTTTCAACATTCCTGTCACATGATAATAGTTACCGTGGATCAAACCGTCCGTGCATTCATCCGCTTTATATTCAGGGTTGATTGGGATGGAGTATTGATAGTCCGTACTCTCTCCGGTAGAAGTTATATCTATTTTAGATACGGTTCCACCCATTTCCAATTCTTCCGTATTGATAATAAACTTAGTGTTTGAACCTTCTCCCCAGCCCCCATCTTCATCCCATGTGGGATGAAAACCTGTAGACTTCAACTTATAAGTTGCTATTTCCTTTTTATCACCCTTAACGTATTCCCCAACTATCTTCACAGACAAGGCTTTTGTTAGATCACTGACCTTGTCTCTTTCATACGTGTAAAAGATAAATTGACCTTAGTATCTGCCATTCCTCCTAGGATAGATCCATCTCTCAAACCAATCGCATCATTCAATTGATTTGTGGGGATAATCAGTTTCGATTGTGTATTCACATTCAATACTTGAACACTTATCAAATTAAACAACCATGTTGGAGTTGTAGTAGTTATCGCCATTGTAATAGGGTTTCCCGAAGAAAAACTTCTATATGCGCATATTTATTACTAGTATTAGGTTGATTAGCACAGTCTTTATCCGCAGAGTTATTCCATGCCCGCGCTAACGCCTTAGCACCAGCTGGAACTTTTTCTCCCGATCCTGTTGCCTTCAATGCACCAGACTGATCCACATATACAATAACAGGTTTATTTTTGTTAGATGCGCTACTCATTCTTTTAGATAACTTATTGATAATGTCATCCATAGAATAACCATCCAACGTCCACTTACTCGTAGTCGTAGAGCCTTCCATCTTCGGCAACTCCACATCCAAGTCCAACTCTACTTTCGCCGCCAATTGCTTCAAATGGACATCCTTGCCGCCAGAAATCACACCGCTAGTAGCGGTAAATTTCATATCCTGCTCGCCTGCCTTTATCAAGGTTTTCGGATCGAATGTATAATAACCCTCTCCACCCAACGTACCAGTATAAGTTACCGTCTCGGCACTTAACCCATTATAATCCATTTCCGCATAAGACGCAACCTTGTCCTCCAATGGATTCACGATAGCTACCACCTTCAGTTCCGTGTTAAGCGGTAAGGTTAAACCGGTCAATTTAAAAGAGCCGGAACTTTGTGTCCCGACAAAACTGCCATCACCTAAGGTTCCAGTCTTAGAAATCAAGTATTTCCACTCGTTATCCACCTTCTTGAAGATGGAGACGAAAATATTGTTTATGTTAAGCTCATCCGCCGTAGCGTACTGATAAGTACCACCGGCATTTATCGCTTTCGTCTCCACGCCCTCAGTAGAGAAAGAGATCGAAACCGTACCTGTTTCCATCGGTCGCTCATCTATCAGCTTCTCTTCCGTACATGCGGTAAAGGCCAAGAGCGCCAAAAATCCTGTCAATACTATATCTTTTAACTGCTTCATGTTATGTTTATTTTACCCTGTTTACTTAACTGGTTCTCCAAAAATATCACCGACACTCAAGGTATTCGGTATCCAATCTTCAATTACAAAATCAATATCCTCGCTGGCATTACCTATTGTCACAGATAACTTATAGAGATTCCCCCAACAACCTTCACCGCATCTCCCGGCTTTGTCTTGATCGGATAGGTACGATCCATTACCGCACCATCGACCTTATAGGTTATTTTCATGGAAGTCTGACGATCCACATCCGTATTATCATAGCCATAAAAACGGATCTTATCGTAAGTACCGTAAATGTCTTTCTTCGGATCACTCTGGTTCACATCGGTTGGCTTCAGAATATTATCATCTACTCCGGAAAAAGAGCTACCATACTCACCTACACTTTAGCGCTTAGCTTAATGTTCAGCATCTGTACGGAAACGACCTCTACATTCGGTACTACCGGATACTCACCATCCACCTTTTCTTTACTCGTGTCTACCACCTTGAAGGAAGCCAGTTCAAACGCCGCAACTCTCTGCGATACGGGAATTGTTATTTTGTTACAATTCACGTCATCGTGAGTAGCCAATTGAGTAGTTGTTTTATAAGATCCAATGGGTTGTTCTCCTACTTTTACTAGAAAATTAGGTTCTGCCAACTCTACATCTCGAATACCCGCTATGGTTGTACAAGCCAATAACTTATCGGCAGTCGTCTGTGTCAGGTTCGCCACCGCATAAGCCGTAAGTGCCGGCTTATCACTTGGCACTTTCACGATCATGTGGCGCTTGATATCCGTAGTAAAGGACTCGCTACTCGTCTGCAAATCGCTTGTTGCGTACCAATAAGAAGACAATACATTGTCATCTTTAATAATAGCTACAAAACAATTACTGATAGAAGATTCCGTAGAAGTAACATCATTGGGATTTTCCGTTATTTCACCAGCCTTGGTCATAGAGCTATTGCCGGAAAGAGAGAAGGCAAAAACGGCCTCGGTGTTTGCGATATTCGTCCCAACGCCTCCCATATCCACGTTATTCAAAATATCGTCTTCCATGGAGCAGGACACTCCGATGCAAAGGAAGCATAACAATGCTAGTATATTCTTTATTTTCATAATGGATTGAATTTTTCTCTTGTTTTTACGCTAGCAAAATTAGAGGAATCCATTATTCGGCACGATAGGCGTAACTTTCAACTTTAAGGGGTAAAACTAGCATATTGAATATAGGCATTTGAGGGTGTGGTTAAAGCTATCTTTGGAGATAGGGATACCTATGCAGAGTGCAAATCCATTCATCATAGGACAAAAAAAACGGAGTCCGGAAATTCCGAACCCCGTTCTCGCTATTAATCGTTATGAAAGAGTTTAATCAATTCACGTCTGTCTCAGTTTGCGTGATGACCGTCCAAGGCTCGACCTTAATACTGAAACTGATACAAGCGTTCAACTCGCTTGTGTCGGGATCCTTAGAGCCTTCACCGGTTATCGTAGCGTATATCTTATAGATGGTATTACGTTGTACACCAATAATGCCACTAGTCGCATCTTGCTTAATTGGTATACGGTAGTAGCGATCTTTTTTAACCACATCATTACTTTGTCCATTCGTTTTTCCATTCGTTTTTCCATTTGGATACCAATTGCCCCGAAGAATTAACATGGTCTGTATATTTCCAGATGGAGAAGCACCTTTATTCAGATCATCTGCAAGCATCGGTTTATCCCCCTTCATTTCAAACACATAAAATTGAGGCATCTCTTTACGTCCATATCCATCACCACTAATCGTTTGGTCATCAAAAGAGAACCAACTGCTACCATTATAATTTATGGAACCATCGCCGTTCAAATTAGAAGAATGACTATGACCCGTCATTTTGATGTCTACCCCTGCATCCATTGTCCAAGCTAAAGAAGCTATATTTTTAGTACCATTCACTAAGAAATAGTCATCTCGCTCATAGCTACAACCATGAGAATAAGCAGTAGCATTATCCAACTATACGGTTTTGTTGCGTCAGCATAGATAAGGGAAGTATTGCTAGCGTTAGCGATATATACATGTGTCAACTCAAATGACGCGTCTGCATAATTGTTCTTGAAGTCGCAATCAATAGCTTGAAGTTGGACACGGGCTACATGGCGGGTTAATGGGATTTTATCATCATCTGGAATATTTGCCGGATCATAAGAGGAATTTTTTTCAGTCCATCCTTCCGCTTCACTTTTTTTTCTCAATCTCCTTATGTGCTGCACCTACTACCGCATTGTTTGTATATGTAATAGAAGGGGTTGTAGATCCTTTCACCCAATTATCATATGTTGTTCCTGCCAGAAGCTTAGAACTACCTCCACCGATCGTAACTATCTGGCTAAACATCGGTACATACGTTTGCGTACCACTGGGCACTGGATGCACTTGCATAAAATCAACAAGACTTTCAAGTTTGGCTGCTTTCACATCCCCCAAATTAGAAGGAGGCGTAGCAAGTTTCGTATTCGCTAAAAAGACCACCGCCAATTGCGTATCAGAAAGTTCGCCGGCCGCCGTAGCTTTTACCTTGACAACGATATCCTCAATAGTCTTTACGGAATGACCATCAGCAGCAGAGGATACCGTCTTCATTGCGGCGAATTTATATGCCTCCTCGTTCACCCCATTGTCTACATAAAACAAATAGGCGGTTAGTTCATTAATAAATTGCTCGTTATTACTGCCAGATTCTAGCACAGCATCACCGCCCTCTTCCGTTGCACCTTTTGTCTGTATCCCATCCAAAGCCGTAGCGGTAAGAGAGACGTTCGCATCTATCATCTGATAGTTCTCTTCCGGTATCTCGATGCCATTCGAGCTATCGTCCGAGCAGGAGGCAAAAGTGCATGCGGCGAAGGAGGCTAATAATAAATGTCTTAGTTTCATATCCTTTTGTTTTTTCTTGTTTATACTAAATTTCATTCCCTATGATTCCATTACTTAGTCTATTACCGGATGCTGCATTACCGGGCCCCAGCTACTACCTGCACGGCTATATTCAAGTTGGTATCTACCTCGGGTTCCGGATCCGACCTGGGCCCGGGTCTGGCGTTACGGGAATATTGTCGAAACTTTCGCCGTCAAAATAAATACGGAGACGGTAAACGTAGTTGCGACGGATGAAATTATGATCATAGCCGTTCTGCAAGCCACCCGCATTGATCACCGCCGTGAAGATTTTCGTATGGTCCTGATAACTGGAATTTCCCCGTAAGGTAGCTTTACGGCGATCATCGTGTGATCGTCGCTTTTCATATTTTCCATTACATAATGAACGAATGGCGTATTGGATATCGAAGTGCCATCATTTACCAACAGATCCTCGAACGAGGTATCTTCCGAATTTCGCACGGCATCGGGAGCCTCTGTCTCTCCCCAATCCGCCTCACTGAAATAGTAAGACTTTGTCTTCATATTGTAGATGCCTACCGCATCGATTCGCACCTCACGTCCGGCGAACGGCGTTCCGGCAAAACGAGTGGATATATTCACCAAATCAATACGTGCGGCTACACGGGTCAAAAGGATCGGGTCGGAGATGCCATCCACATTCTGATCGCCAAGATCCGTATATCCTAAATAGTTATCTTCCTCAGATAAAGTGGATTTTGTAACGATCACTTGACTACTCATCGTTAGGTTCGTTTGCGATTGCGAGGAGAGGTCTACCAAGCGAGTCTGGAACTCATCATATGTAGAAACGGTAGATAATAAATCTCTCGGTACGTTCGCCAAGACAATGATCCGTGCCCGGACAGCCTTCGTTGTCGGCACATCGGCTATTATGGCGGAATGTTCCGCCCCGGAAAGAGCCTCCCATTTATAACCGAGCAGTTCCGTGCCGGTCTCATTAAATACTACCACTGCCAAATTATTGATATAAGCCTCACCCTCCAACTCATTCACGTCATTGGGATTATAGCTTTCGTAGCCGTACCGGACGCTTGACAGCGACGGACAGCTTAGCGCCTTCTAAGGGAAGAACCGGATCCTCATCTTTAGAACAACTCACACAAGCGAGAATCGCCAAACCGGATAAAAATATGTTCGCTAATAATTTCATGTTCGTATCGTATTTCTTAATTATATATGATGAGGTACCCTTTAATGCATCGGAATATCTTCTTCCACTACTCCCCAAGGACGAACGGTTGCCCGGACGGATAAGGTTCCGCCCTCACCCCATTCAAGGATCAGATGGGTATTCTCTCCCGCGCTCGTATAAATAGGATCACCGTTCTCGTCTACCTTGGCCGAGCCTAACGAGACTCCATTGGCGCTTATCGACACAGCCATATCCTGTCCCGGACAAGCGGTTTGCATAGTAGGGTTATCCATTCAACCCCGGACTCGTTCCACGCACCTTCCGGATTATAATATACGCTATCGCCAATCTGCGTACCACGGTAATCAAAACCACTTAATGTATTATTCAAGTAGAAGTCGCAATCCACGGAACTTCTCAACCCCATCCTGCCGAGTTGCTCTTGCAACCCTCGGGTCTCGATCGTGACCGTACCCACTTTCGGACGAATCACGATCTCAGTCTCCTTCGCTACGCCTCCGGCTTTTGTAAACACTTGTTCGCTACCATAATAAAGGCTGTCCGGGGTAACCGCCAAACCATCTTGGCTTTTCAACATCACTTTCAAGTCTTCTATGGTCTGTGCCTCCGATACGGATTGCTTTTCACCCAAGGCATTCACGTTGCCCCATGCCACGATACGTAGACTACGATCGGCGGTATAGCCATCCAAAACGATCTCATTGCGGGAACGGATAAAGTTCTTATCCAAGCTACGTTTCTCCAAGTAATTCAGATTCTCGTCGAAAATATATAAGTCGGTAGATTCCATCCATCCGTATTCCGTTATATCGTCTCCCTTGATATTCTCGACCTTCAGTTTGAGCGTATAGCATTGATCCAAATCCTCCCTGATACAGCTAGTCGCAATAATAGCGAATAAAGCCACAGCCGAGAGAAGCAATTCCTTTGTAAACAGTATGTGTTTCATAATCCTAATTTTTTCTTATCAATTATTTTACCCTATATTGCTTTATTCTACTTCCTCATGGATAGTCTTCACGTTCCATGGCTCCACTTTCACGGATGCGCTCACATTGGCGGAGATCATCGGATCGTATGGGATCTCGGAACCGGGGCCGATGATGGTTAAGGAGATCGCGTATTTGTAGTTACGCCTAACATAGAAACTTTCTTCTTTTTTCCCGTCAATCGTAACTTCCGCTCCTACAGGTATCGCATAATAACAATTTTCTTTTTTCACATAATTAGTTTCAGTATCAGCCAAACCATTCGGCAGATAGGTATAATCTCCTTTTACGATCAATAAGGTGTGGTTGGCGTAATCCCGGTTCGCGGAAGCTTTGTCCGCTTCAGCGATCTCTCCCAATTTATTTTCATAGACATAGAATTCATGATTCAAGGCTGTATTGTCTTTTGTATTGAGCCTTTGCTAATTCATCTCTTTTTGTCTGAGTTCCTTTTTATAAGAACCCTCGTCGATATTCGGAGATCCTGAGAATTCTTTACCTACCATATAATTTGAATATCCAAAACCTGTGTTTGTAAAGTCAAATGTTTTCTCTATTCCCCCCCAATTGGATGCGAAGCTACGCAGGAAACACCCTTCGCACTGGCGATAAAGACTTCTTTTAAAACAAAGTCTTTACTTATATAATTCGCATTATTAAGATTGTCGATCTCTGCAGAAGCCAAAGCGATCGAAGCGACATCGCGGACTAATCGAACCGGGCCTGCTCCATAAATTTCTTTACCGGCTTGACCCCCTACGGTATATCATCGCCTTGCTTCGTACTATAACCAATACAATTAGTCGTATTCGCAACCAAAGTTACTGTAAGCACCTCGCTGCTCATAGTCAAACCTTTTTTCAGAGTTTCCTCCTCCAGCTTAATCACCGTAGCAAGAAACGCGTCTTTCGTACCGGCATTGGCCAACGCTGCCTGAACATTTGCCGAAGCATTGGCCACGACAACAACTTCCGCCGCACCCGCATATACCTCTTTCGGACCGATTTCTTGCGTGGTCACATCTGTACTTGTAGAGGTCGTTATGTCCTCACCGCTCACCGTATATACCATACTCCAACCCGTACCGAACACCCCGACCGTAAGCGTATTCACGTCTGCGTCCGTAGGAGTAGCCTCCTCTCCCGCCTTCGTCATCGCACCCTTCTCGCTCTTGATCGCCAAGGCCAGTTGCGCTTTCTCCAGTACCGGCGCTTCCGGAATCTCTATCGTGTTATCGTCCGAACAAGCGACCAGACCACATAACACCAACGATAAAAGAATATATCTCTTGAATCTCATAGTATAATATTTTTTTATTTCCACATTTAATATGTGCAAAATAGGAAGGATATATCGTGGCGCTGATAGGCAGAACTCTCTATAATAAGAGACAAATGTATCAATTTCATAAAAGTGATAGGTTTCCCTACCTTTTGCAACTTTCACCTATAGAAAAAGGCTCAATCCGTGTATTTTATGCTACCGGGGTGGTACTCGGATCATCCTAGTAACAAATATACATAATCACTTAAATTCAGCAAAATCATGGCAAGAAAAAAGCAAGACCCATTTCCATGCAGGGATCACCTTGATCTCCTTGCCTTCTCTATTGAATGTATTTTCCTCGTCTTTCGTGACAATGATAAGATTCTCGCATCCGGTCACCGAGGCGGCTTCCAGCAAGCCTTTGATTTCCCTTTCTCTCGTACTCGCATCCACATATCCCAAGTAACCTGTATGAGTTGTATCACGTTATCCTCCCGTTGAAGCACAAAATCGCACTCACAATTTCCTTGATAGTAGGTAATCTTGTCCGAAGGGAGCCGCATCCGGTTCAGTTGCATAAACACGGTGTTTTCCAGATTTTTCCCATTGTCGTTGCTCTGCGGCATAAGCACGGCACCACGCATACCGTTATCTATACAGTAGTATTTATCAAGCGATTTCTGTTCCTTTACCAGCGAACGGTCGTATTTGGAGATTCGTGCGAACATGAAGATGTTACAGATATAATCAGCCCAAAGATACAGGTCATCCTTACTGACTTTAAGCCCTTGGGACTTGATGTCCTTGTAGATGGCATTGATGGAGGTAGCTTGGTGAGATTGGCCATGACACGCTTGACGAAATACCGTACCACACCCGTATTGGATATCTTGTAATGTTCGGCCAAGTCCTTCAATATCATCGTGTCGAAATAGCCGTGAAGCAGTTTCAACTGCTCCGACCGGGATGACGTCAATACGATTTCGGGAAAAGCGCTTGCCTGATTGTATGCCTCGAAAGCCATCTTCAATCTTGCCCTGTCCTGTTCCAAATAGCTATTAGTGGCGATTCCCTTGAAACGGCAATATTCATTGAACGAAAGCGGATAGGTCTCGTATTCCAAGGGATATCCGCGCAGAGCCGAACTTAACTCTGTGGACAGCATGGTAGCATTGCTTCCGCACACATAAATGTTCTTACAATAAGATTTATAGACACGCAAGACGAAGTATTCCCAATCCTTAATCAATTGAATCTCGTCGAAAAACATATACACATCTTTTATGGGTATATCCGGAAACATCTCCATGTATGAAACTATCACATCATCCAAATCATCGGATGACATATTTTTCAAACGCTCATCATCAAACCCTAGCCATAATATATTTCTAGGGGAAACCCCTTCACGGACAAGCCCATTGATAGCGATCTCCATTAATGTGGACTTACCGCAACGACGCACACCCGGAACCGTAATGATCTTGTTTCGGTTGATCGGTAACTTTATGTCTCGCTCAATCACATCAAACGGAATTTCGCTTTGCTTGATGGCAATAAGAGATTTGATGACATCTTTCCTCATGATTTTCTTTTTTTATAGGACAAAGATAGGATTTATTTCCTAAATTACAGGAAACAAACATATTGATATTTCCTTGAAATTAGGAAATACTATACTGAAAAACTTACATAATCACTTAAATTCAGCAAAATCATGGCAAGAAAAAAGAATGAGGTGAAAGCGAAAGAGCCCGTAAAGCTCCGGTTCAAGAAACTGTCGAACGCGAACCAGTCCATATATCTGGACATCTATTACAAAGGAAAGAGGTATTATGAGTTCCTCAAGCTCTACCTCACCCCGGAACGTTCCCTGAAGACCGTGATAAGAACCGGATCACTTTGCGCTTGGCCAATAGTATCAAGGCACAACGGATCATTGATCTTCAGAACGAGATTTATGGTGTCCGTATGATAAACGGGCTCGGGAAAAAAACACTTTTAGAATTCCTCTCGGAATTGTACACCGATAAATCTGCGCATGGCGACAAAGCCTATTCCCTACGATTAAGAAGTCTGGCCAATCATCTTAGAGACTATATGCCGCAATGCTTGCTTAAAGACATAGATACCGGTTTCGTGAAAGGTTTCATCGCTCACTTGCGTAAACAACCCTACCTCAAAAGCGACTTCACGATTCACGGTTATTACCGGCTCCTGAATGTCACACTCAATAAGGCGGTCAAAAAAGGCTGATCCTCTCGAATCCTTGTGGTTCGCTGGATACAGACGAAAAACCTCACAAACCTACCAGCCTGCGTACTTATTTGACCCTAGAGG
>ENA-OQIC01000731-OQIC01000731.1-human-gut-metagenome-genome-assembly--contig:-NODE-731-length-13679-cov-1.644702_pt1 | contig 13679 bp, 20 predicted proteins | sample MGYA00242572_ERZ504736 | MGnify/ENA primary metagenome ERZ504736 (study PRJEB26092, sample SAMD00036201) | human gut metagenome | host: Homo sapiens | study: EMG produced TPA metagenomics assembly of... | reverse complement strand
TCTTTTAAGGAGGACGGCATACCCAGCTCTTATAGAAATCCTCCATGGCCCGGATTCCTGCCAGAGCCGTGTTCATAGGGCAGTCAAAATCCATGTCTATGTTCCACACCCGGACCGCATACCGGGCAAAGCGGTTCACATCGCCGGGGCACACAAACCTGGCCCAGGACGGCCACAGGCTGCCAGACCTGCTCCGTGGGCAATGGACGGGTACATGCCGGAAAGCTCGTGCTCCAGCTGGTGCACCTGCATAAAGAAATCCCTCCCCGCTCCTGTCAGTCCGTTATGGGAAAGGCTGCCTCCCCACATAAGAGCGGCCCTGGCTTCATAGTTATCCGGCTCTTTATCGGCAATCCTGCCCGCCTCCACCGTGGACTTTAACAATGCCTCGGCTATGCGGTCCGTCAGTTCCGTGTCCCTAGTCCTGCTGAAATACCGCTCCAGGGTGTGCATCATGATATCCACCGTACCGCAGGCTGTCTGGTATTTGCTTACCGTACAGGTCAGCTCCGGGTTGCAGATGGAAAACAGGGGGCGGTGGGTCACGCTGTTAAAGCCACGCTTAAATCCATTTTCCTCATTTGTGATGACACAGGATGCGCTCATCTCGCTGCCGGAGGCAGAAAGCGTCAGAATGACGCCCACCGGCAATGCCCTGGCCGGCACAGCTCCTGGCGGAAATAGGTCCACACGTCCGCATCCGGGTTTCCCGCGCCGTCCGCTATGCACTTGGCTGAGTCAATCACGCTGCCTCCTCCAACAGCAAGCACCAGGTCCACGCCCTCCCTAAGACACAGTTCTATTCCCTCTTTTGCCTTTGCCAGAGTGGGATTAGCCTGTACGCCTCCCAGCGTCACATACTGTATTCCCTCTGCCTCAAGGGCTCCTGTAACCGCGTCCAGAAGTCCGGACTTCCTTGCGCTGGCCCCGCCGAAATGCACCAGCACCTTCTTAAATCCGTATTCCTTTACAATCTTTCCTACCTGCTGATGGGTATTCTTACCAAATATCATCCTGGTTGGTGTGAAAAACTCAAAATTCTCCATTATGCAATCCTCCTCTATGCCGCTTTTATCACTGCTTTCATTATACATAAATCAGAGGCTTTTTCCACTTAAATCTGCTGCCTGTATTTTCCTGCGCCAGCTTTCCCATTTTCTCCGGATAAAGTAAAAAGGGCCCCGCGGACCACGCAAAAGGCCGCAGACGAAACATCGCTGCGGCCTGAGCATTCATCATTCACTGCACGGCGGGGTTCAGGACAGATTATCGCGGAACGCTTTCATCATCTGTTCCTGCCAGGCCCCTCCGTAGGTTCCCCGTACCAGTCTTTCCAGTGCTTCGCCCGGGAACCGGCGCCACGACATCTCCTCATGCTTTACCAGGATAGGATAATAGTATACCCCGTTGTCCGCCGCGGCCTCACAGTCTCCCGGCGCATCCCCCACCATGAGCACATGGTCCGGGGAATATCCTTTTTTCAGCAGAGCGTTTATGCAGGCGGACTTTGACCCGGCGTCCTGGGACAGGACCACGTCCACATATTCCATCAGGCCCTGTCTCTGCCATTCCTCCTCCACTGCCTTTTGGTTGGCGGAGGATACCACTGCCACGTCCGCTGTGTCATGGGACGCCTTAAGGGCTTCACGCACACCGGCAAAAGCACATTTTGCTTCTTCCGGCATGGCCTCTATCTTCCGGTTTACTTCCTCGGACCATATAAGGGCCTGGCGGAATATCTCCTTTCCGGTCAGCTCCCATTGGGCTTTTACTGCCTGGTTTGACAGCTCCGGGGCCTCCCCGGTCCATCGGACAAATGCATCCACATCCGGCATCGGTTTATATTTTTCGTCAATCTCCTCCAGAATCATGGCCAGTCCCTTAAAGCGGTTGATTCCCCTGGTCATGGTGTAGAGATTGATCTCATCCCAGCGCCTGCGTATCTCTTGTTCCCACCGGGAAAGCCCCCAGACCGGAATCAGGCAGGGCCCGAAACAGGTTATATGTTTTGTGTCCATGGTATCCATGGCACAGCCGTCTGAATCGACGCAAATCAGATATTCCTTTTGCTTCTTGTATCCCTCTAATATGTCCGGCATCCGAAGCTCTCCTCTCCTTTACGCCACTGCATATTACCGGAACTGGTACCAGTAGTCCTGTACATCCTGCAGATTTTTATAGACGAAATCATAATTAATCATCCAAAGCTTCATATCCTCCAAGGGGATATTGCCTTCTGCCGGGGTTGTCTCCGGGCGTACCGGCCATCCTCCGATGGTGTTGAACGGTTTGATTCCATTGCCGTTTCCATCCTCGCCGCCTAACAGATAGCGAATCAGCAGCTTGGCTCCGTTTGGATGGGGCGCCTCGTTTACAACCGCCACAAAGTTCATGAAGCCACGCCGGAAACAGGCTCCATCTTAAGAGGATCGGATTCGATATTCCAACCCTTGTCAGCGCGCTCGCGGTACTTGGATGACGGTGTGTAGCCAATCAGCTTTGACTCCTTGCCCTCTCCCACGGACTGGATGACTTCGTTGTTTGAGTCAAAGATGACCGGGTCATTTTCCAGCACGCGTTTCATCCAGGCATGAGCTGCTGTGGGTTCGTCATCAGCCAGCACAATATCCTGGCCGTAGCATGCCTTGTAGCTTCGGCCATCTCGTCCGCATGCTCTGCCATGGTGGTGAACAGCGCCATGTAGCTGACCGTACCGATTGGGTTCTGGAGCACGAAGCTTCCCTTCCACTCCGGCTTTGTCACATCCCACCAGTTGGTGATGGGCGTTTCTGTATAGACTCCGGTATTGTAGAACCACCAGTCCGTTTCAAAGTACAGGGGTGTCATATCCTTTAAATATTCCTGGTTCACGTTTTTATAAATGGATTCAGGCTGGTAATTGTGCAGGATTCCTTTATTGAAGAAATTAATCATGTAGTCCCCTGTCTGCTCCTTGGAATGGATAACGTCAGCTGTACGGATACCCGAATTATACTCTGTGCTCAGTTTGGTGGACATGTCATTGGCATTGATGTCATATACCTCCAGGGTCATGCCGGGATAATCCTCCTCAAAGCTGGCCTTTACCTTAGCCATACGGCTGGAAATGGAATAAATGACTACCTTCCCGCCCTCCTCGTCCAGTGCCTTCTTATACAGTTCATCTGAGGATTCATCCTCATACAGTCCCGCGTCCACGGCCCACTGCTCCTCCGGGGTGGCTTTCGCGGTTTTTCCCCTGCCGCCGTGTCTTTTGCCGCCTCTTTTTCGGTTTCGCTTCCCCTGACTTCTCCCTCTTGGCATCATCCGGTGCTTGGCCGCTGTGGTGTTCTCGGAAGCAGCCTTTGTGTCCTCGATTTCTCGCAACCCGTAAGCGCGGATGCAGCCATCACGCCTGCCAAAGCCAGTGCCAATAAACGTTTTCCTCTTCTCCTCATGATTTCTTCTCCTTTATTATTTGATTGAATTTTACTCATCCTTCTGAGCGTCCATAACAGCCAGCTTTGCAAGCTTACCGCTGTCCTTGCTAAACACGTTCATTTTATCCGGATTGATCCGCAGCCACACCTTCTGATCCGGGCTGTACTGCTTAAGTCCGTTCTGCTTGGACAGGATGCGCTCCCCGCCCGCTTCCAGGTAAATGGTTGTCTCTGAGCCGGCGGGCATCACGGAGTATACTTCCGCTTCTATGCTGCCCTCTGCCGGTCCGTCCAGTATCTCCACCAGCTCCGGTCTCACCCCGACCACCGCCTCAAAGCTGCCGTCGCCGGGAGCTTCCCCGGTAAAGGACTTCTTATCAAAGGTCACGGTTCCCAATACGGATTCCACGGTCATGGCATCTCCCGATACCCTGGCCTTGCCCGGAAGGAAATTCACCTTTGGATTGCCGATAAAATCAGCCACCCGCAGGAGGCGGGGTTTTGGTACAGCTCCATGGGAGGCGCCACCTGCTCCAGTACGCCCTCAAAGAAAATGGCTATCTTGGTAGACATGGTCAGGGCCTCTGTCTGGTCATGGGTCACATAGATAATGGTGGTGCCTAACTCCTGATGGAGCCGTTTGATTTCACTTCTCATCTCGATTCTCAGCTTGGCGTCCAGGTTGGACAGCGGCTCATCTAAAAGCAGCACCTCCGGCTCCGACACAATGGCCCTGGCTATGGCCACGCGCTGCTGCTGTCCGCCGGACAGTTCCGATGGGTACCGGTCAATGAACGCCTCAATCCTCATGCGCTTTAAGGCGTTTTCCACCTTCTTTCGTATCTCCTCCTTGGACACCTTTGCCACCTTAAGCCAAAGGCCACATTGTCAAATACCGTCATGTGGGGCCAAAGGGCATAGGACTGGAACACCAGGTTAAGATGGCGTTTTCCCGGTTCCTCATAAAACTTTTCAGGCGCATTGACAATCTCCCTGTCCCCCATGTACATATACTTCTGGGGTTTCTCCAGGCCGGCCACCACGCGCAGGGTGGTGGTCTTGCCGCAGCCTGACGGTCCTAACAGGGTCATAAACTCCCCGTCCTCAATCACCAGGCTGATGTCCTTTAACACATGGTTCTTGCCATAATATTTATTGATTCCTCTTAATTCAATTCTGCTCATCTTTCATATCCTCCCGCATTAAAAGCCCTTGGTGATGTCCGCGTCCGTAAAGGTATTGGCAAACCAGTAGACGAAGAATACCAGCACAAACATAACGATGGTCACTGCACTGGACAGCTGAATCAGATTTTCCGCCGAATAGGCGTACGCCATATAGGGCAGCGTCTGCTGGCTGGGCGTCATGAGTATAACTATCAGGTCCAGTTCCTTCATGATGCTGATAAACACCAGCATGAATCCGCTTATCATACCGCCCTTTGACAGAGGGAACACAATCTTAAAGAACCTGCGCAGGAATCCCGCGTTTTCCACCTGGGCGGCTTCCTCTAACTCCGTACTGATCTGGAGCATATTGGATGTTCCTGCCCTGGAGGCAAAGGGCATGTTCTTCACCACAGCGATAAGCACCAGCAGGGCAAAGGAGCCGTACAGGGACGGTACCAGGGTGATGCGGTAGCCGAACATTTCTATTTTCTTAGCCGTTGCAAAGAGAGCCAGGTACATGGCGCCAAAGGCAATGGATGGAATCAGGTAAGGTATAAATACAAGCTGCTCCACCAGTTTCCTGAAACAGCTTGCGTCCCCTGGAATTGATATAGCCAATCAGCTGTCCGAACACGGTTGCGAACAGGGAGGTAAGAACCACCAGCTTGATGGTATTGACCACATATTTCATAAACTGCGGATTCCTGAATATACCCGGCTCGCCCTGGTCAATGGTGGGCACGGAACCTCCGGTCCAGTAATGAAGGGTGAAATTGCTGAGGCTGTAGTTGCCCGGTCCAGCATAAAGGACTGGTACAGCAGAATGACCACCGGAAACACAACGGCCACTGCGATGAAGGCAATGAGAATCCCCACGATAACCGGCCTCCATTTGCCCAGGCGTATGGGATTGCTCCTGCTGCCCTTTCCTCCTATGGTACTGAAGGATTTTCTGGAACCAATGGCCTTCTGGTTTAAGAACACGCTGAAGGAGGCAATGGCTATGAGAATCAGAGATATGGCAAACGCCACCCGGTTCTGCCCGTTCTGTATGGAGTTGTACATGGTGGTGGATACGGTGTAGTATCCGATTTTAAGCCCTAAAACCGACGGAACGCCGAAGGTGCCCATTGCCTTTGAAAAGGTCATGATAACCGCGGACAGAATAGCCGGCATCACCAGCGGGAATGTAATCTTTGTAAGTATCCTGGCCTTGCTGGCTCCCAGGATTTCCCCCATCTCTTCCAGCTCCGAGTTGATGGAGCTGAGGGCCGAGGACACCAGCAGGTAGGCATAGGCATAATAGTGGATGACTAACACCACGATAATGGCAAACGGCCCGTAGGCCAGCCAGTCCGGTGTCTGAATCCCCAAAAATCCCAGAAGGCCCTGGGCGCCGCCCACGCGTTCATTCTTGAATATGGTCAGCCATGCCATGGACTTGCACCAGGATGGTATCATATAGGGAATGATGAGGGCCAGGGAAAAGAATTTCTTATATGGCAGGTCGCTGCGGACCATGAGCCATGCCAGCAGTGAGCCCAGGGTAATTCCAAACGCAGCCGTGCACACGGATATCAATAAGGAATTCTTAAGGGCGTCCACAGCATTTTCTGGGAAATGCTGCTGGTCAGAACCCGTTTCCAGTAATAGAGGGTAAACATCCCCTCCCTTCCCCCGTCCACCCTGGCCGCGTCTGCGCCTGCCAGGGTAAGCGTCTGTATAATCATCTGTCCCAGAGGAATCAGAATCAGATAAACCATGAATATCACGGAAATCACCACCATGATATTGTATGGATTCTTTACAATGCTTCCTGCCTGATTCATAAGACGGCGTTTCCTGGAAAATTCCCGGACGCCGCCTTTTGTTCCGGCCTTTGTATCTGTCTGCATACTGCCTGCTCCTTTCTGTTGCCTGCATACTCTCTTCTGTCAGCCCTTCATTTTATCCCTTGTTTATCCCTTGTCTATCCCTTGCAGGAACGGCGCTCCACCAGCTCGGTTCCAGCTTCACAGAAGCCTTTCCCCCACAGGCGCGCCCTCCTCCACCATTCCCAGCAGCAGCTCCACGGCGGTCTCCATCTGTTCCTCATGGGAAACTGCCACCGTTGTAAGCTCGATGTAGGGCAATTCCTCGGTTATGTTGTCAAACCCAATGAGTGAAAAATCCTCAGGTATGCGGATTCCATTTTCCCGGCATGCCTTGACAATCCCGTTGGCCGTGGCATCGCTGGCAGCCACGATTCCGTCCGGCATGGCCAGTCCGCTTTGAAGGAAATGCTTGAAGTGGTTATATCCCCTTTCAAAGCTGGTCCGAAAATCCAGATTGCACTCGTATACCTGGGCCGGAATCCGCTTTGCCCTGGCTGTCTCCAGAAAACTGGCGGCCCTGTAGCGGTGGGCCAGGCGTTCGGGCTTGAACCCCACAAACAGCAGGTTCCTGCACCCTTTGGATATGAGATACTCGGCGGCGATTCTGCGCCTGCTCCTCGTCGGCGCAGACATAGGGAATCCCGCACTGGCCCGTAAGCTCGTTAAGGGCTACCATGGGTACATTATGAATAAACTCAGCCATGCTCTCCGTGCTCCTGGGACCAATGGGAAATATCAGGATTCCCTCCACCTGGTGCTCTGCCAGAAGCTTCAGATAATCCCTCTCTGCCTTCAGCTCCCGGAAGCTGTTGCATAATAATACCTGATACCCTCTTTGTGGGCAGCATCCGAGCCTTCACCATGAGTTCGGAATAAAAAGGGCTCATGATATCCGGCATGATGATGCCTATGGTCTGAGTCCTGCGCTTCACAAGACTCCGGGCCAGGCCGTTGGGCGTGTAGGAGAGCCGTTCGCATACCCGTAATATCCGGCTGCGGTTTTCCTCGCTGATACCATCCATCCCGTTTAACGCCCTGGATACAGAGGCGATGGATACCCCTGCCTCCCTGGCAATATCTTTGATTGTCACTTGTTTCATAATAGGCCTTCTCCCCATTTCTCCGTTTTAAAGAATGGTTTTCGTAAACGTTTACGCTTAAAAATATTATACCATCAGCCAGGTTTTCCCGCCATTTCCAGAACCAACAAAATGCACAGGTACCCCTATGCATTTTGCATAATAATTTAGGCATTTTTTCGTAAATTTTACGGCCGTATACGTTTACGGCCAAAAGAAGGAAGTTTTTCTTTTGTACAAATTGCCCCTCCCCCTTCATTCATGCATAAAACAGCACGGACAGACATAAGATTACTCCAGGACCCATATTTCCCGAAAGGTGTCAGGAGGCGGTTATATTATGAGATTCTTCCGAATGCTCCGGGAGCATTTACATATCAGTGCAAAGACAGTGATTTACGGGGAAATGCTGGTGCTAAGCCTGCTGTGTCTCAGCATATTCCTTTTTAAAACAGATCCGGGCCAGGCAGTCATAAGCCAGGCATCCAGGCTGGCCGGATACATGAATCCCCTGGAAAACACGGACAGCGCGGACCCGGACAATACAGAGACAGATAAGAAAGCGGATAAAAATAAGGATTATATCAAATGGGTGGACTTTGGTGTCACCTCAGAGGCAATGAACCAGGCATTCCGCCTTGACGTGGACACATGCCAATCTGACATCCATCTGAACTGGGTGGATTTACTGGCCTATCTGGGTACCCGTTACGGCGGAGACTTTTCCAAATATAAGCCGGAACACATGACCGCGGTGGCTGAAAAGCTGAAAAACGGCGAAACCACCATGGAAGAATTGACAAAAGACATGAAGTATTACTCGTATTACCGCCAGGCTTACGGGGCTGTATTAGACGGCATGGTAGGGCAGTTTGAGGCAGAGATACCGGCAGGCGAAGCCCCGGCCGCTTATCTGCCTTCCGGAGTGGCAGGAGGCGCCCCCGGAGACCCCGCCACGGTCTGGGTGACCAAATACGGGCTCAAGGCATTTTCTCCCATTGCCAAGGGCTTTCCCTACAGCGATTTTGACGACTTTGGCGTGGCCCGCAGCTATGGCTTCAAGCGCCAGCACCTGGGCCACGACATGATGGGCCAGGTGGGGACTCCGGTGGTTGCCGTGGAATCCGGCTATGTGGAAGCCCTGGGCTGGAACCAGTATGGCGGATGGAGGCTGGGAATACGCAGCTTTGACCACAAACGCTACTACTATTACGCCCATCTGCGCAAGAATTACCCCTACCAGTCCGGCCTGGAGGTGGGCAGCGTGGTGCAGGCCGGGGATGTCATAGGCTATCTGGGGCGCACCGGTTACAGCCGCACGGAGAACACCAACAACATCGACGACCCCCATCTCCACTTTGGCCTGGAACTTATATTCGATGAATCCCAAAAGGACAGCAACAATGAAATCTGGGTCAGCTGTTATGAACTGGTAAAATTCCTGAATCTGAACCGCTGCGAGACGGTGAAGGTGGAGGCACTAAGGAATGGAAGCGAGTGTACGGCATCAAGGACCCGTCGGTACCGGCTCAGCCGGCTACGCCGTCCCAGCCACAGAGCCGCCCCAATCATAAACATTCTGCGATACCCCCATATGGTTCGGACTCGTCCTCAACCACCTCGGCAGCAACAATCAGGTCATTCACCGGGGACATATCCACAATGGCCTTCAGCAGTGAAAATGGATTGCACCAGCATGTCCACAACCTGCATCTTCGCCGCTATGTACCTGCGCACAAACAGCAGCAGGGCAACACAGGCCAGAGCCGTCAGACATGCCGCAAGCAGCAGAAACAGAAGAAGCCCGGCGGGAACCCTTCCGTTCCCGCCGGACCTTCAGCACATTTCGTTTCAGTTAAGACAGCGGGCTGTCCTTCTCACCTACCACAGCCACTCCGCCGTTCTTTATAAACTCCGACGGCGTCACATTGGTGTATTTCTTAAACACGCCGCAGAAATGCTTATACTCGCTGAATCCCAGCTCGTCGGATATCTCATAGATCGCATGGTGCCCTGGCTCAGCATATTCAGGGCCTTCTTAATCCGGTACTGGTTCAGCAGGTCCACAAAGGTGGTGTTAAGCCCGGCCTTCAGCTTCCTGCTGAGATAGCTGGTGCTGACCCCCAGCTTTCCGCCACCTGGTTGATGCTCACCTTTTCCTTGTAATGCTGCTTCACGAACTCATAGGTTCTCTTTACGTAGGGATCCATGCTGTTCTTTGCGCTGTCAAATATCTTCCATTCATCATAGACTGTCAGTAGCCTGTCCTGGGATATCTTCTCGATTTTCTCATACTTGCTGGCGTAAGCTATCTGCTGACGGATTTTGTCCAGAGACTCCTTCAGCTCATCCTCGTCCACAGGCTTTAGCAGATAGTCCGTGACACCCATATGGATGGCCTGCCGGGCCAGCTCAAACTCCGAATAGCTGGTCAGCACCAGGCTGTAAAACTGCTGGTCCTTGATGGCTGTCTCTATCATCTTAAGCCCGTTCATCTTAGGCATTTTTATGTCGGTCAGCACAATATCCGGCTGCTCCCTCCGTATGGTCTCCAGCCCCTCTGCCCCGTCCCTGGCCGTGCCCACGATAATGCAGCCCATGTCCAGCCAGTTTAAGGCAAGGGTAAGCCCCTTCCTGATGATCTCCTCATCCTCCACAATCACTACTTTTAATAACATGACAGATTCCCCCATCTTTACACCGGGAGTGTGCCGGCCCCTGCGCCTCACTCTTCGCACGGCACCCGGAGCGTCACCACTGTCCCTTCTTCTATTTTGCTGTCGATTCCTACTCCATACCTGCTTCCATAGACCAGCCGTATCCTCTTATGGACATTGTAGATGCCGATATGGTCTGTCTGGTTCTGTCCCTGGTCCAGATTGGCCTTCAGCTTCTCCAGAAGCTCTGTGCTGATTCCCACTCCGTCGTCCGATATGATAACGGAGAGAACCTCATTTTGTATCCTGGTGCTGATACGGATCTCCAGGCAGTCACGGTCCTCACCAAAACCATATTTGATGGAATTCTCCACAATGGGCTGCAGGGTCATCCTTGGTATGGACGCGCCCCTGCTTCCCTCCTCCAGGTCAATACTGTATCTTAACCGGTCCCCATACCGGTACAGCATGACCTGCAGATACCGGCTAATGAAATCCATCTCCTCCTTCACCGTCACCACATCCTTGCCGTTCTGGATGCTGTAGCGCAGCATCCTGGACAGGCTGACCAACATCTTCTCCGCCTCTCCCGGCCCGAACTTTATCATATACCGGATGGATTCCAGGGTATTAAAGAGAAAATGGGGGTTGAACTGGGACTCCAGGATCTGGACCGTGGCCAGCAGGTTCTCCTTTGCCAGTTCCTGGTGCCTGGCCAGCAGGTGGCGTATGCTCCCTATCATGGTGTTGAAGGAATGGCCGATGCGCTCAAACTCATCTCCTGAGGTGATTTTAAGGGACACATCCAAATCCCCCTTCTCCACCTGTCCAGGGCGCCTATGAGATCGTATATGATTTCCGTCTTTTTGTCCGCCACCTTGCCGGCGCTCCTGTAAATAGCCAGGGTCACTGCCAGGGCCAGAAATCCCATCAGCACCAGAGACATAAGGCAGAGCTGTACAAAGGATGTGCAGTCATATATGACCTGTACGGACGCCTCCTCATCCAGTACGGACACGCTGCCCGTGTAATACCACCGGTTCTCCAGGTGCACCATGCCGCCGCCGCGGAATTCCTCCGCCAGCTTGCCCCGGTCGTTCTGGAATCGGGACACCCCGTCGGTGAACAGCCGGTTGAACTTATTAATCAGCAGCACGGGCTGTTCCATGTTCCCCAGACGTTCCTTAAAAGCGTCTGCCTTCAGCACAAAGCCGCTGTATCCCTGGAGCCTGCCGTCCTTTACCACGGTCTGGAACATGAGCCATGCCGGAAGGGCTCTTCCGTCTATCACGGTGTTGTCATAGATGAAAATACAGTCATTTTTGCTGTCATTCTGGTCTGTTGTGTTCCAGGGCAGATAATTTCCTATGTACTGTATGACATTGGGCTGGCTGTTGGTGGAGAAAACCAGATTCCTCTCCTGGTCAAACAGGTAATAGTCTCCCCTGTAAACCTGACCGTTAAGAAACCGGTAAATGTCCGACACCGCCTCTGTCTTATAGGAAGCCGGCCCTTAAAGAGCTCCACGTCCAGTTCCCCGGCCATCTTCTTATTCTCGTCCACATAGCTGTCTATGACGCCCTCAAATTCCGCGGAAAAGTGTTCCAGCATGGCCCTGCTCTTCCTGATGATTTGCTGGGATCCCACCGCGGTAAACACCAGAAGCAGGACCACCAGCGATATAAAGCAAGGTGCAAGCGCATGGAAAATCAAACTTTTCCGGATTTCGTCCCTGAAACATGTTTGTTTTCGCTTCTCCATACGCCTGCACCTTTTACCATTTTTAATATTAATACACTGCACATTACTGCAGTTTTCAGTTTATCATACGGCAGTTACATTGTCACGTCCTTATTGCCCGACACCTTGAAGAAGATGAGCAGGGATACCACGGTGGTAACGGTGAGGATGGTTGCCAGGGCAGCGGCTGTTCCGTAGCTGGCCCGGATGACCTCATTGTATATGGCCACCGACATGGTCCTTGTGTTGGCCGTATAGAGCATGACGGAAGAACTCAGTTCATTAATCAGGGTAATCCAGCTTAATATGGCGCCGGACGCAACACCCGGAAGCATCATTTTCGCCGTCACCTTCACAAAGGACATGGATGGTGAATCGCCCAGGCTGATGGCGGCCTCCTCCATGCTGGGACTGATCTGGTAAAGAATGGCGGAGCTGGAACGCAGCGTATATGCCTGCCTCCGGATGACCAGGGATATGACCATAATGATGGCGGAACCGGCCAGCATCATAGGAGGATGGTTAAATGCAATCAGTAACGTAATACCAAGGACGGAACCGGTACAATGTACGGGAACATGGCAATGGTGTCAATGGCGTTGGTCAGCCAGCTCTTGCGCCTCACTGCCAGGTACGCGATGAGCATGCCCAGGACCACGATAATCACAATAGCTGCCAGGCAGTAAGATATGTATTCTTGATGGACTGGATGGCTGTGGAGAACACCTTGCGGTAGCTTCCAGGGAAAATCCATCCACAAACACCTGCATCTTGGTGGCGCGGAAGGAGGTGTAAACAACCATGCACTGGGGTATGATGGAGGTGGCTGCCAGCAGATAGATAAACAGGTGAATGAAAAAGCCTTTGATTCCATGGACCTCCTTGGGCTGAATCGGCCTCATGGAGCTCATGGTAAAGGACTTGGTATTCACATACCATTCTGCAGCAGGAACACAGTTGCGGTGACTACCACCATAATGGTCGCCATACATGCCGCAAAGTTGGCGGAACCGCCTGTCTCTCCCACGAACTCGGAGTATACCAGGGTGGGCATAACACGGTATCCCTCGCCAATCAGGCCGGGGTGCCAAAGTCTGCCATACAGTTCATGAACACCAGCAGGGCTGCCGCTATCAGGGTAGGGGTGACCAGGGGCATGATTACGGTAAAGACCTTTTTCAGGCCTCCGCATCCCAGGCTTTCCGCCGCCTCAGACAGGGCCACATCTATCTTTTTGAGGGCTCCCGATACATACATGTAGATAAACGGATACAGCTTAAGGGCAAATACCAGCAGCATTCCTCCAAAGCCGTAAATAGACGGCATGTGGATTCCCAGGCCCTTTAAGAACTGGGTCACGGTTCCGCTTCTTCCAGAAGCAGGATCCAGGAGTAGGCGCCGATAAGTTGGGACTCATCATGGAGATGATGAACAGGATTTCCAGCAGGCCTTTTCCTTTTATCTTATAAAACGACATGAAATAGGCCAGAGGCACCCCCAGTATAATGGCTACCACGGTCACGCTGAAGGTCAGCTTAAACGAGTTGAGCAGTGCGCTCTTATAATACTTCTTTGAAAAGAACCTGGCATAGTTGTCAATGGTCCAGACTCCTGTCTCCGTGTCCTTGAAACCGCTTAAGAAAAGGCTGATGAGCGGATAGAGAAGGAACAGGGCAAACAGGGCAATGATGACACTGTCACAATCGTCCAGAAGTCCCACCTGATTTTCTTATTCGTCATA
>ENA-OQIC01000730-OQIC01000730.1-human-gut-metagenome-genome-assembly--contig:-NODE-730-length-13680-cov-3.357485_pt1 | contig 13680 bp, 18 predicted proteins | sample MGYA00242572_ERZ504736 | MGnify/ENA primary metagenome ERZ504736 (study PRJEB26092, sample SAMD00036201) | human gut metagenome | host: Homo sapiens | study: EMG produced TPA metagenomics assembly of... | reverse complement strand
ATCCAGCTTCGCATACCCCATTTCTTCATAACTTCTTTCTTAAGGATTCTCTCTGCCTCTTCCACAGATACCGAACCACTTTTTACACTTCAAGAATCTCCTGTAAGGTCATGGATTCCTCCTTTTAGAACACCACCTGCACCAGAAACATACAGACAACCGTTCCCACTATAATACTGAGCAGTGTATTTCTCTTCCACAAATGAAGATTTTGCTGTTATCATTCTTTTTCCTTATCAGCGCCCTTATTTCCACGCTGATCATAGTCATCCAGGAAATTATAGTATTCTCCATCTTTATGATATCCCATAACAGTACGAAGATTAATATCCCGCACACTGTTAAAGATATTCGTCTCGATCACACTGCTTGTATTTCTAAACTGCGCAACCAGCTCTTTCATCTCATCACGCTTGGAACCACGTCCGCCTCCACAGCTTACACAGTTCTCAGTAAAACGGCATGCACACTGAATGAAATGCAGTCCATTGGTATCTCTCCATGCCTTGATTGCAGATTCCTTGATCAGATACATAGGGCGGATCAATTCCATCCCCTCAAAATTCTGACTGTGCAGCTTCGGCATCATAGTCTCCACCTTACCACTGTACAGCATACCCATGAGAATCGTCTCGATCACATCATCAAAATGATGTCCCAACGCAATCTTATTACATCCCAGCTCCTTGGCATGAGAATACAGATAACCACGTCTCATTCTCGCACACAGGTAACAGGATTATTCTCAATTTCTGCCACTGTATCAAAAATATCACTTTCAAAAACCGTAAGAGGAATTCCCAGAAGCTCTGCATTATCCTGAATAATCTTCCAGTTATCCGCATTATAGCCCGGATTCATTACCAGAAACACCAGTTCAAAATGAATCTTCCCATGACGCTTCAGCTCCTGAAGCAGCTTCGCCATCAGCATAGAGTCCTTACCACCTGAAATACAGACAGCAATCTTATCTCCCTCCTGAATCAGCTGATACTGATTCAAAGCCTTGGTAAACGGTCTCCAGACCGTCTTTCTGAACGTCTTGATAATACTGTGCTCAATCTCTTTCGTCTTCAGTTCCTTCTGCTCCTTAGCATCATTCTCCATAAAACGGCTCAGAGAAAGTCTCAGATAGGCACGATATCCACCTTCAATATTCACAGCCTCATACCCTGCATCACTCAGCTTCTCCACACAGTCCCGGCTTCTGTCCCCCGTATGACAGAGAACATACACCATCTTCTCCCTGTCCACAGACTCCATTCTTTCCTCAAACTCATCCAGCGGAATATTCACTGCCCCCGGAAAAGATCCCCTGCTGTACTGATCCGCCGGCCGCACATCCACGATCGTAATCTTAGAAGAATCAATCTTCTCCAGCTCTTCCACACTAATTGTATTCATATATAACCTGCCTTTATCTATTAAAATCAATCACTTACCTCTGATGAATCACCCTGTATTTCCGCCCAATTCACCAGCCATCATTATACTTTGAAACCCCATAATAGTCAACATATTCCCTTGCCGTTGACTCGTAACAGTCCCTGTTTCGTTACTGTGTGAACGGAGTGAACAGTAACACAAAAGGAACAGAGCCAATGCCCTGTTCCCCTTTTATTATTTATAAACTTTTACACCAAAGGATTCATGAATGATAGTACGAGCCTCTTCAATGGTTTTAAACTCTTCTGCTTTCAGCATCTGTGCTGTGATATTTCCGATTGCAGTTGCCTCTCCTGGACCTGCATGGATTTCTTTCTTTGTTGCCTTTGCAGTCAGCTCATTGAGATATCCTGCGTTGGAACCGCCGCCCACGATATGAATACGGCTGTAAGTCCTGCCTGTCATCTCTTCCAGCTCTTTTGCTGTCTTTGCATAGCATTCCGCAAGACTTGTGTAGATAACTGTTGCAATCTCTCCCAGAGTTTCCGGAACCTTCTGTCCTGTTCTGCGGCAGTAATCCTTAACTTCCTCTGTCATATTGTCAGGAGAAAGGAAACACTCATCATTTGCGTCTACTCTTGACGGGAAATCCTTTGCTTCCTCTGCCATTGCGCAGATTTCTGCAAAGCTGTATGCATCATTTACTTCATGACGCACAGACTGGATCATCCAGAGTCCCATGATATTCTTCAGGTAACGGAAACGGCCTGCATAACCGCCTTCATTTGTGAAGTTCATCTCACAGCTCTTCTCAGAGCAGTCAGCTTCTTTTCTCTCAATTCCCATCAGTGACCATGTTCCTGAACTGATGTAAATAAAGTCATCATCATTTGCAGGAACTGCCAGTACAGCGGATCCTGTATCATGTGTTGCAGGTGCAACCACTTCCAGATCAAAGCCCACTTCTTCCCTGATCTTATCTGACAGATGTCCGATGCCTGTTCCGGGCATAATCAGCTTCTGGAACATTTTTCTCGGATAACCGAGCATATCGATCAGTTCATAATCCCAGTCCTTAGTGATCGGGCTTACAAGCTGTCCTGTCGTAGCTTCTGTGTACTCACAGGTTTTCTGTCCTGTAAGAAGGAAATGGAAATAATCCGGCACATGAAGAAGTGTCTCCGCCTGTTCCAGATATTCCGGATGTTTCTTTTTCACTGCCATCAGCTGATAGATCGTATTATAATCAGCTTTCTGGATACCTGTTCTTGCATAAAGATCTTTCAGGGAAATTGCCTTATAAACTTCTTTATCCATTCCCTCTGTACGGTGGTCACGATATCCTACTGTATTTCCAAGAACATTGTCATTTTTGTCCAGAAGTACGAAGTCAACGCCCCATGTGTCCACGCCCATACTTACCGGAATCTTGCCGATTTCTTTACATTTCTTCAGACCATTTACTACCTCTTTGAAAAGACGGTCAAATTCCCAGCAGAGTTCTCCGTCTTTCTTTACCATTCCATTCTCAAAACGATAAATTTCTTCCAGAACCATTTTTCCGTTTTCCATATGTCCAATGATGTGACGTCCGCTGGATGCTCCGATATCTACTGCTAAATAATATGCTGCCATTGCAAAACCTCCTCAATATATGAATTTATACGCTCTTCATATCTGATGATTTCATTTTATCTCAACTTACTCCCCAAAATAAGAACCTTGTTTGTCTGAAAAAGTGTCCTTATTTGCTATTTTGAAATCTATCGTCGAAATAAGTATCTTTACAACTTAATAAAATCATCATTTCCAATCATTGTTTTATTGTTTGAACAACAACGCCGCACTTGCCATACGGCAGTGCGGCGTCTGTATTTGTATTAATAATTAATACTTAATTCTAAGGATTCATTTCCTCTCGATATTTACTTATCGATTAGTCATAAAGGTTAGGAGCGATTTCTTCGCTGTCCATGTTTGTGGAATCATACCAGTATCCATCTGTAGGAACATCTTCAAGTTCCTGTCCGTTAGCTGCTGCTGTCAGAGCGTAGATTGCATAGTAACCCATCATCAGAGGAGACTGTGTAACAGCACCGATGAATGTTCCATCCTGTACAGCGGCTTTAATGATAGAACCAGCATCGAAACCAACACCGATAACATCGCCTGCTGCTGCGTCAGAACCAAGAACGTTCAGGTTAGCATTAGCTGCAAGAACACCTTCTGCTGCTGTCTGGTTGGAACCGAAGATAGCGATGCAGTTTTCCTGAGAAAGGATTGCCTGAGCCTCTGTTGAGCAAAGCTCTACAGTTGTCTGTGCAGGAACAGCGACCTGGATAACAACGTCTGCGTCTGCTTCTTTTGCATCTGCACCTTTAGCTGCGTTTACATAGAACTCGTTACCTTTAACTGCAACTGTTTTTCCGTCAGCCTGAAGCAGTTCGATCATTTTGTCAATAAATCCGCCGCCACGCTGCTGAATATTCTGACCTGTGGCATCCTGGTTAACTTCACCGATGATAACCTGTCCTTCTGCATTAGCTACAACATCTTTGATCGCATTGTACATGTTTTCAGCTGCAACAGAACCAGCCTGTGTGTTATCTGTACAAACTTCACATACTACAGAGCCTTCCGGAGCGTCAGCGATACCTGTATCAAATGTTACTACCGGGATTCCTTTGTCAACGCATTCCTGAAGTGCATCAAGAACGGAAGAAGTATCGCATGCAGCAAGACCTAAACCTGCCGGATTTGCAGCGATTGCTGTGTTGATCATGTTAACCTGGTCAGCGATATCAGATTCACTGTTTGGTCCCTGTGCCTTGTATGTAACACCAAGTTCATCAGCAGCTTTCTTCATACCTTCCTGAGCTGCATCCCAGTATGTAGACTGGAAAGATTTAACCATCATCGGGAAATCATAAGCTTCGTTAGCTTTCAGATCTTTGAACTGTTCCGGCATATCATCAGCTGCCATAACACTTGATGCGGACATTCCTGCTACCATTGCTGCACACATAACTAATGCGATCACTTTTTTGCTTTCATTTAAAATTTCCTCCTTTTAAATATACATTTTTAATATAGTTTTTTTATAAATGATACCCCGGAGGCTTCCTCTCTCGTTCCGCCTTCCCCAAAATACACATATGACAATACTGTCGCCGAACATCCCCTGGAAGCCCTCCGTTGTTTCATATCCTGCTGTTTTGCATCTGTCGTAAGATGCATTTTTCTTTATTCAGTTTTGAAAATTATTTTGCTGCTGCTTTCTTTTCTTTCATGATATCGATCAGTACTGCAATGATAAGAACTGCACCTGTAATGATCTGCTGCCAGTTTGCCTGAAGTCCGATATATGGAAGACCGGTTTTCAGAAGCATGATAACGAAGATACCGGCTAAAGTACCGATTACTGATCCATAACCACCTGTTGCTGCAACACCACCTACGAATACTCCACCGATGGCATCCATTTCAAGTCCTGCACCGGTACCAGGCTGTACAGTTGGTGTAACTGCCGCATATGCGATAGCTGCAAGACCTGTGAAGAGTCCGCATACTACATATACCATAACATGATAGAATTTAACGTTGATTCCCGAAAGAGCTGCTGCTTCTTTATTGGAACCGATCGCGATCGTATAACGACCGAATTTTGTATGATTCAGAACATATTCCATTACAAGGACCAGAATGATCATCCATAAGAAACCGATAGGATAACGGGAAGCACTTCTTCCTGTTCCAACTGTAATCTTAAAGATTGAATGGAACCATCCGCCCTCCTGTGTAAGTCCCGGCCAGGGAGTGGCACTGCACAGGGATCCTGCACCTCGGGTAATCATACAGGTACAAAGTGTTGCAAGGAATGGCGGCAGATTCATAACACCGATCAGCACACCATTTGCTGCTCCTACAATAATTCCAAGTACAAGACAAAGTAACATTGCAAGTACAACAGGAAGATTATTATTTCTTACCAGAGATCCTGCGATCAATGCGTAACATACCATACCGGTTCCGATTGACAGTCTACACCTCCTGTGATAAGAGGGAATGTAACGCCGATTGCCATCAGAAGATCATAGTATGAGAAATCCAGCATACTCAGGATTGTGGTATACTGTCTGAACTCCCTGCTCTTAAAGGAGAAAATTGCAAACAGTACAATAATAACCAGTAATACAATAAATCTCTGATCACTTAAAATACTTTTTTTCTTCTTAGTCATGACTTTCCTCCTTAATCGATGTTCCGTGTTGCATGATTCATAATGTGTTCCTGTGTAGCTTCGGAAATATCAATATTTCCTGTAATCTTGCCTTCACACATAACGATAATGCGGTCACTCATACGGAGAACTTCTGTCATTTCAGAAGAAATCATGATAATAGATTTACCCTCTGCAGCCAGTCTGTTCATTAACTTGTAAATCTCATTCTTGGCACCAACGTCGATACCTCTGGTCGGCTCATCGAAAATAAGGATCTCACTGTCTCGTGTCAGCCATTTTGCGATAACGACCTTCTGCTGGTTACCACGGAAAGATTGACTACCAGCTGCTCGCAGTTTGGAGTTTTGGTTGCCAGCTCTTTAACGTATTTCTCTGAAACCTTCTTTTTCTTTTGATTTATTAATGAAGATACCACTGGTAAATTCTTCCATGGTTGCCAGCGTAGTATTCTCTGTTACAGATTTCTGTACGACACAACCATATCTTCTTCTGTCCTCTGACAGATAACCAATACCATATTTAACTGCATCCTGAGGACTGTTGATAGTTACCTCGCGAAGCTGTCCGTCTTTTCCCCTTATAGAGATCTTTCCACTCTGTTTCGGGTCAGCACCAAACAGTGCTCTTGCTGTCTCAGTACGTCCGGCTCCCATCAGTCCTGAGAAACCAAGAATCTCACCTTTGCGAAGTTCAAAGCTTACATTCTGAACCATCTTACCTGCATTCAGGTTCTCTACCTTAAGAACAACAGGTGCATCCGGTGCAACCATGCTGTGTTCCTTAGGATCTTCATAAATGACACGTCCAACCATCATGTTGATGATGTCTTCTTTTGTACTGTCTGCTGTGATCAGCGTTCCTACATAACCACCATCTCGCATGACTGTTACTCTGTCAGTAATCGTTTTGATCTCATCCATACGGTGGGAAATATAAACGATTCCAAGACCTTTCTTACGAAGATCACGGATGATCTCAAATAAGTCTGCAATCTCTTTCTCTGTCAGTGCTGCTGACGGCTCATCAAAGATAATAACCTCTGCTTTATGGGAAATAGCCTTTGCGATCTCACACATCTGCTGTTTTCCGACGGTAAGATTGTTCATCTTTTCTTTTGGATTGATTTCAATGTTCAGTTCCTGAAAGAGTTTTTTGGAATCTTCGATCATTTTCTTATCATCAATGCTGAACCCTTTCTTTGGTTCACGTCCGATAAAAATATTCTGAGCTACGGTAAGATCACCTACCATGTTCAGCTCCTGATGCACGATTACAACACCTGCATCCTGCGCTTCTCTTGTGTTATGGAATTCAGTTTCCTTTCCTTTATAGGTAATGGATCCTGAATCTTTCTGATAAATACCGGTAAGAACTTTCATCAATGTAGACTTTCCGGCACCGTTTTCTCCCATAAGAGCATGTACTTCGCCGCGTTTCACTTCAAAATTAACGTGATCCAGAGCATGAACTCCAGGAAAGGACTTATCAATGTCCTTCATAGTCAAAATAACTTCACCCATTGTTACATCCTCCCTTCCGATCAGTTCTTTCTGCGTCTTGCAGAACGTCGACATAAACTGCTACAATTACGATAAGTCCTGTGATGATCATCTGCTGACCTTTACCAAGACCAAATGCCATGATACCCTGCTGAAGAAGAGAAATGATAAATACACCGATGACTGTACCGCCGATAGAAGCAAGTCCGCCAACCATGGATGTACCACCCATTACACAGCCTGCAATCGCTTCATTGTTGTACTGATCGCCGTATCCAGGCTGAACAGTTGTATAAGCACCAACAAAGAAAATTGCTCCGATTCCTACAAGAACACCGCAGATCACATAAGCAAGCATTCTCCATTTTTTTGTATTAACACCGCTGAGTCTTACTGCTTCGCTGTTAGAACCAAGACAAAGGATATAACGTCCCGGTTTTGTGTTATAAAGAATAATTCCACAGATCACTGCTGCTGCCAGGAAAATCACAAGTCCTACAGGGAATCCCTTATAGGAGATAAGATTTCTGAACCATCCGTTTACAGGATCACTTCCCATTGGCCAGCTGACGGACTGTGTCTTTGTAAATACAGATGCAATACCTTTTGCAATGTTCATAGATGCCATGGAAATGATAAATGGCGGAACTGACATATAAGATACCATCCAGCCATTAAACACGCCAAATGCAAATCCGATCAGGATACAGATCACCATGCTGCTGCACAAGGTACATGATAAGATGTCATGCAGTAACCTGAGATCAGGGCACAGCAGAACATTACAGGTCCAATGGAGAAATCGATTCCTCCAGTGGCAATTACAAATGTTACTCCAAGTGACAGAAAGCCCAGGAAGTATACATAGTTCAAAGTAGATTTGATACTGTCACCTACAGGGAACTTACTTCCCAGAACTACTTTGAAGACTACGAACATAAGAACCAGAATACATGCTAACAGTATTCTGTTCAGACCGAGTTTCTTCACAATTGGATTTTGTTTCAACTTTTCCAAGTTTTTCACCCTCCTTACGTTATTTCGTATCTCTTTGTTTTCTATATCTTACCTTACCTGTCGGATAATTGTAATGAAATATCTTCCAAAAAAAGGTTAAATATTTCCTTTTTTTCATCCGGAAATATTTAACCTTTTTGCTTCTTTTATCCTTATATTACGCAGTCGTTTCAACGCGTCAGTCAGCTAAACGGGAAGATCAGCCGTTCAATATCACTGTTATACATATTCTCCGGCGTAACCAGCTCGCATCCTGAATCAATATTCTTCTCTACTGCATCCCCGTTAAGCATATGAATGGTTTCTTCCACTCCGATATACCCCATCCGGAATGCTTTCTGCACAATAATTCCCTTATAAACGCCCATTTCCATAAGATTGATGGCCTCCTGAGAACAGTCCACACCAACTACTGCGATCTTATCTTTCGCTCCTGCATCACTGACTGCTCTTCCCACACCAACTGCAGAATATTCGTTCATTCCTGCAATCAGTTCCAGATCCGGATATTTCCTCATCAGTTCCTGCGCCAGTTCATAGGATTTCTCATAGAGTGAGTTACAGTAGACAATATCTACTATGTTATCAGCATAGTCACCAAGACCTTCCCTGAATCCCTGTTCTCTCTCCACAGCCGTGGAAACACCTTTTACATGGCTGACAATGGCTATCTTTGAATCTTTATCGATTAATTTTCTGGCATACTCTCCTAACATCCTGCCCGCATTCACATTATCTGTGGCAACTGTAAGATCCTGCAATTCTTCTTTTGTATAGGAATCAATATAGGTAATACGGATTCCTTTTTCTTTTGCTTCCTTCAGAAGTTCATCTGATGCATCCATGCTGGAAGGAGAAAACAGAATCGCATCCGGTTTCTGCTCAATGGCCTTTTTCAGAAGTTTATTCTGTTCTTCTATATTCTCTTCTTTATCCGGAGCCAGGATTTCAAGGTCAGATTCATATTCCTCTGCCGCCATCTTACAGCCGGATATTACCGAAGTCCAGAAATCATTGGTGTTATCCTGATCTTTGGAATATAAATGAGGGAGCATTTTTTCGTCTGTGTCGCCTCCGGTTTCAGGATTCCGGCAAAAATCACCACTGCTGCCGCCATAAGGATTGCAACTGTTATAATCTCTTTTTTATGACTTTTCATGGGATTCCTCCTGTATTCCGGGAATTACAACAGATGCTGTGGTTCCCTTTCCTTTTTCACTGTGATAGATAATGCCATAATCTTTTCCGTAATATAAAACCAGACGCTGCTGCACATTGTACACCCCAACTCCATTGGAACGGTAATTCACCTTATGCTTATCATAAATATGTTTCAGAGTTTCCTCATCCATTCCCACACCATCGTCCGTAATATCGATTACTGCATTCTCACCTTTCATATATCCATGTACTGTCAACAGTCCTTTACTGTCTTTATATTTTAAGCCATGATAAATTGCATTCTCCACGAGCGGCTGCAATACCAGACGAATGATAGGTACCTGTGTAATGGATGGATCTGCCTTTATCTCAAATTCCAGCTTATCCTTGTAGCGCATCTTCTGGATCGTGAGGTAACTTCTGACATATTCAATCTCCTGTCCGACTGTTACAAGCTCATCCTCATTGCTGATACTCTGTCTGAGCAGTCGCGCCAGAGAAGCCGTCATTATCACCACTTCCTCATTCTTCTTTCCTTCAGCCATCCAGATAATAGAATCCAGCGTATTGTACAGAAAGTGTGGATTGATCTGCGACTGCAGGGCTTTCAGTTCTATTTTTCTCTTCTGCTCCTGCTCCTTTACATTCTGCTCCATTAATTCCCTTATCCTGTGTGTCATCACATTAAAAGATCTGGTAAGACTTCCTATTTCATTGTCGGAAATCACCTCTATATCTTCAATATCAAAATTTCCTTTCTGCACACTTTTCATGGAATCACGAAGCTTCTGGATCGGCAGCGTAATATTTCTGGCAATCAGGCTGGAAATCAGAAGAGCAACTATGATCAGCCCCACTGCTACCAGCACATAAATACTTCTTGTCTGTCTGCTGTTTCGTAAAAGTTCAGACATATTCATGCATCCCACAATAGTCCATCCTGTGATATCAGAATGGGACAGTGCATAAATTTTCTCGTCATCTCCCTTTCCGACAGTAACAATATCTGATTTTGCATTCATAACAAGTGAAATGTTCTCTGTCTGCAGTTCATTATATAACTGCTGCTGTTGTGGATGATAAACGATATTTCCATTCTGATCAAGAATAAAAACATATCCTTTATCTCCCATGCTGCTCTGTGCACAGAGTTCACTGATCGCACTGTAATTCAGATCCAGAAAAACTACTCCATCCTCTGCTTCTGTTCCTGTATAATTGCGGATTCCTCTGCTGAGTGTGATGACCCATGGTCTTTCTCCCTTTATCACATTCTGCACATGAGAAGATGTCAGATTATACCGGTCATATTTTCCGACTGCATCTGCATACCATGGCTGTGTATTAAGATCTACATATGTATTTCTCACAGATAATCCATTGTCAAACAGAGATGGAGAGTTCTTATCCTCTCTGACAATCCCGATATTTCTGATATCCGCCCTGCCCTTCAGGATCGTTTTAAACTGTTCCACAAGGCGCTGTCTGTATTCACTGTAATTTTCATCCTTTGTGGCTCCATATCCTTTTTCACTGTACAGATATTTATAAGCATCACCGCTTTGCGCGATCACTGACGCAATATTATCCATATAACTGATATACGAATCTATATTCTGATTCAGCTGTTTGATAATCGTCTGTGTATACATGACAGAATTTTCATAAATAGATGAATTCGTATATCTCAAGGATACCACTGTCACAACCAGTACCGCACTTAATACCAGGATCGACACCGCACAGAAAATAGAACTCTGAATACTCTTAAATTTTGAAGAAATCTTCATCGGCGTTTCTCCCTTGCATATTCGGTAGGTGTTTTTCCTGTCATCTTCTTAAATGAAATTCCGAAATAGTGTGGATCTGAAAATCCTACTTTTTCCGCAATCTCATAATTCTTCAGCGTTGTATTCTCCAGAAGTTCCCTGGCCTTCTCCATTCTTATCCTGGTAAGTGATTCGATAAACGTTTCCCCTGTCATCTCCTTAAAAATAGTGCTGAAATAGCTGGTACTGATATTCAGATAAGAACAGATACTGTTCAGACTCAGATCCGGATCCATATAATTTTTCCGGATATAATCCATAGCCATCATTCCCTGCCTCTGGCCGCTGGAACTATTCAGATCCTGAAGTGATTCAAATACTCCTTCAGCATACTCCTTCACCAATGTCACTGCTTTATCAAAGGTTTTTGCCTGAGAAACTTCTTTCAGAAGCTTCTCTCTCTGAGCAATGATCTTTTCCGGATCATCACTCAGGGACTGGCAGGTATTTCCGATGGCACGTATCACCTGCTGAAGATAAATGCAGGCATAGCTTTTCTCCACCCAATGCCCCTTTGATCTCATGCTCGATCTGCTCCAGGATTTCTGTCACTCTCTGCCTGTTTCCGACCTTTATCTCTTCTGTCAGTGTTTCCAAAGATTTTATAAGATTAATACTGTTGTCCGTTTTCTTTTCTTCCATATCCAAAAGGAGGCTGCCTCCCAGCAGATACCGATAGCCAATGGCTTTCTCAGCAAGCTTATAAGAATAGACCAGTTCCTGAGGTGATCTCACCCAGCTTCCGATTCCTATAGAAGTTTCAATCCCGATCACTTCTTTTACTTTCTGCTGGATTTCCTGACAGATACTATGTATTTTGTCTCCGAATTCTCTGGATCTGCATCCTGTAAATATAATGCATACCCGGTTACTGCCTTCCTGATAAGCAACACCTGCGTTCTCTCTGGTCACAATTTCATTTCCTATATTAAAAAGTACAAAGGACATCAATGCGCTTCCTGCTGTTTATGCATATCTACCTGATACATTTCTGAGTAAGTGTCCATATCAAAAACAGCTACTCTGTAGCTCGAACAGTCAAAGCTGATCCCCAGCTTTTTCAGTTCCAGAAGACTTACCTGTACATCTCTGGTACAATTTACAAGAGTCTCCAGTGCTTTCGACCGGATGACATCCACATTCTTGTGATAATCCTTTGAATCTGCGACAGGGATTCCATTTTTTTCTGTTCTTTTTTTCTGGAATCCAGTTTCTCTTTCATATTCCGGAGCACTTTTGTCAGTTCCATTGCTGTGACAGGTTTGAGCATATATTCACTTACATTATAACGGATTGCTTTCTTCGCATATTCAAATTCCCCAAAACCGCTGAATATAACAATAAGAATATCCGGATAATTATCATGAAGAAACTCGCTCAGTTCCATACCATCCATATAAGGCATACAGATATCTGTCAATACAACATCCACCTTGTGGCTCTGCACAAATTCCACTGCCTGTCTGCCATTCTCACAATCCCCCACAAGCTCACAGTCCAGGCTTTTCCAGTCAATGTTCTCCCTGATTGCATCCCTGACCAGGATTTCGTCGTCTACCAATAATATTTTGTACATATTAAGTTTTATCCCCCATAAGATCAGGCATCATCCCCTGCCTGATAACCCAATAAAAATTACTACTTCCTTTTACTTATTTAACTGAATCAGGTAAAACCTCCGCAAAGCAGCTATTCAGTTATAAGCGAACAGTAAAGCAGGTTTCGAATATCTGCGTGATTCACTATAATGATAATAGCATATTTATACTATTTTTTCAATTTTTCAATATATTTTTTGTGCATTTCATACAACTCCGTGTGTTACTGTTTCCTCCGCTGTAAACTATAAAAATTTACTCTTTTTGCGTAAAATATTGCCTTGAATAATCTGATTTTTTTCATTAAACTGTTTACAATGATTTTCAGAATTTTGAAAGGAGAATACAAATTATGTTAAAGGGAATTCCTGAAATTTTATCACCGGAATTATTAAAAGTTTTATGTGAAATGGGACACAGCGATCGTCTTGTTATCGCAGACGGTAACTTCCCTGTTGAATCTATGGGAAAGAATGCCATCACTATCCGCTGTGACGGACATGGTGTACCGGAAATCCTGGATGCGATCCTCAAACTGTTTCCACTGGATACTTACGTAGAGCATCCTGTAAATCTCATGGAAGTTATGCCTGGCGATAATGTAGAAACACCAATCTGGGATACATATAAAGAAATCGTTGCAAAATATGACGAGCGCGGCGATAAAGCGGTTGGAAATATTGAACGTTTCGCTTTCTATGAAGAAGCCAAAACTGCATATTGCATTATTTCCACAAGCGAAAAAGCTCTGTATGCAAATATAATGCTTCAGAAAGGTGTTGTAATCAACAACTGATTTTGCTTTATCTTTTCGTTACTGTTCACAGTAACGTAGCCAAAATTCATTCCAGATTGCCTGCGGCAATGGAATTTTGACTTGTATGTCTCGGGATTTTGGCATATTCATGCCAAAAACACCTCGCGGGACAGTGGTGTGTGAACAATAA
>ENA-OQIC01000729-OQIC01000729.1-human-gut-metagenome-genome-assembly--contig:-NODE-729-length-13685-cov-2.601490_pt1 | contig 13685 bp, 18 predicted proteins | sample MGYA00242572_ERZ504736 | MGnify/ENA primary metagenome ERZ504736 (study PRJEB26092, sample SAMD00036201) | human gut metagenome | host: Homo sapiens | study: EMG produced TPA metagenomics assembly of... | reverse complement strand
GAAGAAAGCTACTTCTGAGCAATTACGTGAATATTTGGCTGAGGTTTTGCCTGACTTTGATCGTGACAGAGTATATACCAATGATATCAAGAAATTGATTTTGTGGTATAATATCTTAGTCTCTAACGGAATTACAGACTTTGGTGAAGAGACTGCCGTTGAAGCAGAATAAATCTACCACACTTTTAGTTAAAAGCACAATGTCCTTTATTAAAGGGTATTGTGCTTTTATTTTTTATTATATCTCTATAAACAAAAGTTTTTTTAAGCTGTTCTTGCAGGACTATATGAAATTTGCATAGAATATTTTAGAGAACTTATTTGTCGTATTCAGGGCTTTTTAATTATCTTTGTTGCAATCCGTCGGAACCTGAAGAGTCAGTGTTACGAGGAATATTACACAAAAAGAACAAAAGCGTTTTTAAGATATTATTCTGTACTTGAAATCTGGACAATTTCACTATTCAGGAATAATGTAACGAACGCTCATGCTCTGCTGTATATGCAAATATATAGTATCGAGCGTGGGTTGTTGTACATTATTTGAATAGTGGCAGTCCAGAGCCTCAGGTACGATAATTACAACGTTCCCACGCTTTTTTATATACGAAAGATTCTTTCGAGGGAACCGGGAGGGATAGAAGGAAGGAAAAGAGCATGAAAGCAGCAAGAAATAGCGGAATTTGTATGAAACTGGATGATTTTACCGGAGTTTTATCGTTAGAGCATCTGGATGTTAATACAATGGTATATCTGTATAGTGAGCAGGGTGAGTTAATAGGGAAAATTCACTCAACAAAATCTTCTGCTACTTTTACATTACCTCAAAAAGGTATGTATGTGCTTGTAATTCACTGTTTATCCTATCCGGTGGAAGTTAGGAGAGTCATTTATTGAACTTTAAAAAAAGAAAAGCCGGTATACCATAAGGCATACCGGCAAATCGCTGTTGTTTATTACTTTTAATTCTTTAGTTACGGAAAACTAACCCGTCTCCTTGTGCATCTACAATGATTGCTTTACTACGGTCTACTTCCTGTGCCAATAATTTTTTCGATAGATCGTTGAGTAAATATCTCTGAATAGCCCTTTTTACAGGACGTGCACCGAATTCCGGATCATAGCCGACCTGTGAGAGGAAATCCAAAGCCGCATCTGTCAGTTCTAGTTCTACTCCATTACCGGCAAGCATCTTTTGTACGCTCTTAATCTGTAACAAGACAATCTGTTTTATGTCTTTTTCTGTTAATGGCAGGAACATGATAGTCTCATCGATACGGTTTAGGAATTCCGGACGGATGGTTTTCTTTAACATGTTCATTACCTCTTTCTTGGTTTCTTCCACTACTTCCTCGTTGTTGGCGCCGTTCAGTTTTTCCATCTGGCTCTGTATGTAGCTGCTGCCCATATTGGAGGTCATAATGATGATTGTATTTTTAAAGTTTACCACACGGCCTTTGTTATCTGTCAACCGTCCGTCATCGAGTACCTGCAACAAGATATTAAATACATCCGGATGTGCTTTCTCGATTTCATCAAACAATACTACAGAATAGGGTTTGCGACGGATCGCCTCTGTCAATTGTCCGCCTTCGTCATATCCTACATATCCCGGAGGCGCTCCAACTAAACGCGAAACGCTGTGCTTCTCCTGGTATTCGCTCATGTCGATACGGGTCATCATCGTTTCATCGTCAAACAGAAATTCGGCAAGCGCTTTGGCAAGTTCGGTTTTACCAACTCCTGTAGTGCCCAGGAAGATGAAGGAACCAATAGGTCGTTTGGGATCCTGTAAGCCTGCACGGCTGCGGCGTACAGCATCAGACACAGCTGCAATAGCCTCGTCTTGTCCGATAACACGCTGATGTAATTCTTCTTCAAGGTGGAGCAATTTGTCCTTTTCACTCTGCATCATTTTGCTTACAGGTATTCCGGTCCAGCGGGATACTACGTCAGCGATGTCTTCAGCATCCACCTCTTCTTTTATCATGGCTGTATCCCCTTGCATTTCGTGCAATTTTTCTGGGTATCTTCAATTTCCTTATGCAGTTCCTGCAATTTGCCATAGCGAATCTCTGCAACTTTGCCATAGTTTCCCTCACGTTCTGCCTTGTCAGCTTCGAATTTAAGATTTTCTATTTCAACTTTGTTCTGCTGGATTATATCCATCAGGCTTTTCTCGCTTTGCCATTTTGCTTTATATGATTTTTCCTGTTCTTTCAATTCAGCCAATTCTTTGCCGATTGTCTGTAATTTCGGTTCATCATTTTCCCGTTTTATAGCTTCTCGCTCAATCTCCAGCTGTTTAATCTTTCGTGAGATTTCATCTAATCCTTCAGGGACAGAATCCACCTCCATGCGAAGTTTTGCGGCAGCTTCGTCCATCAGGTCAATTGCTTTATCGGGTAAAAAACGGTCAGTGATGTACCGGCTGCTTAATTCTACGGCAGCAATGATTGCATCATCTTTGATACGTACGTGATGGTGATTTTCATACCGTTCTTTTAATCCACGTAAGATAGATATTGTGCTCAGATTGTCCGGTTCATCTACCTGTACTATTTGGAAACGACGTTCCAAAGCTTTATCTTTTTCAAAATATTTCTGATATTCGTCGAGAGTGGTAGCACCGATAGAGCGTAGTTCTCCACGGGCAAGTGCAGGTTTCAGAATATTAGCTGCGTCCATAGCACCTTCTCCTTTTCCTGCCCCTACCAAAGTATGGATTTCATCAATGAATAATATGATATTACCTTCTGATTTCTTCACCTCATTCACTACCGATTTCAGTCGTTCCTCAAATTCTCCTTTATATTTAGCTCCTGCAACGAGTGCGCCCATATCAAGTGAGTATACCTGTTTATTTTTCAGGTTTTCAGGAACATCACCCCGAAGAATACGGTGTGCCAATCCCTCAACAATAGCTGTTTTACCGGTACCCGGTTCACCTATTAATATAGGATTGTTTTTTGTACGTCGACTTAAAATCTGAAGTACCCGTCGGATTTCTTCATCACGTCCGATCACAGGGTCGAGTTTACCGCTACGGGCTGCTTCATTTAAATTAATGGCATATTTTTCCAGTGACTGGTAATTATCTTCACTGGACTGAGAGGTCACCTTTTCTCCTTTTCTCAATTCACTGATGGCACCACGCAATTCTTTTTCGGTCATTCCTGCATCTTTCAGGATGGTAGACACCGTGCTCTTTACTGTCAGTAAAGCCAGCAAAAGATGTTCCAATGAAACAAACTCATCGCCCATTTCCTTGGAGTACTGTGTTGCTTTTTGAAAGACTTCGTTCGCTTCCCTACTCAAGTAAGGTTCTCCGCCGGAAACTTTTGGGAAAGAGTCGATCTGCTTATCGAGTACGAGGGAGATTTGTTGTCCGTTCAGTCCTAACTTCTGAAAGATAAAGTTAGTCACATTTTCGCCTACCTTCATCACTCCGTACAGGATATGAGCCGTTTCGATGGCTTGTTGCCCCCGACTTTGTGCCAGGTTAATAGCCTCTTGTACAGCTTCCTGAGATTTAATGGTAAAATTGTTAAGTTCATATCGTTTTGTTCTCCTTTCTTATTCTTGTTTTCAATAACACTATTAGAGGCGCAAAAGATTTGCCATGGGGTAAAAACTGACTTTTTTTCAGCTTTTTAAGAAAAATAAAAGCCAAAATGTCATATATTTTCTTTCGTAGAGGAAATTGTGTCCGAATGTAAGAGCATTTTAGAAGTATGTTGTATCTTTATGCCCTCAATATAATTATTAAGGAATTACGATATGGACGAAAAAATAAAGTTTCCTTCGAATGTGCTACTGATTGATGCAGCGTTTCTGAATCTAGTTGTGACGGATCTGAAGAAGTACTTTGAGAAAACCTTGATGCGTGAACTGCAAGAGATTGATCTCTCGGAACTGGTAACTTATATAGTACTTGATGCAGGTATGGTAGTAGGCGATAATCAAATTCAAATATTAATGGTATATGATAAAGATTCGGCTCAGTTGTCTAATTGCCGACCTTCCGATTTATCGCAGAATTGAATGGGGTGGCATTTAAGAGTCAGTTCGGAGAATTTTCTTTTGCCAGTGTACCTTGTGAGGAAATGGTATCTCGTGAAGAATTATATTTGGATCTGCTGAGTATCGTTTTAGATTCTGCCGATGTGGAACGGCTGATTTTGGTTTCTTTCAATGAAGAATATGGTGATAAGGTAATGGAACGGTTAAAAGGTGTCAAGAATAAGGAAACCATTCAATTCCGTATGAATGAACCGGAGGAGAGTATTGAAGGATATCAATGGGAAATGTTGGCATATCCCGTGATGCAAGCATTGGGAATCAGGGGAGAAGAGTTGTAATATTGACAATAAGCCTTTATATTTATGTCTGATTTTCGTCTGAAAGTATTTTTAAGCGTTGCTAAGAACCTCAGTTTCACTAAGGCTTCACAAGAGCTGTTTGTCAGTCAGCCTGCCATAACTAAACATATTCAGGAATTAGAGACTTGTTATCAGGTTCGGTTATTCGATCGGCAGGGAAATAAGATTCTTTGACAGAAGCGGGTAAGCTTTTGCAGGAGCATAGTGAAAAGATATTGGAGGACTATAAGCGGTTGGAATACGAAATGCATTTGCTGCATAACGAATATATAGGCGATTTGAAATTGGGTGCCAGTACTACCATTTCTCAATATGTGCTTCCTCCTTTGCTTGCTAATTTTATAGCCAAGTTCCCTCAAGTAAATCTTTCATTATTGAATGGGAATTCCAGAGAGATAGAGGCTGCTTTGCAGGAGCATCGCATTGATTTAGGGCTGGTAGAGGGCATTTGTCGCTTGCCCAATCTTAGATATACTACATTTTTACAGGATGAATTAGTGGCAGTTGTTCATACAGGTAGCAAGCTTTCATTGCCTGATGAGATAACTCCGGAGGATCTATCCAGAATTCCGCTTGTACTCAGGGAGAGAGGTTCGGGCACACTGGATGTTTTTGAGAGAGCTTTGTCCGAACATAATATGAAATTATCATCCTTGAATGTACTTTTATATTTAGGCAGTACAGAGAGTATCAAGTTGTTTTTAGAACATACAGATTGTATCGGAATTGTTTCTATCCGTTCTATCAGTCGTGAATTACTTTCAGGTACTTTTCGTGTTATTGAGATTAAAGGTATGCCAATGCTACGTGAGTTCTGTTTTGCACAACCGCAAGGACAGGAGAGTGGGTTATCACAAGTTTTGATGCAGTTTGCTATGCATCATAACAAAAAGTTATAGAGTATAATTAGATGCAATTGGCATATACCGACAAGTAGCCGTATCTTTGCACCCGAAAAATAAATAAAGATAATAAGATATGGTATCAGCTATTACGAAAACGTTGAGGACAAACAACAAAACGGTCTATGTTTCTTTGCTTTCTATTTTGACTTTCTTTTTAATGTTGGATTATATTCCCGGTTTGCAAGCATTTTCTACATGGGTTACTCCGCCATTGGCTCTTTTTCTAGGATTAGCTTTTGCGTTGACTTGTGGACAGGCCCATCCGAAATTTAACAAAAAGACATCTAAATATCTATTACAATATTCTGTTGTAGGATTAGGGTTTGGTATGAATTTACATTCAGCTCTTGCTTCCGGTAAAGAAGGAATGGAGTTTACGATTGTTTCAGTAATTGGCACTCTGATTTTAGGATGGTTCATTGGGCGTAAGTTTTTAAAGGTAGATCGTAACACCTCTTATCTCATCAGTCAGGAACTGCTATCTGTGGTGGTAGCGCTATTGCTGCTGTAGGGCCTGTAGTAAAGGCTAATGATAGTGAAATGTCTGTGGCATTGGCGACTATATTTATATTGAATGCTCTTGCGCTTTTTATATTTCCGGTGATCGGACACGCTTTAAATATGAGTCAGCATGAATTTGGAACATGGGCCGCAATTGCCATTCATGATACAAGCTCTGTGGTGGGGGCCGGTGCAGCATACGGTGAAGAAGCTTTGAAAGTTGCTACTACCATCAAATTGACACGTGCTCTTTGGATTATTCCGATGGCATTTGCTACTTCGTTCATATTTAAGAGCAAAGGGCAGAAGATTAGTATTCCTTGGTTTATCTTCTTCTTTGTATTGGCTATGATTGTGAATACTTATTTGTTGGGTAGTGTACCTGAATTGGGGGCCGCTATCAATGGGTTGGCTCGCAAAACATTGACTATCACTATGTTCTTTATTGGAGCTTCTCTCTCATTGGATGTTGTGAAGTCCGTAGGCATCAAACCTTTGATACAAGGAGTGCTTCTGTGGGTAGTGATTAGTTTGAGCACTCTGGCCTATATTTATTGGTTCTAATTTCAGGATAAATAGTTATTATACAAATAAGGTACGATGTATTTGGGCATCGTACCTTATTTTGTATAAATAAACTATTTTTATGATTTTCTACTTTATATTTATGTTTTTGAGCCCTTGTTCAATTCTTTTTAATTTGTCGTTTAAGGTACTTAGTTCTTCTTTATAATTCATATCTATCGAATTTAAATTATAGGTTCCACTTAACTCTGCCATGTCTTTTTGATTGTCCGAATTTTCTTTTTTTAAGTAAGTAACCGGTTTATTATTTGCATAAAACAGATCTCCTGATATTATAAAGTTTTGACTGGTGCTTTGGTATAACATTAACTTCTTGATATCATCCGTAGTCATGTCCCCTTCCATATATACAAATTTTAGAGAAGATGCTCCGTTCATTACCATAATCAGTTCTTTCACTTTACTTCCTTTGCGATTTACATAAACTTCCGAACCGGAAACCGTACTTTTTTGTTTCATCAATAATTCGTATTTGGATGATTGCACCAATGAACGGATATCTTTGGCCATTTCTTCACGTACCTTATTATCATGTGTAGAGAGCACTTGGACAGAGTTCAAATGTTCTGCTACTTTACCTATATAAAGGTCCTTCATAAATAGATTCGGATTTAATTCCATCATTGCTTTAGAGATATAAACAGAGGATACCCCTTTCATGTCATTGTACTTGTTGAATAAGTTTTTTTGTGCCTGGCAAAGCAGAGGAGACAATAGCAGTACGCATGCCAAAATAAATTTCATTGTTTTCATAATTGTTTATTTTTTAATTTCATTTCTTACTTCTTGATGTATTTTTCTCATATCTATCTGGCTTTCTTTCACCTCATTGAGTCCATAGTTGAGGTTGGCAGAAATCTCCAGTAAAGTTGCTTGTAACATCCGGTAGGCTTCTTCCGGATCGGAGAATGTATCTTGTGGGGTGGGTGGGCATACATTTTTGCTTAAATTGTCAATCCCGTATCCAATGCCTATAAGCAATAATATGGTAGCTGCAACCCCTCCAATCCAGTGCCAGCTGTTTTTGGAGTTATTGGGGCGGAAAAAGTGTTGTTCTTTCTCGGCCATTTCGTCAATCAGCAGATTTAGTTTGTCTTCCAGATGTGCAGGAACTTCTATATCTTGGTCGGCATCCGGGCAAAGATTGAGAAAAATTTCTTTGTCCTTCAGCAGATGTCCGGGCACTTCCGTTGTTCTGAAATAATTTCTCAGCACCTCTTCTTGGCTCTCGGTAGTGGTTCCCTCATAAAATTCGGCGAGCAGCCTTTCAATTTCTTCGACTTTCATAATTATTCCATTTATTAAATTCTTCACGTATCTTTTTTCTTGCCCGTGACAGTAGCACACGGACGTTTATAGAGTTTAATCCAGTGACTTGTTCTATTTCTTCGTATGAACAACCTTTAATATCGCGCATATTTATGATTCGTTGCTGTTGTTCGGGTAAGTGGGCAATAATATCTTTTATTTGTCGTACCCCTTCACGTGCTTCCAGATTGTCCGGTTGAAAAACATCTTGGGCGGCTGATAGCTCCACGCTTTGTCGGGACAGAACATACTTTCCTGAACGAAGCAAATCAAAACACATATTTTTTACTAAAGTGACACTGAATGCTTCAGGATTACTGATAACCGACAGTCCTTCCCGTTTATCCCACAGCTTCAGATAGGCTTCTTGCACTAAGTCTTCCGCATCAGCAGCATTCTCCAATAGCCGATAGGCACGCAGTACAGCTTGCATGATAGTAGAAACTCTCTTTTAAAACTTTCGGTATCCATGTGTTCGTTCTTGTCAATGTTTATATCCTTAAGACGTAACGGGAGGAATTATGTTACAAAGAAAGCGAAAAAAGAATAAGTAAGATGAAGATCTTTGGCGAAAAAGATGTACTTTTAATGACTGAATTAAAAATAGATACTATGAGTCAAAATGAAACAACAAAATTGGACATTATTGTAGAAGTATTAGGTGAGAGAGAGCCGGAGATACGACGTTTGGTTATCTTGGACGACCGGTTAAGGATGTTTGCCGAATCTAACGATGAAAATGGTCCGGGCATACCTATCGAGTTGGTAGCGGAGTGGGCTATGCTGCTGAATAAATATTATCCGTTGGCATTGGAAAAACGGAATATGATGAATTAAGATATATAATAAACGATCGGCGGTTGTTCGATAGAACACTGCCGATCGTTGTTTATTGATTACACTTACTTGTGCTCTCTCAACTTTTCAAAGATCAGTCCTTCCAGTTCTTCGGCAAGTTCTGGATTGTCGGCGATACATTGTTTTGCTGCATCACGACCTTGGCCCAATTTGGTGTCGTTGTAGCTATACCATGAACCGCTTTTCTTGATAATTCCCAAATCCGCTCCCAGGTCAATGATTTCTCCCGAATGTGATATGCCTTCACCAAACATAATATCGAATTCTGCCTTGCGGAAAGGAGGAGCTACCTTATTTTTCACAACTTTGACTTTCGTCTGCTTACCAATCACTTCTTCACCGTCTTTGATCTGCTGTGAACCGCGGATATCCAAACGTACGGAAGCATAGAATTTTAATGCATTACCACCGGTTGTTGTTTCCGGATTACCGAACATTACACCGATTTTCTCACGCAACTGGTTGATGAAGATACAGGTTGTACGAGTCTTGCTTACAGCTGATGTTAACTTACGTAATGCCTGTGACATTAGGCGGCTTGCAAGCCCACTTTGTTGTCACCATATCCCTTCAATTTCAGCTTTCGGAGTCAAGGCGGCTACAGAGTCCACTACGATGATGTCAATAGCTGAAGAGCGTATCAATTGTTCTGCAATTTCCAACGCCTGTTCTCCGTTATCGGGTTGCGAGATGAACAGGTTATCCACATCTACTCCCAGTTTAGCCGCATAGAAGCGGTCAAAAGCATGTTCCGCATCAATGAAAGCGGCAATTCCACCGGCTTTTTGTGCTTCTGCAATGGCGTGGATGGCCAGTGTCGTTTTACCGGATGATTCCGGACCATAAATTTCAATGATTCTTCCACGGGGATAACCGCCTACGCCTAATGCAGCATTCAGTGCTATCGAACCTGTTGGAATTACTTCTACTTGTTCTACCACTTCTTCACCCATTTTCATGATAGAACCTTTACCGAAGCTTTTCTCTATCTTGTCCATGGCAGCCTGTAAGGCTTTTAATTTTTCGCTTGATGCCATTTTATTATTATCTGTTTCAAAGTTTAATTCGTCTTCTTTCTTTGCCATAATGATCGATTTATAAAATTTGTGAAGCGTGTTCTTTGGTCTTTACTTCTTTGGGTCCGATGATCCGTTCGATAACTCCCTCTTCATTGATAAGGAAAGTTGTGCGTAAAGTACCCATATAAGCACGGCCATATAGCTTTTTTTCTCCCCATACTCCAAATTGCTCTACCAATTTTTATCAGTATCAGCAATCAGGGTGAATGGCAGATTGTTTTTCTCAATAAATTTCTGGTGTGACTTTTCATTGTCTACACTTACACCGATCACTTCATATCCGGCTTTACGTAGCTCTGCGTAATTATCCCGAAGGCTACAGGCTTGGGCCGTACAGCCGGAAGTGTTATCTTTAGGGTAGAAATAAAGGACGATTTTTCTTCCTTTATAGTTGTTGAGGCGTACCTCTTCACCCTTTTCATTGATACCCAGCAGTTCTGGGGCTTTATCTCCTACGTTCATTTTTGATGATTCTTCCAATAATAAATATGCCGATTGACTTACTTAGGGTTAGGCATAGCCAATAGGCATATTGTTATGTTGATTACAGTTCCAAATTTCCATCGAATACTTCGTGCCAAGGCAAGCCTTGTTTATTCAATTGTTCCATAAACGGATCCGGATTAAACTCTTCCACGTTGTTTACACCCGGACGTTCCATTCGCCTTTAAAGAACATCATGCACCGATCATAGCCGGTACGCCTGTGGTATAACTTACTCCTTGCATACCTGTTTCTTTATATGCCTCTTCGTGACTACAGTTATTATATACATAGTAAGTGCGTTCTTTGCCATCTTTCAGACCACGAATGCGGCAACCGATAGAAGTTTCACCTTCGTAATTTTCACCCAAATCTTGAGGATTAGGTAACACGGCTTTCAGGAATTGCAGCGGAACGATCTTTTGTCCATTGTAATCTATTTCGTCAATACGCGCCATTCCGATATTCTGAATCACACGCAAATGAGTCAGATATTCCTGACCGAATGTCATCCAGAAACGTGCTCGTTTGATGGTCGGGAAGTTTTTGACTAATGATTCCAATTCTTCGTGATACAACAGATATGAATCACGGGGACCGATGTTTGGATATGTCAGATCTTTATGAATTTCCAGTGGACCTGTGGTCACCCATTGGCCATTTTCATAATAACGTCCGTTCTGGGTGATCTCGCGGATATTGATTTCCGGATTGAAGTTTGTTGCAAAAGCTTTATGATGATTTCCGGCATTGCAGTCTACTATATCCAGATATTGAATCTCATCAAAATAATGTTTGGCGGCATATGCCGTATAAATACCACTTACTCCCGGATCGAATCCACAACCTAAAATGGCGGTGAGGCCGGCTTCTTTGAAACGTTCATGATAGGCCCATTGCCAACTGTACTCAAAGTGAGCTTCATCTTTAGGCTCATAATTAGCGGTATCCAGGTAGTTGACTCCTGCTTTCAGGCAGGCTTCCATGATGGTCAGGTCCTGATAAGGCAATGCAACGTTAATGACCATTTCCGGTTTAAAATCGTTGAAGAGTGCTACCAGTTCGTCCACATTATCAGCATCCACTTGGGCTGTTTTTATGTTGGGATTGCCGATGGCTTTCACGATGTCGTCACATTTTGACTTCGTGCGGCTGGCGATCATGATATCAGTAAATACATCGGCATTTTGTGCCACTTTGTGTGCTACAACGGTACCTACACCGCCTGCACCGATAATAAGAACTCTACCCATTTCTTTAATTAAGAATTTTAAATTAAGAATTTAAGAATTGTTGATGGAACAAATATACGGCATTATTTCAGAATATTCGACAATTTAAGTTTCTTTATTTAGCCCGGAGCAAGATGCCATTTTCAAATTCCAATATCTTTCCTCTATATAACCAGGTTTCAAAGCGAGAGTCTGTCCGAACTCTGATTTCTATCGGTTCTCCTATTGCTAATTTGCATTCTTCGGTTGTCATGCCCGGTTTTACTTCTCCTTTGGCAAGCATAAGCCAGTTGGAATCACTAATGTTTGGATATTTCTTTCGTATGTCGGAGAATCCGAAAAGGTCCTCTATGAAATCTTCATTTTTAAGGATCGGATCATATTTCAAATCTACTGTGACTTGATATGTGTTTCCTTGAATATCTGTCAGAAGGAGTGTAGCTGATGTTCCTGCCTTTTCAGGTTGTACATCTTTGATATGTAATGGGGTATAACGTAATAACTCTGTTTGCTTGACTCGAATTGTCTTTTGAGGATAAACAGACTGTCCGATGTATTTGGACTGGATAGACTCTCTGGTTTTGACATCCGGATTGGTGAAAGAAAATGCATTTGGAAAATAGTTTATTCTTTTTTCCGCTTGAAAATCTGCAGGTTCCATACCGGAGTTGGTCCTGGACATGGCTACATCAATATAATAAGAAACTCCCTTGCGGTCAATAAAAGTGATTTTTACCGGGAAGGACTTGTTACCGACATCTATTGTTGTAATTTTGACAGGTTCACCTTTCGCGATATTGACTTCTCTATATCCTGAATAGCTGTTGGCATCGTCTGTTTTTGCTATGGTAGTACGCGTATAGAGCGTTTTCCCAATTAATAATTCCTTGGCCTTGTTTACATCTTGCAGATAGACGAGGGCAGGGATGCTGGCATACGGATTTTGATCACACAAATCGTTCAGTTTGACATCTTTCATCTCATAATAGTATTTATGAGCTTCACACTGGAATATGAATCGGGAAGTATAAATCTTGCGATATACGTTTCATGTACAGTTTCTTCCGAACCGGTATATTCCAGCGTTTTACTTTTGAGCAAATCGTTGTCGACTTCTTTCCCATCTTCATATTTGCATAATATGGGGACGAATTCATCACTACTATCGGGGATGAACATAAACTTCATTCCGGGTGTCCATTTACATAACTGCTTTAAGGGGAAATGTGTTGTTATGAAATCCGTTTCTTCATCGGGTGATAGGGAGTCGGGGGAGGAGGAACTTGCAAAATGGCTGTTTTGTGCAAGTAATGTTCTGGTGGCTATCAAAAGAAGGAGTAATAAGGTTCTGAGGCGTCTTTTCATGATTATATTTTGTTAAATTGAACTATTCGTTTGTTTGTTCTGTTTATCTTAATTCGGCAAATGTATCAACTTTATGTTATTTTTTTATATATTTGCGCCGATATTTAACTTAAACAGTATGACAATGAAAAAAGTATTACTTTCAATTTGTATGGTGAGTGCAGTATTCGCTATGTCATCTTGCGGTTCGACAAAAGAAGCCGCTTCTTTATCATCTTTAATGGTGAATGGAATATCATTGAAGTGAATGGCTCGGCCATTGTGCCGGCAGAAAATCAGGAATTGCCGTTTATTGGTTTTGATACAGCTACGGGTAAAGTATATGGTAATAGTGGTTGTAACCGGATGATGGGATCTATAGATCTCAATTCAAAACCCGGTACTATCGATATGAGCCGATTGGGGAGTACCCGTATGGCTTGTCCGGATATGACGACAGAACAAAATGTGCTGAATGCATTGGGACAGGTGAAGAGTTATAAAAAACTGGGTAAACATAATATGGCTCTTTGCAACGCTTCCAATCGTCCGGTAGTCGTTCTTCAGAAGAAAGCTTCGGATGTAAGTTGTCTGCTTTGAATGGTGAATGGAAAATCGAAGAAGTGAATGGAGAAGCTATCCCTTCGGGCATGGAAAAACAACCGTTTATCAATTTTGACGTGAAGAAGAAGTCCATTCATGGCAATGCGGGATGTAATTTGATTAATGGAGGATTTGAAACAGATAAGGAGAATCCCCGTTCCATTTCTTTCCCTAATGTTATTTCTACTATGATGGCTTGTCCTGATATGGAAGTGGAAGGCAAAGTGATGAAAGCTATCAACGAGGTGAAGTCATTCGATGTGTTATCCGGAGGAGGTATCGGATTTTATAGTGCAGACGGAACACTGGTAATGGTACTTGTGAAAAAATAAAAAAAACGCTTGATGGAGGGACCTGCTCTCTTATTAGTGATATATTCAAACGCAAAGAGGATGCTTGTAAGCA
>ENA-OQIC01000728-OQIC01000728.1-human-gut-metagenome-genome-assembly--contig:-NODE-728-length-13688-cov-1.763734_pt1 | contig 13688 bp, 18 predicted proteins | sample MGYA00242572_ERZ504736 | MGnify/ENA primary metagenome ERZ504736 (study PRJEB26092, sample SAMD00036201) | human gut metagenome | host: Homo sapiens | study: EMG produced TPA metagenomics assembly of... | reverse complement strand
CAATTCTTCCGACCGCCAGAATTACACCTGCAAGAATTCCCGGTACTGCCGATGGCAGAACTACACAAAAAACTGTCCTAAGTTTTCCCGCTCCTAACCCAAAGCTTCCCTCACGGAAACTGTCTGGAACTGATTTTAATGCTTCCTCTGTCGTTCGGATGATCAGTGGAAGAATCATGATTGCCAATGTAAATGCCCCAGCAAGTAGAGAATATCCCCAGCCGAGTGTTGTTACGAAAAACAACAATCCGAATAATCCGTAAACAATCGACGGGATTCCCGACAACGTTTCCGTCGTAAGTCGGATGATTTCCACAAATTTATTTCCTCTCTTTGCATATTCTACAAGAAAGATTGCGGCAAAAATCCCAAGCGGTACTGCAATTACAAGCGATAACGCAGTCATTCCGATTGTATTTAACAGCGCCGGCATCAAAGATGCATTTTCTGAAGTATATTTTAATGCAAACAGATCTGGTGTCAGATGCGGAAGTCCTTTGATCAAATGTATGCAATCAAAAATAAGAGAACTGCAAAAGTTGCCACTGCTGACAACATCACAAGGAGCATCAAGATTAACGATCCAGGTCTTCGTCTGTAAGCACGAAGTTTTTGTCCAATTGTCTGCCTATTCATGTTGTGCCCTCCTGTTCAACAATGATACGGAAAGATTGATCAGCAGGATAAAGACAAATAAAACAACGGCAGTTGCAATCAGTGCCTCTCTGTGAAGTCCTGCTGCATATCCCATCTCCAGCACAATATTTGCCGTAAGAGTACGAACACCTCTCACAATCCCCGCAGCATTCTCGCCTGGTTTCCTGCTACCATGATCACTGCCATCGTCTCTCCGATCGCACGTCCGATCCCCAGTACAATTCCTGCTACAACACCTGATTTTGCTGCCGGGAGAACAACCGAAAAGATACTTCGCTCATGTGTCGCCCCCAGTGCAAGTGCACCCTCATAATAATGCGCCGGCACAGAACGGATCGCTGACTCTGTGACACCGATGATCGTCGGAAGAATCATCATTCCAAGTAAGATAGATGCAGTCAGAATGCTGCTTCCATTTCCACCCCAGTGAAATTTCTGGCAGATGTCTCTGATCAATGGCACAAGTACTACCAATCCAAAAAATCCATATACAACGGACGGGATTCCTGCCAAAAGTTCGGTAGCACCTTTCAGCACCGGATAGATTTTCTTTGGACAATATTTTGCCATAAATACCGATGTCAGAATTCCGATCGGAACTCCTAAAATAATGCTCCCGCAGTGACATAGATACTTCCCATGAATCATCGGGAGGATTCCGAAGATTTCATTGGTCGGCTTCCACCTCTCTCCGGTCAAAAATTCCATAAATCCAATTTCCTTCATTGCAGGAATTCCATTTGCGAATAAAAATACACAAATGAGAGCCACCGCCAGCACCGAAGTACAGGCGGCGATGAAAAACACTCCCTGCATGAACTTTTCTTTCCATGCTTCATATTGTTTTTCCCTCTTATCCATCTTTCTCAGGCTGTTTTGCAAGCAATTCCTGAATTAGTTTAACTCATCCCAAGCAAGCACTTCACCTGTATAGATTTCTTTTATCTGATCACTTGTGAGCTCATCCATCGGATTTGCTTTATTTACGATTACTGCAATTCCATCTGTTGCGATCACAGTTGCTTTTAACTGCTCTTTCTCTTCATCCTTCAACTCTCTGGACGCCATTCCAATATCACAGATTCCATCGATTGCAGAAGTCATACCTGTTGTGGAATCACTTGTCTGAATCTCAATCTCTGCACTTGTGTTCACTTTTAAATAAGCTTCTTTTAACTTCTCCATCACCGGTGAAATAGAAGAAGATCCTGCGACAACAATCTTTCCTTCTGGCTTGCTGCCCGCATATGGCTTCACATCATCAAGAGAAATATATCCATTATCAGATACGATTTCCTGTCCCTCTTCACTCAGAATGTAATCGATGAAATCTTGTGTCACTTCGCTTACTTCTTCCTTTGTAGCAATGTTAAATGGTCTTGCCACTTTGTAGGAACCATCTTTGATATTGTCTTCTGTCGCTTCCGCTCCATCTACTTCACAGCTTTTACACTGTCATCAAGAGATCCCAGAGAAATATAACCGATAGCATACTCATTGCCTGCTACTGTTGACATCATAACAGATGTACTGTTTGTAATATTTGCCTCTTCTGTTGTATTATCTATTTTATTTCCTTCATCGTCTTTCTCTTCAATTCCCAGCAGCTCGATGAATGCTCCTCTTGTTCCTGAACCATCTTCTCTTGATGTCACAGAAATATCATTTGCAGAGTCAAATGAAGTATCAGTTTCTCCACTTGCTTCCGTTTTTTCATTCGTTTCTATTTTTCCTTCTTCTTCACTGCTTCCGCAACCTGCTGCCATTGCTGCTGTCATAGATACCACTGCCATTACTGCTAAAAACTTTTTCATTTTCATACGATTTACTCTCCTTCAATCCGTCTTATTTTTCATTCTGCTTTCGTTTACAAGTGATACTATACTTGGCGATTGTTAAATTTAAAAACAGCCTTTTGTTAAATCTGTGTAAAATTATTTTACAAAAAAAGAAGCATGTCTTTTTACGGACACGCTCCTCTCATCATATCAAAACATATTCTTTTTTGATTAAGAAAGTCTCTTTTCAAAGTTTCCGACTGCTTCGCACCTTCTGTAAAGATCATAAATGCATTCGGATCAATCTCTGAGACAATTCTTGTGATCTCATTCTGTTCGTATTTCGAAATCATAACAACAAATACTTTGGAATCTTCCTTCGTGTAGGAACCTTTTCCTTCCCACTCCGTCACACCGCGGCGCATCTCATTCATAATCGCCTGCTCAACCCCATCCTTCTTTGTAAAGATCATCACACTGAGACTAATGTTCTGCACATGCACCCGGTCACACGTCATTGCCATCACGGTCGCATAGATCAACGAGTAAACTGTAATTTCTATATCAAATATCATAAAACAGATTCCATACACGAAAATATTCATAAGAATACTTACTTTTCCAACACTGAATGACGGGTATTTCTTCGCACATACCATTCCTAGTGTATCCTGGCCTCCTCCGGAGCTTCCCCCTCTCAGGATCATTCCTGTTCCGACACCAGCAACAAGCCCTCCGATAATACACGCCGTCAGATAGTCTTCAATGATCGGTGTATTGGGAATCGGAATAAATGTCATAAACAACGTCTCAATTGTTGTCGTGTAGACAGACAACCAGAAAAATCCCCTTCCAAGTACTTTCCATGCCATGAAAAACAACGGTACATTTAATAACCAGAAAATAATACCGTCAAGATTGATCCCGCTAAGCGCGGCAATCTTCAGATAGTCTACAAGAAATGTACGGATCAACTGAGCAATACCTAAGAAAGTTCCATTATATAAATGCAGCGGTAAAATAATAATATTAACGCCCGCAGCAAACAGAAGACTTCCAAATGTTGCCCAGAGAAGACGTACAGCCATTTTCTTGTTCTTCAATTTCTCCATTCCTTTTTTCCTCCTAACGTACTCTTAGAGCGTGCCGGGAAGTGCTCTGACGAACTCCTCTCTGACACGCTCTAAGTTATTTTATCATTTCCAGGAACGATTGCCAACTCCTATTTGCTATTCTTTTCAGATTCTATTACGATTCCTTCTCCCGCTCCGATTCCTGCAGGCACGCTTTGATTGCTTCATTGAGCGATAACATCTTCTCATCAAGCGCCGAGACCATATCCGCACATTCTCTTAAGTCTCTGCTGATATATTCCGGTGCGTTCCCTTCAAATTTGTAATAAATCTTATGCTCAAGACTTGCCCAAAAATCCATCGCGATCGTACGGATCTGAATCTCAACCTTCGTATCGACAACACTGTCCGATAAAAAATCGGTACAGAAACAAGCATATGATAACTCTTATATCCGCTCTCCTTCGGATTCTTGATATAGTCCTTGATCGACAGCACTTTCAAATCGCTTTGATTCCCGATCATACCTGCCAGCCGATAAATATCTGATGTAAAAGAGCAGATCAGTCTGACCCCCGCAATGTCATTGACATACTTAACCATATTTTCAATGGATGTCTCATGTCCATAGCGCTTCAACTTCTTTACAATACTCTCCGGTGACTTGATTCTAGATTTAATATGCTCAATTGGATTATACTTGTGTACATGCTGAAACTCATCATTTAATATTTCCAGTTTCGTTCCTACTTCTTTCATTGCGGCATTGTACAAAAACAATGACAGTCTTCCAACTATCCACATCCTCGTAATTTTTTACCACTGTTCTCATCACGTTCCTTCTCTCCTTGTATCCGAAAAATCATTTGATACAATTATTATAACATAGGATGATTTAATTGTCTTAAATTTCACAATTTTTTAATATTCTTTATACTTTTTCGTATGTTGTCCCATTTTCTCCATAGAAGAAAGATAAGCACACCCTGTCCTTTTCTTTACTCCTCAATAATATGAATTTCCAGATAGTCAAAGTCGATGGAATCCACAAAATTATCCTGATAAAATCTTGCCTTGTCATGTCTCTGAAATTCACTGATTGTATGATTCAGCCAAATTGGTTTACTCAGATCAAATTCGTAACAGATTTCATCTAATGCACGGAAAATTTTATGTGTCCTCGCATCTTCCTCCTCAATACAGATGACCGTATCGCGTACCATCCGGTTGTCTTTAAATATCTTTCCCCATAATCGAAACATCTCTTTCATCTCCTGCCATCAAAACTGTTATAGTATCTGGATCTGACACATCTGCATCGTAGACAGCGCCGCCTCGTGGCTCTCTGGAGTTACTCCTGCACAACGCGCTTCGATCCACAACAATGTCTGTCTCTGGAAGACGTGCTTTTAGAAGAAGTGCATTTGACACAACACAAATATCTGTGCAGAGACCGACAAGCTCAATGGATTCATACCCTTGCTCGGCAACATAATCAGCCAGAGCAATGCTTCCAAAAGTTTCCTTGTCAAAAATTCTGTCAGCATAAGGCTTCAGGCAGTCTATGATCTCCCAGCCTTCTGTTTCTTTGACACAGTGGATAACCGGAAGCGACTTCCCCTCTTTTGTCTGAAGGTAATCTTCTCCGTGGGTATCTCTTGTGAAAAGAAGTTCTGTCCCCATTTCCCGGGCAGCTTTTACTTTCTTCTCCACTGCTTCTACGATTTCCTGTGCCTCCTTTGTTCCAAGACTTCCATCTACAAAATCATTTTGCATATCCACAACGATCAGTGCCTTTTTCATATTCATTCCTCATTTCAATTTTTTATTTTTCTCAGCCATTTTTCTTCCCTTTTATTTTGAGATAAACCGCTGAAAAATACAAGCCTTTTCTAATGGAAACAACAAATTTTGTACATACCTAAAAACAGAGAGGCTTTTTACACCTCTCTTCCAGTTTTTCTATTCGTTACGTATTGCCGCAAGCGGACTTAACCTCATAGCACGCAGCGCCGGGAAATATCCTGCTGCCATCCCGACCAAAATTGCAAATCCAAGGGAAGCCAGAATAAGCCAAATTGGAATATATGAAATGTCTCCTTCAAATCCCATCGCACTTCCCATGCTTCCGGCAATTGTATTGATTCCAAATGACAGAAGCATACTCAAAATATTTCCAATCACACCTCCCAAAAGTCCGATGAAACCTGCCTCGATCAGAAACATCTGTTTGATATTTTTCAGACTGCACCCAAGTACTTTGATGACACCGATCTCCTTAGTCCTCTCATAGATGGACATCATCATCGTATTGGCAATTCCAATTGCTGCTACAAGAAGTGATACTGCACCAATTCCTCCAAGTACAGCCTGAATGATCGCAAACTGACTCTGCATGCTTTTTAAATATTCTGCATTGCTGTTCGCGGTGTATCCCATTTCTCGAATTTTGGCTGACACTTCCTCTACATAGTCAATATCATCTACCTGCACACAGGCGGACGAATATACAAATTCCTTATATGGCTTTCCAGACTTTGTCGTCGGCTGCCCGGGAATCGGCTTCGTTCCATACTCTTTTTTCAGAGAAGCAATCAGCGTATCCAGATCACAATATACATAATAAGAATGTGAATTATAGGTGTTTAAGTCTCCCTTCACCATCCCACTGGCATGGACAACATATTTTTTTGGCGCTTTTGCGCTTGCCTGGTTTCCTCCCTGCCCTTCATTCTTGCCAAGTGACTGTTCCAAAGAACTTGTTCCATTCTGTTTGGAAGCCAAATATGCATCCGAATCTAAGATTAAGAACAAAGAATCCTTCATGTAATCGATTTCTGGCAGTTTTCCGGTTTCCCAATATCCTTTTCCTGTATTTTTTTCATAAAGCATCTCAGGAATCAAATTACCGATGATCAGCTCCAAATTGGATGTCTTTGTCTCTGGAAGACGACTCCCCTCTATCAGTGGAATATTTTGCTCCTCCAATGCTTCCGACGCATTCCTCTCAAATCAATGTATCCCTCATAATTCCCTTTGAGAATCATCGCTGACATTGACAACACCGGAGACGCCATTTTCACATGTTCTATCTTACTCAACTCTTTGATGGCCTCATCTGTAATGTATTTTTCCGACTCCTGATCCTGATGCATCATATCACTGCTGATGATGACACCGCCTCCCCCATTATTCTTCCCAGTGACATCAATATTTGTAATCCCACCAGATTCCTCCACTTGCTTATACATGGATTTCTGCATGCCAAGTCCGAGTGAAATCATCACGACAATGGAAGCTGTACCGATCACCACACCGAGAACAGTCAGAAAAGTCCTGAGTTTTCTGCGCTTTAAATTTCCACTACTCATCCTCAGTAAGTCTATCAAACTCATCTGCCAAGCTCTCCTCCTCTTCTTGAAGCTTTCTTTGTTTTTTCTTCTTTACGATGATAATCGCAGCAATCCCTCCCGCAAGTATTACTACTGCAATCCCAACTGGCAGAATCGGAAATCCTTTCTTTTCCGGCTCTGTTTCAGGGCTAAATACCATTCCTGCATCTTCCTGTTTTGGAGTCACAAGAAGCTGAAATTCCTGTTCTGTCGAGTATGAGGCTCCTGCTTCGTCTTCATAAGTCACAATCATCTTCATTCTACCATCTCCGGTCGTCTCTTTCTCCCCAGTTACCATTCCATCAATAGCGGCAGAAGATCCTGATTCCACATGACCTACAAATACTTCTTTTCCTTTGATTCCTTCCCCCTCAAATTTCGCCTTTACATTATAAAGTTTGGTACGTCCAAGATTATAGATATTGCACATAATATTCGCTTCATCACCGACTGCGATTTCCGGCGAGCTGACTTCCACCTCACTGAACTCAAATCTCGCCGCCTGCTTGATCGGAATTGCAAGCGCCGCATGTCCCTCATACTGTGTTGCATTGCCATCCTGATATTTCATGGACAATTCAATACTGTATGGCTTTTGAAGCAAATCTGCCCGTGCATTCAGAGCAATCGCAATATCTTTCGTCCCTCCTGCCGGAATATGATCCAAATAGACAGAGCTGGATCCGGAAACTGGAAGAAATGCCGGGGCTGCTCCGCTTGACTCCGCGCCTTCCGCCGGAGCATTGAATTCAAAGAGCATATTGGAAACAGCCGTATCCTGAGAGGTATTCTGTAAATGTACAATCAGATTAAGTTACTTCCCGCAGGAATCTCTGCCGGATCTGTATTAAATCCGGACACGATAACACGTGGCACTCCTGTCTTTGTCTCACCTCCACCAGATACAACCTCTCCTCCATTATATACTCCGCCTGCATCGTACGGATAAGAAACGGATCCATTTTGTTCCCCACTTCCCTGGTCTTGCTGGTCAGGCTTTTGCTGCCCTGGATCTTGCTGATTCTGGTTTTCCTCTTTGACATCCGTTTTCAAAAAAACACTTTGTTCCGAAATCGTACCTTCCGCACATGTCAGATCAAATTTCAATTTGTAGTAGCGAGATACTACATCCTGCCGTGCAGTAAATGCATAAGATACTGCCTTTGTCTCTCCAGGTGCGATTGCATCCACTGTCTGTGTATAATTTTTGTTTTCAATCTCAAACGGCCACGCGTCTGTATTTGCTTTTACTCTCGGAGTCACGTTGACACAAGTCAACGGTGTATTTCCTGTGTTTGTGAAATTTAATAATAAATTTTTTGTCTCCCCCGCCCGGTAGAGAAGGACATCGCTTTCATTTCCTTCAATCTGGGATGTCATCTCCAGACCAATCTGCGTTTGTCCCTCTTCCGTTGTCATCATTTCCTTTTCTGTATTCAGTTCCTTTGCATACACTTCCGCAGGCAACACCATTGCTGCACAGAGAAGGAATGCTGCCCATCTCTTTTTGCTTCTCATTGCTTTCTTTCCTTTCCACTCTCTTCTGATTTTTCTTTCCCTTGTTCCCGATTATCAACGATCTTTACAATCTCCCCGTCAATAATATGGAACACTCTGTCTGCATACTCTGCAAGATGATTGTCATGCGTGACCATTACCAGTGTCTTCTTCTGCTCCTTAACTACTTTCTGCATCAAACGCATCACCTCTTCTGACGTATGCGAATCCAGATTTCCTGTCGGTTCATCTGCAAAATAATCTTCGGATCCACTACAAGAGCTCTCGCTACTCCGACTCGCTGCTGCTGTCCGCCCGACATTTGATTCGGCAGATGCTTTTTATGCTTTTTCAAATTGACAAGATCAAGCATCTCATTAGCAATCTTCATCCGCTTACTTTTTGGCACCCCTCGGAAGCTCAGCGGCAATGCCACATTTTCTACTGCATTCATCGTCCCGATCAAATGGAAAGACTGAAATATAAAACCTACGTTCTCCCTGCGGAATTTTACAAGTCCATCTTCATTTAACTTTTCCATATGAACGCCATTGATAATCACCTCACCCTTGGTTGGTTTTTCAAGTCCTGCAAGCATATTTAACAGTGTTGACTTTCCCGAACCGGAAGTCCCGACGATTGCACAAAACTCTCCTTCATAGATACTAAAATTCACGCCATTTAATGCACGCACGATACTGTCTCCTACACGGTACAACTTAAACAAGTGTTTCGCCTCAATGATCTTCTTCACTTCACTGCTCCTTTCTCTGCATCGGTCAAATCCATGCGTTTCTTTCACTTCCACACCACATGACCAGACATCCATGCACTCCCATATCCTAATAATACTCTCAATTCTGTAAAAAAGAAAAAACATTACACTCACTTGAAATTATGATACCATATCATACAATATTTTTTATTTATAAATATTTAATAATTTCTTAATTTCATATCACGATTTTAATAGGTTTTCAGGCACTTTTGTTACTAACGTGTTACTAACGCGTTTAATATCTTCCTGTTTCAAAAAAGAGAGCCTGTTTCCAAGCTCTCTTGATAATATTTTTTCAATTTTCATTGCCCCACTTTTTATACTCTTCCCAGTCTTTTTTATTGAGTATAATTTCAGAATAATAGAACTCCTTATTCGGTATGATTTTTGTAGTATTTTAATTTATTGCTCATATCTTATTATACCACAGATTACGGACTCTTCGGATTTCGTTTTCTGATTTTGTGGCATAAAAACGGAGTCACTGCTCCATAGTGATTCCTCATCTATTTTGCAGCAACTCCTATTTTCATTTTATATTTAGTTTTCCGGATTCATAATTTCTTCTGCAATATTTCTTGCATGATCTGAAATTCTCTCCATAGAAACGAGCGTATCTAAATAGAAGATACCCGTCTCTGCATTACACTGATTATTTGCAAGACGTTTGATATGTTTATTTCTCAAACGTACCTCCAGATCATCTGCAAGTGTTTCTTTCTCAATCACTTTCACTGCTTTCTCTGAACTCTTCTCAAAGAATGCCTCCTTTGCGTAAAGATAACTTTCCACACAGACGTCCATCATCTGTTTGATCTCTTCTGTCGCAATTTCTGAGAATTCTAGCTTTCTCTCGCGCATCGCCTCTGCGCACTCTGAAATGTTCTCACAGTAGTCACAGATCCGTTCCATATCTGATACGACTTGGAGTAAATGTGCCACATCTTGATGTTCCTTCTCACTGACCTGAAGCGCTGTGATCTTAATAGCATAATCTGTAATTCCTGCACTAAGCTTATCTACAACAGACTCTTTCTCCTTGATACTTTTTATCGTCTCTTCGCTCTTTGTAAAGAGCACTTCCTTAGATTCTTTCAATGTCTCTGCAACAATATTTCCCATTCTTACAATCTCTGTCACGGTAGACTGTAATGCAATACCTGGTGTCTGAAGCATTCTGTCATCCAGTAATACAACATCGTCTTCCTGTGTACACTCTTCTACACGGCCAAGTTTCTTTGCCAATGTGATAATCCAGTTGGATACCGGGAAAAGCAATACCGTTGTTCCGATATTAAAGATTGTATGAACAGTACTAATCTCTGTCTGGGTGATCAAATTTTCTCCCAGAGCCGGATTCATAACTGTAAAGAATATAATTGCCACAATACTGAAAATCACAGTACCGATTACATTGAACAGCAAATGCATCAATGCTTGCTGTCTTTGCATTTCTCTTTGCTCCAACACTGGAAAGCATCGCTGTCACACATGTACCGATGTTCTGTCCCATAATGATATAAACTGCTGCACTCATCGGAACAAGTCCTGCTGCTGCAAGACTCTGAAGGATTCCGACAGATGCAGAAGAACTCTGGATCACAGCTGTCACAATTGTTCCTGCAAGAATTCCAAGGAATGGATTCTTTCCAAGTGTCACAAAAATATTACAAAATGCTTCTGATTCTTTCAGCGGAGAAACTGCTCCTGACATTGTAGAAATACCGACAAATAAAATACCAATCCAACAATGATACTTGAAATATCCTTTGCGGAACGTCTCTTTCCTGTCAGCATGATCACCACACCAATAATAATTGCGATTGGTGCCAAATTCGCCGGGCTTAACATCTTTGCCCATTCCACACTCGATACAAGCCATCCTGTGACAGTTGTACCAATGTTGGCTCCCATAATAACTCCCATTGCCTGTGTCAGGTTCATGATTCCTGCATTTACAAAACCAACAACCATAACAGTTGTAGCTGATGAACTCTGAATCACAGCCGTAATAAATGCTCCAAGCAATACCCCAAAAAACTTGTTCTTCGTCAAAACTTCGAGCAAAGATTTCATCTTATTGCCAGCAGCATTTTCCAGTCCCTGTGCCATAATCTGCATACCGTAGATGAACATTCCAAGCCCACCTACAAACGGAATAATAATGCCAGTGTAATCCATAGGCTTCCTCCTCATAACTAATACATTTTAAATTCACCTTTTTACCATAACATTATATTCGACAGAAAACAACATCTTTTACTATTTTTCTACTTTTTCATTTTCGGCTCAAACACAAGCGAACCAAGGTATCCAAATACAAGTGCCGCCGAAATTCCTGCAGCGCTCGCTGTAAATCCTCCGGTAAAAATGCCGATCAGACCATCCTTTCGGACTGCCTCTTTGACTCCTTTCCATAACAGATTTCCAAATCCGAGCAGCGGAACACTTGCTCCCGCTTTTGCAAAAGAAACAATTGGCTGATAAATATTTAAAAATCCAAGTACCGCGCCAGAGCACACGAGCAATACCATCACTCTCCCCGGCATTAATTTTGTCCGATCAAGTAAAATCTGCACAAGTGCACAGATCAATCCTCCCACCAAAAATGCTTTGACATAATCCACAATGTTTCCTCTCTTTCTCACACATTCCTAATTCATCAACAATGTTCCAGCACGATGCCATGTGCAATGCCCGGGACACTTTCCCCTTCATTGAAGCTGACTGTTGACATGAGTGCCCCTGTCGGTACAAACAACACACGTCTCCATTCTCCGCTCTCAATTTTTGGAAGAATATATGCTGCCAGTGTCACCGCCGCACATCCGCATCCGCTTCCTCCTGCATGCGTGTCCTGCCTTTGCTGATCAAAGATTGTCATTCCACAATCCATATGATTCTGCTTGATATCCTTTCCTTTTTTTCTCACAAGATCAAACAAAATCGTCTGCCCTACATACCCAAGATCTCCGGTAATGATCCGATCATAATCGGTTTCCTGTCTCCCAAAATCTTTTAGATTCTGCAAAATCGTATCACACGCCGCCGGAGCCATACATGCTCCCATATTTTGCGAATCCTTAAGCCCATAGTCAACAATCTTTCCAACGGTTACTCCTGACACTCTCACATGACTCCGTTTCTTTCCTATTAAAAAGGCGCCGCTCCCTGTTACAGTCCAATGGGCAGACAGCGGCCTCTGACTGGCATATGCCAGCGGAAACCGGAATTCTTTCTCTGCACTTCCAAAGTGGCTCGATGTCACCGCAAGCATGTATTCTCCATACCCCGCCGCCACTGCCATAGATCCAAGTGCAAGTGCTTCCCCTGAAGTAGAGCAAGCCCCATAAAGTCCAAACATAGGAATCTGAAGTGCCTCCACTCCCATGGAAGTTGCAATTCCCTGCCGCAGCAAGTCTCCCCCGTATAAATATCGAACCTCTTTGGCATCAATTCCTGCTTTTTCCAATGCCAGAACGCACGCTTCCTTCTGCATTCTGCTCTCCGCTGCTTCCCATGTCTGTTCCCCAAACAGGTTGTCCTCCCCCGCCATATCAAACAGGTTTCCAAGCGGTCCTTCAAATTCTTTTTTCCTACAATCGACCCGGCGCTGATCACATATGGCGCCTCCTGAAAATAGATACTCTGACTTCCTCTTACCATTGTCATACAATCACCCCGACTTTCAATAACAGATAGTAAATCAGCCCCAATCCCCAGGATGTCACAATCCCATATAAAATAACCGGGCCTGCAATCGTAAATATTTTACATCCGATTCCAAATATCTGTCCTTCTTTTTTATATTCGATTGCCGGAGCCGCCACGGAATTGGCAAATCCGGTGATCGGTACGAGCGCCCCTGCGCCTCCCCATTTTGCAATCCCCGGATACAAATTCCATCCGGTGAGAAGTACACTGAGCAAAACTAACATGAGTGATGTCCATGTTCCGCTGATTTCTTTCTGTGCATCCTGCATTTTTACAGAAATTCATAAAAAACTGCCCGATCACACAGATGGTTCCGCCTGTCACAAATGCTTTTGCCATATTCAGATAGACGTTGTGCACTGGTGTCTTTGTTTTGACATAATCCTGATATGCCTTTTCCTTCCTTTTTTCTTTTCTTGTTCGTCCATTGTCCTTCCCTTTCTTTTCGTTTTATTCTGAATCTATCTGTTTGTTTTCTTTCTTTTCTCATCTATTATCCCCAGCCTTTCCAGAAATAAATCAGCGAACCAATTCCTTTTCCAAATGCTATTCCCGCAATAATATAAGGAATTGCCCGGAGAAGCTTCACTCGTCTGATAAAAATTGGGAAAATATTCAAAATTTCTGCCAAGGTCATTGCCCAGCACCCTACAAAAATCCCCCCAAATACACCGAAAATCGGAACAAGTATCTGGCCATAAGGAATTGTGACCGGAAATAAATAGAACAGATTGCCAAAGATTCCTCCAAGTGCGATGGATTCTTCATAAAGAAGCACGCAATTTCCGGTATGTGTACG
>ENA-OQIC01000726-OQIC01000726.1-human-gut-metagenome-genome-assembly--contig:-NODE-726-length-13693-cov-1.581970_pt1 | contig 13693 bp, 17 predicted proteins | sample MGYA00242572_ERZ504736 | MGnify/ENA primary metagenome ERZ504736 (study PRJEB26092, sample SAMD00036201) | human gut metagenome | host: Homo sapiens | study: EMG produced TPA metagenomics assembly of... | reverse complement strand
TCGATTCTATAGCCTCAAGAAGAGCGCCACCACCTGTAGAACGTAAGATACGCCGTTAGCCAAACCGAATTTGTTAACGCAAGCAACAGAGTCGCCACCACCTACTAAAGAGAAAGCGCCGTTCTTCGTAGCCTCAACGATAGCCTCGCCAACCGTACGAGATCCGTGCGTAAAGTTCTCGAACTCGAATACACCCGTAGGACCGTTCCAAAGGATCGTCTTAGAGTTCTTGATAACGTCAGCGTAGATAGCCTCGGTCTTCGGACCTATCGTCAAGACCTTCCCAACCATCAGGAATCTGATCTACCGGAGCGGAAATCAGTCTTAGCGTCGTTGCTGAAATCGCAGCGATCTTAGCGTCAACAGCCAATACCAAGTTTACGCCTTTTCTTTTCGCTTTCTTTGATCAAATCAAGAGCAAGATCCAGCTTATCGTCCTCGCAGATAGACTTACCGATCTTACCGCCTGCGCTTTCGTGAAAGTATAAGTCATACCACCCGTGATGATCAAGTTGTCTACCTTGTTCAACAAGTTCTCGATGATCTCGATCTTGGAGGAAACCTTAGAACCACCCATGATAGCGGTGAACGGACGTTGGATGTCGTTCATAACCTTATCGACAGCCTTCACTTCTTTCTCCATCAAATAACCGAACATCTTGTTGTCCGTATCGAAGTAGTCAGCGATCAAAGCCGTAGAAGCGTGAGCACGGTGAGCGGTACCGAACGCGTCGTTTACATAGCAGTCAGCGTAAGAGGCCAATCTCTTCGTGAACTCTTTCTGGCTTTCTTTAACGGCTTTCTTGGCAGCCTTCTTCTCCTCGTCAGAAGCGTCTTCAGCCAAACCTCTTGGTTTGCCTTCTTCCTCAGCGTAGAAACGAAGGTTCTCAAGCAACAAAGCTTCGCCCGGTTGCAAAGCGGCAGCCTTAGCGCCGGCTTCTTCGCCAATACAGTCGTTTGCAAACTGAACATCTACGCCTAACAACTCAGAAAGGTGCTTCAATATGTGCTTTAAGGAGAACTTATCAGTAGCGCCTTTCGGACGACCTAGGTGAGAACCGATAATTACGCTACCACCATCCGCTAAGATCTTCTTTAATGTAGGAAGAGCGGCACGCATACGAGTGTCGTCGGTGATGTTGAAGTTTTCGTCCAATGGAACGTTAAAGTCAACTCTTACAAATGCCTTTGCCGGCAAAATTGAAATTGTCAATTGTTTGCATAACTATTGTATTTAATGTCTGTATTAAAATGTTCCTTTAATCGCTTGCAAACTTACATAAAATATTTTTATTTGACCGTTTGCGCTTGCTTTAAATTTTATACCAATTTGAAACGTAGCCGTAATCTCCCGTCAGCATAGTCGTAATTCAACAGCTTGAAATGTCCGATCTCGGATGTATTCGCCACGTGCGATCCGATACATGCGCAGGCATCGTAATCGCCTATGCGTACGATACGTAATGTGTCGCTGGCATCATCGGGCAATTTACTTAAATCCACGATACCGCCGGCCTTTTCTTTTGGCATGAACTCGATGGTTACGGGCAGGTGCCGGTCGATCACCTCGTTTATCTTCTTCTCAACCTCGGCCATGACCTCCGCGCTGGGCTCTTCCGCCAATAGATAATCGCATTTAGACTTCTTCCTCTCTATGTGTGCGTTCTTGGATCTGGGACATCCGAACATCCGTACCATTGTCTGGTTTAAGATATGTTCCGCCGTGTGCATAGGAGGATACTCTTGCTTGTTGTGTTCGTTCAGTTGGATTTCTTGTTTCATATATTTGATGTTTTGATTGTATTTCGTGAAAAATATGCTCAAATGTACGAAATAAATCTTTAGTTTTGTAAAGTCATAGAAAACACCTTAAAGGAACGATATGCCAGCTAAGCGCTTATTTGGAATAATTCCATCATATTTCTCTTTGTTACCTGTATATCATGTAAATCCTCTACAGACTTATCGGAGGAGAAGCGTATACTCGTGATTCAATCTTACGAAAACATTTTCCCGCCTATGAGAAGATGAAGGAAATCATGTCGAGTGATTTGCGGAAGAAGGGGATACATGCGAGTGTCTATTCTTTTTATTTGGATTGTGAGCAATATTCGGAGAAGCAACAGCGACAGAAATTATTCAAGAAACTGAATGAGTTATCGACATGGAACCCGGATATTATTCTGGTCAATGACGATCAAGCCTTGAACGCTTTGATAAGTAGCAGGCATCCCCTCGCTAAATCGATCCCGGTCGTGTTTATGGGGGTTAGTTATCCCAATATCCCGATCATCCGGAAATATCCGAATATGATGGGCTTTTATGATAAACCGGATTATAAGAGGAATATAGAATTGATACGGCGGCTTGTTGGTAATTGCATCGTCATAAGAGTCTCGGACGATACCTTTCAGGATAATATGATGCTGGCGGACATGAATGCGCAGATTCAGGATATTTGTGCCGTGAACAATATATATTCCTTGGATCGGGTACGTTTATCCGGAAAGAACGGGATTTCGATATCGGATATACCTAAGATAAAGCCGGATACGATGTATATAAGCACACTCAGATACGAAATCGGCGAATGCCTGATTAAGGGATTCGGCGAGAATTATTATAATAAAGCGTATCTGGCAACCAAGAGGGATTATATGACAATCTCGTTGGGGCGGCTCAGCGCCTTTCCATGTTTCTCCGTGATCAATGAGTTGATCGGAAATCAGAATGGCGTAGTTGGCGGGTATGTAACTGTCTTTAAGGATGAGGTAGAGGCAGCTGTAAACCGGGTCGTCTCTATCTTGAAAGGAACGCCCCCGTCCGATTTTCCGCAAATCGAAGAGAGTAACAAGGCTTATGTTTTTGATTACGGTGTGTTAGAACGTTGGGGCATTGATAGTAGTAAATTGCCGGAAGGAGCTATTATCGCGAATATGCCGTTTGTCGTTCAATATAAATATTATATATGGGCTGCCGGCTTTATTCTGGTGGTGATGTTGCTTCTGCTTTTTAGTTACCAAAGAAAGCGATATATACAGGAGGCTTTACATAAGAAGGATGCGCAGGAGAGTTAAAAGGGTAGAAGACTTTTCTTTCTTTTGCGTTGGATAGCGGCAACATTTTCGCTTTTCGGTATAGCAAAGGGGTATTCGAGTTTGATAATAGATTCTACCATTATTTAGGTATGCCCTGTGTACCGATGAAAATCGAGGAGTTTCAGGATGCTATACATCCTGAAGAACTGGATAATTTCCTTCGAGACCGGAATCTGCTGGATAGTGGCTTTCTTTCCCGGAAAGTGACGCAACGTCGTTGTAACTTTAATAAGAAGGGGTATGAGTGGTGGGAATTTCGCTATGCCCAAAATAAGAATGAGAAAGATTCGGTTTCCGATGACGAAGCTGTTGAGGTAAGTGGCTTATGCTTGAATATCCAGCGGATAAAAGACACGGAGAATAGCCTTATAGCCGCCCGCCGGAAAGCGGAGGAATCCGATCGGATGAAATTAGTCTTTCTGGCGAAATATGAGCCATGAGATACGTACGCCTCTGAATGCGATCGTAGCTTCTCCCAATTGCTCAATTCGGATATGCCTTTGGAACCGGAGGAAAAGGCGGAGTTTATAGATCTGATTACCAAAAACAGTGACCTGTTGCTTAAGCTGATCAACGATATCTTGGATCTATCACGCATAGAATCCGGTAGCATGTCTTTCTCTTATGAGAACCTCGATCTGAGTAACTGATGGGAGATATCTTCCATACGCATCAATTGATGATGCCGGAGGGAGTGGAGTTAAAGATAAGGGTTCCCCATGAACCTCTTATCATCCGTTCGGATCATTTCCGGTTGACGCAGGTTTGTACCAATTTCATTAATAATGCGGTGAAGTTTACCGCTAAGGGATATATCGAGATCGGATACGAACTTAGCGCAGATGGAAATCGATCCTTATTTCCGTGAAAGATACGGGTAAGGGCATTCCTGATGATAAAAAGGAAAAGGTATTCGAGCGTTTCCAGAAACTGGATGAGTTTGCTCAAGGTACAGGCTTGGGGTTAGCGATCTGCCAGAGTATCGTTCATACGTTTCATGGAAGCATATCGTTGGAATCCGAGGTTGGCGTAGGTAGTAAGTTTACGATCTCGCTACCTTATACCCCGGGATTGGAGCTGGAGGAAAGAACTTAATTACCTTCGATGAATCGTTTATTGGCTCTCGCTTCTTCCTGCCATTGGGGGATGACGGTTTCTAAAACTTTTGTTTGGCCTGTTGCTCGGCTTCCATATCGAGGCCGATATATTGCTGGGCTTTCGCTTTTGTGGAGATATCCGGCATCGGAACATCTTGGGTATAGCCTAGCTGCGCTAAGACCTTCATGATCTGGATGCGGGCTTGGGTAGCCTTATCGAGTCCGCTGCCCAAGATACGTGTGACTTCTTGGGGCGCGTGGAAAGCCGCCCCATGTGAGGCCACGGCGAAGTCCCAACGCCATTGTGCCTGCCGGAGCAGTTTTAATACGTTTTTCATTTGAGATTCCGTAGCGCCTTTGTCCCAAGCGAATTTCGCTTCTATATGGCTTTGTCAATTCTTCCTCTACACGCATGCGTATGGCGTAGACTTTGTTTTGCCGTTCATAAACATCCTTGCGTAAGGTCTCCTCACTTTCCCGGTGGCAGGCTTGGCAAGTACGGTCTATCATCGCCAACGGGCTTTTGATATGATGGTTGTTGTACCGGTTCTCATCTTCCCCGACAGCAGGCATATGGCATTCTCCGCAGGAAACGCCTCTTTGCCCGTGAATGCCCATCTGGAATAACTCGAAATCCGGATGTTGCGCCTTTATCAAATGTGCCCGGCTTAATTTATGGGTGAAATCGGTGAAGTTTATGCTATCGTAATAGGCTTCTATATTTTCTACCGTATAACCTTGATCCCAAGGTAAGGTTAGTATACGATCTTCTCCTTGGAAATAATATTCGGCGTGGCATTGGGCGCATACTAGAGATCGCATCTCTTGCTCGGTTGCGTCCTCTATACGTAATCCGTTGCGCTTATAGGCACTTTTCAAGAATGAGCGGGTCACGCGCAATCCCATGCTTTGCGGTTCATGGCAGTCTGCGCATCCGATTGGATTTACGATCTCGTTGCCTAGCTCCGCCCATTTCTTCTTATATAAGGTCTTGGCATCGGTGGTCGTTAATAAGCGGGGTATGTCCGGACTTTTACATGCCCAGCATGCGGCAGGCTGGGGGCACTCGTCGGGGTCATGGGAGAGCCGGTCCGCAGGCTTTTGTATAGATCTTCTATGGAATACATATGCCTCTGGGACTTAGATAATCTTTGGAGAAAGCGTATCCTGCCCATAATACCACCATTACGGGATGTTCGGCCAAGATATCAGCTTGTTGGTTCCCATTAAACAAACTGCGGAAAGTCGTGTCCGAGGTTTGTTTCCAACTTTGGTACTCATTGGAATAACGAAGGTCTATAGAGTCGCTGTTTTGTTGATCTATTGGCTGATCATCGGTATCGTCGATGAATTTGATGCTATCTTGTCCGGTAACAGTGTACGTAAGATCACTAATACGATAATGACGATTAGACTTATGGCTATAGAAGTTTTATAGTGTGCTTTCAAGTGTTTACCTTTTATCTTAAATAAAATATTCTTTGTATTAACTGCGAATATATGAATAATAATGATACGACCGGTAGAAATTGAAAAAATCCTTATTTCATTGCTTCCGAAGACGCTGGATGAAATAAGGATTCTCAAGTGACTCGCATAGGATTCAAACCTATAACCTTCTGATCCGTAGTCAGATGCTCTATTCAGTTGAGCTAAGGAGCCAAGATATATTCTATTGCTATCTTCGAATGGTGACCGCGACAGGATTCAAACCTGTAACCGCTGATCCGTAGTCAGCTACTCTATTCAGTTGAGCTACGCGGCCATTGTTTCGTGATTGCGAGTGCAAAGGTACGTTTTTGTTTTAAATATGCAAACGTTTCGACTACTTTTTGCGAATTTAATCTAACATTTTTGGATTGAAGATCAGATAACCAATGTTTAAGCCAAGTTGAAATTCTCCTTCGGATAACTGTATCCGTTGGCGTACAGACTTATACATAAAAATGGCAATTGCAATACGACCGCCGCTTCACCCATATAATTAAACGAGTGCAAAAACTTACCATAATGTGGGATTCCGACATACGGGTTGTTTTCCGGCACCGTCTTTTGTATTTCATAGAGCGGAGCGAAGCCATACATATCCAACCGGAAGTGCAGAAGCTTGCTTAACTTCAAGATCGGGGAAAGCCCGAAAGCCACATATTGGTTCGCCCGGAACGCCTCGTTGAATACAATCTCGCTATGGGGTGTCGGGGTAAACGCCGGGGCCTGTAATACGCTAGCCGTATAGTTATTCATGAGGTTCTTGCTGGATATGACCATTTCCGCCAAATAACCTAAGTTGAAACGGTTGCTCAGCGTCTGGTATTGGTTCCAGCGCCCTTTCAGTTGCAGCCAGCTATGCACTTTGCGACCAATCGGGGCTTCCGTCGTGGCGGAAGTGGGGGATGGAGTGTACTTCTCCGTACCGGTTACGTATTGGGCGATTAGGAATTGCTGTTTTCCGCTTATCGGGTATTGTTTGGCGTTGAGTGAGTTTTGCTCGATACTTAACGAACCGCTGAATAAATCGTACCAGCTATGGTCGAAAGAGGCGTTCGGGAAAGGTATCGTGGTGCTCTGCAAATAGAAATCGTTCAACCGTCCGTAGGCGAACCCGATCTCGCTTTCGCGTGGTTGAGGAAGGGGAAGCCTAATTTTAGTTTCATGTACAGTTCTTTCTGCTTAATCATGGCGGGCACTATATCCTCATAAAAGAGGGATTGGCTTTCCGTATATTTCTTGTCCGAGAAGACTCCTTGCCAATTTAAATAAGTGGGGATTTGCGTTTGCAGGTACATCCGGCCACTCAACATGACACCACTAAAGGAGTTACCCACTTGAAAGTTCGAGTTTACGTCGGCGGCGAACCGTCCCAGATATTGATACCCCAATCCTAGGTATAATTGATTCGCTTGATGAGACGATACGTTTCCACCGAAGCCAACCGTGATCTCTTCTTTCATCTTCACGTCCAGATAAAGATCGAATTTCTTCTCTTTCCGGTTATAAACGGCATGCGGCATGATTTCCCTAATCTTGGAATAGGTCAGCATCTTGAAATAAGCCCGCTTGAACTCTTCCATGGAGAACTCGTTATTGATATCCCTGTGTAATTGGGCCTCTATGTATTTACGCTGGGCCTCGGATACGCCCGTCACGTAAATATTGCGGAAGATCAGCGAGGGAAGGTTCTCTTTATAGGCTTTTCTTCTTTCGGTAACCTCATTTAACGGCACTTCCCGGGGAACCCGTTGCTTGATGGAGTCGATCATGGAAGGTACGTTTATAACCGATGTCCATAAGCTCCTTGCCTTTCTGGAAATCCAATAAGGAGACGGTAGGGAAACTGAATTTAATCATCATGCCATCTTCTTCCGGTACCTCATAGTCGGTCTTTTGCATGATCATGGTCTCGATCTGGTTATAAGGATCTCCGAAGGCTTTTTGTTCCCTCCCGATACTGTCGATCCGAAAATGAAATCCGGGTGGAACGCGTCTTTCATCGGGCCTACCGGGAAATTATCGTAGATACCTCCATCGAATAAAGGAATACTGTCTTTCCATATGGGCTGGAAGAAAAACGGGAAAGTCATGGAGGCACGTACGGCGTCTCCCAGATCCCCATTCTTAAAGATGATCGGCTTTTTGGTATATATATCCGAGGCCACGCAACGGAAAGGGACAAACAGGTTGTCGAAATTCCACCCCGCCTTTGCCGTCGCCTGCGAGAACAAGGCCATGAACGCCTGATTCATCTGTATGGGATTGATCAAGCTTTGCGGTAAGAAGCTAGCCTTGATCTGTAGGGAATCGGACATGTCGATGGAGAAATGCGCGAATTCCGGGGTCGGGTAAGGCTCCTTGAAATAATAGGTATATTGCTCCTCCACCGTACCTGTTTGCCAATAGGCGAACTCCTTGGAAAGCATCAGCTCCAGCATCTCCTCGGGGGAATATCCCATGGCGTATAAACTACCGATAATCGCCCCGATGGAGGTACCGGTAATGTAATCGATCGGTATATTATTTTCTTCCAGCGCCTTGATCACTCCGATATGTGCCGCTCCTTTGGCACCGCCGCCACTGAGTACCAACTACTTCTGGGCGGAAACAATCTGAATGGCAGCAAGGAATAAGGCTATGATAACGGTTATTTTCCTCATATGAACCCAATCTGTTTTTCTTCTCCAAATGTAAGAAGTATTTCTTTAGAAACATAAACATTTTGTTTTTTCGTATTGTTGAGTTATCAATACAATTAAAACAGATGATGTTATGAAAGAGAAAGAATTGAATAGGGAAGAGCGGAATAAGACCGTTATGGAGACCGGTGCTTTGGTCATGGCTGAGTTTTATGCGGATTGGTGCCCTCATTGCCAGAAAATGATGCCGATCGTGAAGGAGTTCAAGGAATTGGAGAAAGGAAAATTAGAAGTGGTACAAATCAATATCGAGGAGGAGAGCGCTCTTGCCGATTTGTATACGGTGGAATCGATTCTACTTTTATCCTGCTACGGAAAGGGGAGGCTTTGTGGAGACAATCCGGCGAGATGAGCTTGGATAGGTTACGGAAAGTGGTCGAGGATGTCGTGGGCTGAAACTAAAAAAAACGTTCCCCGAGAAGGAACGGTTTTTATATATGTGAGGATTGGTTTATCCGATCAGTTCTACGCTACGTTTGATGAATTGGCTTAAGGCCTCTCCCTTCAGCATACCGTTTCCTAACAAAGCAAGGTCGATCAACTGACTAACTGTCTTGTTCGTGCCGGCGTACTCGGCCAGAACTTGGTTGCGTTGCTCACGAAGCTCATCCAGCTTATGGTCGGTGTTGGTCATATCCTCTTTCTCTTGCGCCGTGATCTCATCTTCTTTCTTTTTGCTTTGAGCCTCACGTAAGTCGCTTGACGAGCCTCCCATCCTTTGATATCGCTAAGGATCGGTTTTAACTTCTCGTCGCAAGCTTGCTCCTCTTCAGTTAATACTTTCTTGATCAACGGATGATCCGTATTCAATACGAAGTTGAAGCTATCCGGCATCTCGCCATAGAAAGACATACCCGGTTGCATAGCGGACATCTCACGCATTCTTCGCATATACTCGCTTTGTGTCAACATGACAGGGTTCGCGTTTTCGCCCAATGCCTCGAATGTTACGTAGAACTCGGTCTTGTTCAATTTCGGCATCTGACTCTTGAATACTTCCTGCATGGCCGTTTTCTGCTCCTCGCTCAAGGTTACCTTACTCGAGTCTTCCTTGCGGATCAGGTTATCGATCGTATCGCTATCCACACGAACGAAGCGGCTCTTCTCGAACTTCTGCTCCAATTGTCCGATCAAGTGTACATCCAATTGTCCGTCCATTTCCAAGATGCTGTAACCTTTGTCCTTTGCGGCTTGTATATAGCTGTATTGCTCGTCTTTATTGGTGGTATACAGATAGATTAAGTTACCCTCTTTGTCTGTCTGGTTGTCCTTGATTAAGTTCTTGTATTCCTCGAAAGTGAAGTATTTGCCTTCGACGTCCTTGAATAAGGCGAACTTAACCGCGCGGTCGTAGAACTTCTCATCAGTCAACATACCATATTGGATGAATAGTTTCAAGCTATCCCATTTCTCCTCGAACTGCGGGCGGTCGTTCTTGAAGATCTCTTCCAAGCGGTCTGCCACCTTCTTCGTGATGTGGTTGGAGATCTTCTTCACGTTCTGATCGCTTTGCAAATAGGAACGGGATACGTTCAACGGGATATCCGGCGAATCCAACACACCATGCAATAATGTCAAGAACTCAGGAACGATACCCTCTACGGAATCCGTAACGAATACTTGGTTGCAATATAACTGGATCTTGTTACGATGCAGTCGATATTGCTCTTGATGCGAGGGAAATATAAGATACCGGTCAAGTTGAACGGATAGTCTACGTTCAAGTGAATCCAGAACAACGGCTCATCCGTCATAGGATATAAAGTCGCGATAGAACTTCTTGTAATCCTCGTCGGTCATATCGGCCGGTTGCGAACCCACGCCGGTTTGGTGTCGTTGATTACGTTATCTTCGTCCGTATCTACATATTTACCATCTTTCCACTCTTGCTTCTTGCCGAACGCGATAGGAACCGGTAAGAAACGGCAGTATTTTGTCAATAAGCCATTGATCTTATCCTTGTTCAAGAAATCCTTGTTCTCGTCGTCGATATACAGGATGATATCGGTACCGCGATCCTCTTTCGTCGTTTCCTCCAAAGAGTATTCCGGCGTACCGTCGCAGCTCCATTTCATGGGAACAGCGCCTTCTTTGTATGATTTCGTCACGATCTCTACTTCTTGGAAACCATGAAAGAGGAGTAGAAACCAAGACCGAAGTGACCGATGATAGAAGCGGCGTCGTTCTTGTATTTCTCAACGAACTCCTCGGCGCCGGAGAAAGCGATCTGGTTGATGTACTTATCGATCTCCTCGGCCGTCATACCGATACCCCGGTCAGAGATCGTGATCGTTTTGTCATCGAACTTAACCTGTACGGTCAAATCGCCGAGTTCGCCTTTAAACTCGCCTACGGAAGAAAGCGTTTTTAACTTCTGGGTAGCGTCTACCGCATTAGAAACAAGTTCACGAAGGAAGATTTCGTGATCACTGTATAAGAACTTCTTGATAATCGGAAAGATGTTTTCCGATGTTACTCCGATGTTACCTTGTTTACTGCTCATAGTCTGAATATCTTATTATTTTTATTGTTATTTTGTGCGTATTCCTGATCTTGATCATTCTCAAGATCCGCCTATTCCTATACAAAACGAATGCCAAAATGTTTCGGATAAACTATAAATGACAAAAAGGCAGATACCGGCTGATAGATTTGCAGCCGGGCATAGTTTGATCAAACCATATCATCACCTGTCTTGGCGAATGTAACACGGACGGTTTTATGGAATGGAATAAAGGGATACGATCGCTATGCATAAGGAGATGACTAATAAATACCCCAGTATCTCTTTTAACGCCAATAATAAGCTTTGTTGCTGTAACGTATTATAGAGTGTATTGGTAGCCATTTGCGCTGCCTCGTTGTAGGGATGCCCTTGGGTCAAGGCGTTGCCAAGCGCCTGATTATAGCGTGAGGCGGCTAGAGGATCGGCCAGCGTAACGGTTTCTGATAAGGAATACATATATTTTTGTTCCAAGCGATATAGTATATTACTGTAAAAAGAAGTCGCCATGATAGGGGATAGTACCGAACGGAAATGATGAGAAAGAAAGCGTTTGACAATAAATATTTAGGATTTAAATCTTCCACGGCAAATAAGGCGAAAGCTATGATTAGAATCATCATGCCCAATCCCCTGAGGAATATAGGAAAGTAGAGTATCTCGTATCTGCTATCCGGTGAGATCCCGAAATAAAGGCTCCCGAAGAACAGGACGAAACAACTCATTCCTCCCGCTATCAAGAAACGAAACCGCCAACGTTGCCACCGGAACCACCAAAAACAGATGAACGCCCCCAAGACATATCCCGGAAGCAAATAAGTATAAAGGGAATAGGTATGGGTACTGTCTACCTTTAAGATACTGGTCAGGTAGCTGGTCAACAAGGTAGTCGAAGTACTGAAAACATGACAAGCATCATATAGAAATAACCGATAATGGCTTTCGGCTGGTATAAAGGCGCCAGATTCACGTACGGACGTTCCGAATGATATTGATACCAAATAAATAAAGCGATCAATATCGGGGCGATCATGATATAAAGGCAAATCTTGGGGGATGCCATCCAGTCGAGTACTTTCCCGTAATTAATGACATACATAAGCATTAACAATCCGGTGGATATGATGAACATTTCCCGGATGTGTAGATCGGCCAAGGGGATGGACTTGATCGGCCGGTTATGGCGGAAGCAGATGATTACCACTAGTATGGCCAATAAGATCATCAGCATCATGAAATAATACATATATTTCCAGTCATAATGGTAGGCTAACTGTGCGGTAACAAGCATGGACGCTTGTCCCCCTCCGAAAACAAAAGGATAGAAGTAGGAGTAGAATTGGCTACGTATATTTTAGGGCTGAATATCTTTTGTGTCGTACCGGATAAACCACAGCATGAGAAACCCTTTTAGGAAACCTATCGCGAAACTACAGACGATCAATATGTCGGCGTTCTGGGAGCGGGCACAGATCCAGCTTAAGAAGAACTGGGCGACTAAATCCGCTAACAATAAGAATTTTATAGAGAAGGCTTCTAATATCTTCGGAATAATCGGATAGGATACCGCCATTCCCGCTGCTGCCGCGTAATATCCCATGGTTATATCCTCGGTGTTCGTGCCTAGCGTGTTTGATACCTCCAGCATACTGCCGGTGTACGAACGTTTAGCATCGTAACCGGAAGGATAACGATGAAGATGCAAATCAATCCTAACCAGTCCGGCACCCATTGGCGGATCGGTGCCCCAAGCTCTTTCATCGTGATCATTTGCGTAAGGCTTCTGTTTCAACCATCATGCCTGCTCTTAAGTATTGCGTATCTTCTTGCGATAGATTTTCCAAGTCTATCCGTACCGGGATACGTTGTTGTACCTTGACGAAGTTTCCGGCGGAATTGTCGGTCGGGACCAATGAGTATTTGGAGCCTGTGGCGTCGGAGATTGCGGTTACCTCCCCGTTGAATATCTTTCCCGGCAACGCGTCTACCTTGATACGTACTTTTTGCCCGATATAGATGTGGGGGATCTGGGTCTCCTTGTAATTGGCCGTGATCCATTTGTCTTTATCTCGTACGAGGTAGGATATCGTTTGTCCGGCTTGCACGTATTGTCCGGGCTCTAAGGTCCGTCTGCCTACATGACCGTCGTAAGGGGCGGTTATAACGGTATAGGAAAGGTTTAACCTCGCTAAATCCAGATCCGCTTCTTTTCGTAAGATCGCCGCCTCGGCTCCTGTTGTCTTCTTGCTGGTTTCGGTGAATTGGGAGAAAGCGGCTTTCTTTTGTTCCACCAACGCCTGATATCGGGCTTGCGCCGCCTCGAAAGCGGCTTTGGATTGCTCGTATTGTTGCTCGGGGACCGATTCTTCTTTCAGCAGCCGCTCAAATCGGTGATAATCCTGTTCCAGTTGCCAAAGCTTGGCTTTAGCCTCGGCGATGTTGGCGTCTTGTACGGCGATGTTCGTATGGGAGGTCTCGATACCGGAACGAAGTACGTCTTGTGATCCTTGGGCATCGATCAACGCAGCCTCTGCCTCTTTTACCTTGATCCGATATTCCCGATCGTCCAGTATGAGAAGTGTGTCCCCTTGGTGAACGTACTGGTGTTCCTTGAAACGGACCTCTTTTATGTACCGGAGGCACGTATATTTAGTGGGGCGATATATTGGTCCACAAAGGCATCGTTTGTCACCTCATAATTGATGTAACGCCAGAAATAATTGGCTGTCCACCAAATGCCGGAACCGGCTAAAAGGATACATATGGAGTTTAATACTATATTCCGTGTCCTTACTTTCTTTAGTC